>Ga0209596_1002310_pt1 | contig 15758 bp, 17 predicted proteins | sample M_130807_MF_Meta_FD_187314 | JGI IMG/M metagenome (GOLD analysis project Ga0209596, IMG submission 187314) | Freshwater microbial communities from Lake Montjoie, Canada to study carbon cycling - M_130807_MF_MetaG (SPAdes) (version 2) | ecosystem: Environmental > Aquatic > Freshwater > Lake... | reverse complement strand
AAGAGGCTTCCCTTCGCGGCATCCTCGACGGCGAGGTCAAGGACGGCCACGTCATCGTCATCCGCAACGAAGGACCCAAGGGCGGACCCGGTATGCGCGAGATGCTCGGACCCACCAGTGCTGTCATGGGCAAGGGCCTCGGCAAGACTGTCGCCCTCATCACCGACGGACGTTTCTCCGGCGGCTCCCACGGCTTCGTGGTCGGCCACATCACCCCCGAAGCCGCCGTCGGCGGCGTGCTCGCGGTCGTACAGAACGGCGACACCATCACCATCGATTCGCAGAAGAACGAGATCAACCTGGACGTGCCGGCCGCGGAGATCGCAAACCGCTTGAAGTCCTGGAAGGCCTCGCCTTGCAAGGAGAAGCGCGGCACCCTCGCCAAATACGCCAAGCTCGTGTCCTCGGCCTCCGAAGGTGCCATCACCGACGGAGACTGAGGTCTTTAACTGAAGTAGAACGAACGGGCGGACGCTTCGGCGGACCGCCCTTTTTGTTGCCAAGTCGGCTTGCGGCGGGGAAAACTGTCTTACCGTGGCCAACTCCTTCGATCTCTTCCGCAAGCAGCTCCAGAACTTCCCTGAACTCGGCATCGCGCTCGACTTCAGCCGTGCGCCTGCTCCCGCCGGCTTCACGGAGAAGATGGCTCCAGCTCTCGCTCAGGCTTTCGCCGACATGGCCGCGCTCGAAAAAGGCGCCGTCGCCAACCCCGACGAAAAGCGGATGGTCGGACACTACTGGCTCCGCTCCCCTGAGCTCGCACCCGACGCCAAAATCGCCGCCGAAGTGAAGGCCGCTATCGATGCCATCGCCGGCTTCACCGCGCAGGTCCACGCTGGCCAGGTCAAAGGCTCTGCCGGCAAGTTCACCGACCTTCTCTGCATCGGCATCGGCGGTTCGGCCCTCGGCCCGCAGTTCGTCGCCGATGCGCTCGGTGGTAAGGCCGACAAGCTCCGCGTCCATTTCATCGATAACACCGACCCTGATGGCATCGACCGCGTCTTCGACACGCTGGGTACGCGCCTCGGTACGACGCTCGCGATCGTGACCTCGAAGTCCGGCAGCACACCAGAGCCGCGCAACGGCCAACTCGAAGCAGCGCTCCGCTGGAAGCAGGCCGGCCTCTCCTTCGCCGCCCACGCCGTCGCCGTCACCGGCGAAGGCAGCCAGCTCGACAAGGTCGCCGTCACCGAAAAGTGGCTCGCCCGTTTCCCGATGTGGGATTGGGTCGGCGGCCGCACGAGCGAGATCGGTCCGGTCGGGCTTCTGCCCGCGGCACTGCAGGGCATCGACATCCGCGGCCTCCTCGACGGCGCCCGCGCGATGGACGCGCTGACCCGCGTCCCCGATGCGCAGAAGAATCCCGCCGCTTCGCTTGCCCTGGCTTGGCACCACCTCACCGAAGGCCGCGGCACCAAGGCCATGGTCGTGCTCCCTTACAAGGATCGCCTCCTCCTCTTCTCCCGCTACCTCCAGCAACTCGTCATGGAGTCACTCGGCAAAGAACTCGACCTACAGGGCCGCAAGGTCCTCCAAGGCTTGACCGTCTACGGCAACAAGGGTTCGACCGACCAGCACGCGTACGTGCAACAATTGCGTGACGGTGTGAATAACTTTTTCGCCGTCTTCATCGAGGTCCTCAAGGATCGCGAAGGTTCTTCCCTGGAAGTGGAGCCCGGCGTGACCTCGGGGGACTACCTCCAAGCGTTCTTGCTCGGCACCCGCGAGGCCCTTTCCGGTAACGGCCGCGCCAATATTACTATTACCATCAATCAGGTGGACGCCCGTTCCGTGGGCATGTTGATCGCTCTCTTCGAACGGGCCGTCGGCCTGTACGCCAACCTCCTCGGCATCAACGCCTACCACCAGCCCGGCGTCGAGGCTGGCAAGAAGGCCGCTTCTGAGACCCTCAAAGTCCGGGCCGCGGCCATCAGCGCCCTGGCAAAGTCCAAGGGCAAATGGCTCTCCGCGACGCAGGTTTGCGAGGAAATTGCACTTGAGGGGCAGGAAGAATTGGTGTTTAAAGTCCTTCTGCACGTTTCTTCCAACCCCGGTGCAATCTCTCGTCAGGAATCCCCTGATCCCGGGAATACCCTCTTCATTCATTCTTAAACCCCCAATTCCCCTACCCCATGAACAAGAAGCTTAACGCCTTCCTCCGTATCCTGACCGCCGTCGCCGCCGTCGCCGCCGTCGTTTTCGCCTTCCTCCTGAAGGGAAAGATGGACGCCGCCCTCACCAAGACCGCTTGGGCCGTCAATGACACCGAAGTCAAGGCCGGCCAGGCCTACGACGCCCGCATGGCTTCGCTCTCCACCGTCGGCACACTACTCAACGACAAGCGCAAGTCCATCGCCGACCTCGAACTCGCCAAGAAGGACCTCATCGCCGACGTCGCCGATAAGAAGACGAAGATCGAAGGCCTCACCGCCTCCAATACCGCCCTTGAAGGCGAACGCGCCGAACTCACCCGCAAGCGCGACGAACTCGCCGCCCAGCTGACCGACGCCAACAGCAAGAAGGACGGCGCCGAAGCCGCCCTCGCCAGCGCCAAGGAAGAACTCGTGAAGGCCACCGAAAAGGCCGCCGGCATGTTCACCAAGGAACAGCTCGCCGAAATCGAGACCAAGGCCACCAATGCCGAACAAAAGGCCGAGCTCATCAGCGGAAAATACCGCGGCCTCCACGCCAAAGTTTCCCGCGCGATGGATAACAACCCGACTCCTTTCGGCTTCGCCAGCGACCCTCTGGGCGAGCCCGCCAAGCCGGGTGACGCCACCCCTGCCGTCGCCGCCGTCGAAGCCGCTACCGAAAGCATCCTGACCAACGTCCTCGCCCTCGACTCTAACTCCGGCATCGTCGCCTTCTCCGTCGGCGAAACCAACGGCATCAAGGAAAAGGCCGTCTTCGACGTGAAGATCGACGGCCGCAAGGTCGGCAAGGTCCAGATTTCGACCGTCAAGGGCGTCCTTTCCTTTGGCCAGCTCCAGCCTGACAAGGAACTCGACATCCGCGCCATTTCGAAGGCTAGCTCGGTGTCCCTCGTTCCCTCCAACAAGATCGCTCTCAACTGATGTCCGGCCGCACGCTCATCGCCTTCGCCCTGCTCGCCTGCCTCCTAGGCCTGGCGGGCTGTGAGACCGTCGAGAAGCCAGCCGACTCCATGTTGCCTCAGTCCCAGCCCACCGGCTGGCAGGGCGGTATCCCAGGCGTATCGACGCCGGGTTCCGGCTACCGCCGCTGATGCATTCCGCCGACGCAGGTGCCGCCGGCCGTCCGCAGGGACCGGCCGGACGGCTCTGGGTCGTGGCTACGCCGTTAGGCAACCTCGGCGATATCACCGCCCGCGCCCGCGAGGCCATCGCGGAGTGCGACCTCGTCGCCTGCGAAGACACCCGCGTGACCGGTGGTCTGCTCCGCCACCTCGCGATTTCCAAGCCGATGCTCGCCTACCATGAGCACAACGAGAAGGACGCCGCCGTCCTGATTGCCGACAAGATCGCCGGCGGCGCGAAGATCGCCCTGATCACCGATGCGGGTACGCCTGGAATCAGCGACCCCGGGTTCCGCGTCACCCGCGAATGCCGCCGACGTGGACTCACCGTCACCCCCTTGCCTGGCCCCTGCGCAATCGTGGCCCTACTCTCCGCCTCCGGACTCCCGACCAACGCCTTCCGCTTCGTCGGCTTCCTGCCGCCGAAATCCGCGGCCCGCCGGCGCTTCTTCGAAGGCCTCAAGGAGGCTGATGAGACCGTGGTGCTGCACGAATCCTGCCATCGCATCAGCGACTTCCTGGACGAAATGCTGGAGATCCTTGGTCCCGAACGGGTCGTCTGCGTCGGCCGCGAACTCACCAAGCTGCATGAGACGATCCGCACGTCCGCCTTGTCGGAACTCGTGCCCGCGCTGAAGGCCGGCTCACTCAAGGGCGAGTTCACCGTGGCGATCGCACCGGCCGGCTTCGCCCTCTGAGGGCTTTTATCGCGGGTTGACCAAACCGCCCCCTCGGCCGCATCCTAGCGGCCAATGGCGGGTTTCGACGACAGTCTGGTCCGCGAGTATTTCGAGATGAACGGTTTCTTTGTGCGCCAGTCGCGCAAGTACGCCGTCCAATCCCGCAGGAAACGCGCCGATGAAGAAGGCGACCTACTGGTCATCAATCCGTCGCCACAACGGGGAGTCGATGCGCCCTTCCAGCTTTTCAGTTCGGACCTGCCGAAAATCGGCGCCGCCGTCGTTGCCGTGAAGGCCTGGCACACGACCAAGGCCATCACGCCCACGATGATCAAGAAGGGCGACCTGCTCGAGTTCGTACGCAAGGAAGCCGTCGAAGCCGCCAAGGAGGCCTTCGCGGACCTAACCCCGACCGAAGGCCAGCCGCTCGCGAAAATCCTCGTGCTCCCCGGTATCCCCGCCACGGAGCCGCAGCGTTCCGAAAGCATCACCCTGCTCCGCGAAAGCGGCGTCGACCATGTGCTGACCTTCCGGACCATCCTCGAGAACCTCGTCCAGGTGGTCGAATCTAACCAGAGCTACGCGAAATCCGACACGTTGCAGTTGCTCCGCCTGCTCCGCGTCTACGATATGGTGAAAGCCGCCCAGCTCGAGCTGTTCGGCGGCGCCAATTCTCCGAAGTGATCCATCCTTCCGCCCAGGTCCATCCTTCCGCCCGACTCGCCGCCGACGTCGAGGTCGGACCGCTCGCGATCATCGAAGCCGGTGCGACGCTCGGCGCAGGCTGCCGCATCGCAGCCCACGCGATCGTGAAGGCGCGGGCCGAACTCGGCGCCGGCGTGCGCGTCGACCATTTCGCCGTCATCGGCGGCGACCCGCAGGACCTTTCCTTCGACCCGGCCACGGATTCCGGTACGTACATCGGCGACCGCACGGTCATCCGCGAGCATGTCACGATTCACCGCGCCACCAAAGCGGGTGAACGCACCCTCATCGGCACGGACGGCCTCCTGATGGCCGGCAGCCATGTCGCCCACGACTGCGTACTCGGCGACCATGTCATCCTCGCCAACGGCTGCATGCTCGGCGGCCACGTGCACGTCGGCGACAAGGCCTTCGTCAGCGGCGGCGTGGCGGTCCACCAGTTCTGCCGCATCGGCGGCGGCGCGCTCATTTCAGGCAATGCCGTCATCACCGAGGACGTCCCGCCCAACGCGCTGTGCCACGGTCGCAACCTGATTTCCGGCCTGAACCTCATCGGATTGCGCCGTCGTGCCGTGCCCGCTCCAGCCGTGACGGAAATCAAGAAGGCCTACCATGCGGTCTACGCCACGCACGGAGCGTGCGCCACGCTCGCGCAGAAGGCGCTTACCGAAGGCGGCTACCAGACGCCGGAAGCACGCGACTTCCTGAACTTTTTCCTCGGCGGCAAGCGCGGCCGCTTCGTCTCGCCCGAATGAGCACGCTGCCCATCGCCGTCACCTGCGGAGATCCGGCCGGCGTCGGCCCAGAACTCCTCGCCAGTTGGCTGAAGGCTCACCCCGAATCGGCGAGTTCCGTCGTGCCCATCGGCCCGGCCGATTGGATCGCACAGCTCGGCCAAGGCATCGCCGTCGGACCGAAAGACTTCGTCACCCGTCCCGGCAAGCCCGACGACGCTGGACAGCTCATCGCGATTGAAGCGATGGAGATGGCGGCCCGCGGCGCCTCCGGCGCGCGTTTCGCCGCCGTCGTCACTGGCCCGGTGAACAAGAAAGGCCTCGCCGGCGTGGGCTACGTCTTTCCTGGCCAGACGGAGTTCTTCGCGTCGCGCTGGAGCGGCGAACCCGTGATGGCCTTCGCCGGCGGCAAGATGACCGTCGGACTCGTCACCTGGCACATTCCGCTCTCCGAAGTCCCCCGCGCCGTCACCGCCGCGGATATCCGCCGCACGGTCCTCGCCCTCATCTCGCTCCGCACAAAGCTCGGCGACCGCCGCCCGCGTATCGCCGTCTGTGGACTCAATCCCCACGCTGGCGAAGCAGGCCTGCTCGGCAAGGAAGACGACGCTGTCATCCGTCCGGCCATCGAAGGCCTGCGGGCCGAAGGCCATGACGTCAGCGGGCCTCTGCCGGGCGACACAGTCTTCCACCGTCATCTTCTGGGTGAGTTCGACGCCGTCGCCGCCATCTATCACGACCAAGGCCTAGCGCCGCTCAAGGCCGTGGATTTCTCGACGTCGGCCAACCTCAGCCTCGGGCTTAAGCACGTGCGCACGAGCCCCGACCATGGGACCGCCTACGAGATCGCCGGCCAAGGCAAGGCGGACCGCGGCAGCTTCGATTCGGCGATGCGCCTCGCGCGCCTGCTTTCGGCCTGATGCGCACGCTGCTGCTCTGGATCGCGAGCTGCCTGATGCTGAACGCCGGCGGGCATCGTATCGCCAGTTACAATCCAGGCGCGACGCAGACCCTGCTCGACCTCGGCTGCTCCGATGAGATCGTGATGTCCACGCGCTGGTGCCCCTTGCCGAAGGACCATCCGGCTGCGCGCGACGCCGACGTTTTCCTACCCGACCTCGAACGACTCCTCCGCACGCAGCCTGACCTCGTGATCCTGCCGCGCATGGCAAACCCGCTCTGGGCGGAGAAGTGCGCAAAGGCTGGACTACGCACGATCGTGCTGAATCCGGAATCGCGAGACTCCGTAGTCCGGGATGTCCGTCTCCTCGGCGAAGTAACCGGACGGACGGAGGAAGCCGCACGCTTGGTGCTCGCACTGACCAGCCGACAGGCGAAGCGGACCAAGACCATTATCGTTATCTGGGACGGCGTCATGGCGGGTCCGGAAAGTTATCTCGCCGAGCCACTGGCGACCGTTGGATTTAAATCGGCCTTGCGCCAAGGAGCCTGGATTAAGTTCGACTGGGAACTCCTGGCCGACGCGAAGCCTGATGCCGTGCTATGGATCCAGGGGGCGGCGGCGGACAGTCCGATTTCGAAGAGCCCGGAAAAAGTAGCCGAAATGGCCCGTATCCCGGCGGTCAAAGATCTTACTTGCGTCAAAAATCAGCATATTTATCTAACGAAAAGCGGTAGCAAGTGGTTGCCAGGCAGTGGTTTACTGAAAATAGACCGGGATTTGAACCCAATCTACGACGTCCTCGACCGCTAGGTGGAATCCCTGCGGCCGAATTCCTCCAGCCGATTGACTTAGGCCAGATAACGGAGACCATATCACTCCACCATGAACTCCAAGTTCCTCAAGCTCCTCACTCTCACCGTCGGCATCCTCGCTCTCTCCGCTGCTTTCGTTAGCGCCGAAGAAAAGAAGGGTGACGGCAAGTGCCCCAACTGCCCTTGCGAAAAGGAAAAGCCTAAGGCCATCGTCTCCGAAGAACCGAAGAAGGACGACGGCAAGTGCCCTTGCGAAAAGGAAAAGCCCAAGGCTGTCGTCGCTGGCGACGAAGAGAAGAAGGATGGCAAGTGCCCCTGCGAGAAGGAAAAGCCTAAGGCCTAATCCGCTCGCTCAGGCGATCAAAAGACGAACCACCCGGTTCGTCTTTTTTGTTGGTTCAGAAGTCCAGCTTCAGCTCCGCGCGCACGAAGGCAGGGAAATCATCGTGCACCGCAAACCCCTTGCTGGCGGCCTGCAAAAGCTCTTCCGGCTTGGCGGCGCCGCTACGCATCGCGCAGGAGCGGATACCGGCGTTGAGTCCCGCTTCCCAATCCGAGACGCGGTCACCCGTCATCCAGCAGCGGGAAGGGTCGAGCCCATGTTCAGCGATCTTCTCCAAGATGAAGCGAGGGCTCGGCTTGCGATAAAGCGACGGTTCATCGGGACGCTCGGGCGCCGCCTTGATCTCCAGGATGCCGGGCGCCGGCAACGCGAGCAGTTCCAGCATACGCCGATTGCAGGCCTCGTATTGCGCCCAGGTAAAGATGCCGCGGTTGATGCCGCTCTGATTGGTCAGCACGAAGAGGCGGTAGCCGGCGTGCAGACAGGCCTCCAAGGCGGGCTTCACCCCCGGAAATAGCTCAATCTGATCCTCCCGGCAGGTATGGTGATGGTCGCGGATGAGGTTACCGTCTCGATCGAGGAAAAGGGCGGGATGGCCGGGCATCAGGCCAGCCAAACAAACCTGCCCACAATCGCAAGGGAATGGAAAGGGGGCTTGACCGAGGGGGCGGGAGGGGTAGAACCGACCCTCATCCCAGCGTAGAACCATGGCCAATCCGAAACGTAAACAGTCCAAACGCCGCAGCCGACTCCGTCGCGCCGCCAACCAGTTCCGCGCCCCGAATCTCGTCAAAGACGGCGAATCCGGCGCTCTTCGCCGCTCCCACCGCGTCGACCCCACCACGGGCAAGTACCGCGGCCGCCAGGTGCTGGACACCGGAGCTTAAGCTTCTCCCCGGGCTCAGCCCGACCTCATGAGCGACGCCCCTCCGAAGAAAGGTCATCGTATCGCCCTGGATTGCATGGGCGGCGATATGGGCCCTTCGGAAGCCGTGGCCGCCGCCGCCCTCGCCTTCAAGGAAGGCATCATCGGGCCAGAAGATAGCCTGGTCCTAGTCGGCCATGAAGACAATTTGCGCATGCTCGCGATCGAGCATCGTGCGCTGAAGAACAGCCGCGTCAGCTTCCGCCACGCCGCCAGCATCGTCGCTCCCGACGACGCCCCGATGGCCGTGCTAAAGTCGAAGCGGGATTCCTCGATGGTCATCGCCCTTGAGATGCTTAAGGCCGGCGAAGTCGACGTCGTCGTCTCGACCGGGAACACCAAGGCCCTCGTCGCCGCCGGCACCATTAAGGTCCGCCCGATGGAAGGCGCCGAACGACCCGCCCTCGCAGCCATCATGCCGCGTCGTGAAGGCCATTTCATCATGCTCGACGTGGGCGCCAACCCCGAGGCCACGCCCGCCCAGATGCTGCATAACGCCGTCCTCGGCTCCATCTACGCCCAGAGCGCCCTCGGCATCGCCAGCCCGCGCGTCGGCCTCCTCTCGGTCGGCACCGAAGAAGGCAAAGGCGGCCCGCGCATCAATCGTACCCACTCCCTCCTGAAGGCCATGGGCGACCGCATCAACTACGTCGGCCCCGTCGAAGGCTTCGACGTCTTTGGCGACGCCTGCGATGTCGTCGTGACCGACGGCTTCACGGGCAACGTGATCCTCAAGACTCTCGAAGGCCTGGTCTACATGGTCCGCGACATGGTCGGCAGCAAGGTGAAGAGCAATCCGGTCTACTTGGCCGGGGGCATCGCCATGTTCCCTCTCCTGCGCGACCTCAAAGGCAAGCTGAAGCCAGAACGTTACGGCGGAGCTCCTTTGCTGGGTCTGACCGGACTCGTCATGAAGGCCCACGGTTCGAGTAACCGCCAGGGTATCTCCAGCGCCATCCGCCTAGGACTGGAAGCCCTTGGCCATGGCGCCGGACATCGCATGCTGACCTCGCTGGCCGAGGCGAATGCGGTCATTTCCTCCACCCCGGAGGAAGCCTGAGGTTTTAGTGTTCCCTTCCCCGCCCAAGGGGTCTTTTCTCACGCATCGATGAGCAGCGCTGAGCTTTCAGTCTTCATTCGGGCCATCGGGGTCCACACTCCGGAACGCAAGCTCACCAATGCCGAACTGTCCAAGATGGTGGACACCTCCGACGAGTGGATCAAGACCCGGTCCGGCATCGCCGAACGCCGTATCGCCGCCCCGGGGGAAAACCCTTCAGACATGGGCGCCAAGGCGGCCGCCAAGGCTCTTGAACGCGCCGGCCTGACCCCGGCCGACGTCGACCTACTCATCGTCGCCACGATGACGCCGGACGTCCCCTTCCCGTCCACGGCCTGCCTCCTGCAGGCCAAACTCGGCCTCCGCCGTGACATTCCTTGTTTCGACGTCTCCGCCGCCTGCTCCGGTTTCGTCTACGCCCTCCAGGTCGCCAAGGACATGATGCGTTCGGGGGCCTATCGCCGCGTCCTCGTCGTCGGCGCAGAGAAACTTTCCAGCGTCGTTGATTGGTCGGACCGCACGACCTGCGTGCTCTTTGGCGACGGCGCCGGCGCCGTCCTGCTCGAGACCACGACGGAGAAGAACGTCGGTCTGCTCGGCAACCTGCTCGGCGCCGACGGCAATAACGCCGAGCTCCTGCATTGCATCGGCGGAGGCTCCGCCGCCCCCGCGACCGCCGACTCCCTCCGCGACGGCAAGCACTTCCTACGGATGAACGGTAAGGAAGTCTTCCGCCACGCCGTGCGCGTGATGGCGGAGTCCTGCGAACGTGTCCTCGCCAAGTGCGACGTGACGTCGGCCCAGGTCGCGTGGTTCATCCCGCACCAGGCAAACAGCCGCATCCTGGAGGCCGTCGCGAGCCAGCTCAACGTGGGCATGGACCGTTTCCCTTCGAATCTCGAGCGCTACGGCAACACGTCCGCGGCCTCGATTCCCCTCGCGCTTGAAGAAGCCTGGAAAGACGGCAAGATCAAGCACGGCGACCTCGTCCTCATCGTCGCCTTCGGCGCCGGTCTCACCTGGGGCGCAACCCTTCTCCGCTGGCATGAACCACCTCGCTAAAACCCTCCTCGCCGTCGCGCTCTTGCTCGGCCCCATCGCCCACGCGGAGTACGAACACTTCGAGGGGACGTGGCGCGTCAAGCCCGGCACCACGAACGACGTGACCCCCGCCGAGCTCCTGCCTATGAAGCTGCTCGCGATGAACCACGCCTCCCGGACCGCCGAAGCCGGCGACGAAGGCGCGGCCATCAAGGAATGGGCCACCATCGGCGAAGCTAACGCCGGCTTCGAAGCCGAAGCCGTTTCTATCCTCGAGCGCGCTCGCCTGCATGCGGCCCGCCATGAATTCGAAACCGCCACCGAGCTGATTGATGACCTCTACGCGCGTCACTCGAGCTTCGCTGCTTTCGGCGAAGCCGTGAAGTTGCAGTTCGAGATTGCGAACCGTCTCGCCGCCGGCGAACGCCGCAAACTCGGCGGCTGGTTCCCCTGGTTCCGCGACCCCGAAGGCGCCCTCACCCTCTGGCAGAAGACCCTGCGCCTCGCGCCCAACGGCCCGTATGCCGATGAGTGCCTCATCCGCACGGCCCGCCTCGGCCTGGAGCGCGGCAACACCGCCAAGTCCCTTGAAGCGCTCGAACGTCTCGTCAGCGACTACCCGACCTCCAAGTTCTCCGCCGAAGCCCTCGAGATGCTCGCCACGATGCGTTCCAAGGAATCGCTCGGACCGGCCTGGGATCAAGCCACCACGATCGAAGCCGCCGACCACTGGCGCACGCTGGCCGACCAATTCCCGAACGACCCGCGCGCGAAGCAGGCCATCGAGCAGATTGCCCTCCTGCGCGACCGCGCCGCCCGCGCCCGCCTGAACCTCGCCAAGTTCTACTTCTTCGACCGCAACAATCCGGAAGCCGCCAAGCTGATGGCCAATGCCTGCCGCAACATCGCGCCGGAGTCGGCCGCCTCCAAGGAAGCCGAGGAACTCCTCGCCCGCATCCTGAAGGATCCCAATCCTCCGAAGACCTTCGCTGACCGCCTGCTCGGCACCGTTCCGCGCCCGCGCACCGCCGCCGAAACCAAGCCTCAGTCCGTGGGCGACGACCTCGATTCGCTCGGCTTCAAGAAGGAAGCCGCGAAGCCCGCCACGGGAGGAGACCGCCGATGAAGCGCTTCCTCGCGCTGCTCGCAGCCGCCATGCTCGTCGGTTGCTCCGCCTACCATCTCGGCGGACCCAAGCCCGCTTTCCGTAACATCGAAGTCGCGGCGATTCGTAACTCCACTGCACGCACCGGCACGCACGCTGTCTTGCACGGCAAAATCCTCGAGGCCCTCGCGGGCGACCCTCGCGTGAAGGTCGGCCCCGGCGAAGCCGTCCTTGAGACCGAAGTCACGCGCTACCAGCGCGACGGTTTCACCACCAAGACCGGCGATGCCTACGCCTTCACGAGCTACCGCGTCAGCTTCGAGGTACGCTGCACCCTGACGACCGACGGCGGCAAGCGCGTGCTCTTTAAGGACCGCCTCTTCCGCTCCATCGCGACCCTGCAGGTCTCCGGCGACCCCGCCGCCGAGGAACTCAGCCTCGGCCCGACACTCTTCGGCGACATCGCCTCGCAGATCCGCGAAGCCGCGACCACCGCTTGGTAAGCATGAACCCCGCCGTCGTCGCCCCCTCCTTACTCGCCGCGAACCACGGCGCGTTCGCGCAGGGCGTCCGCACGGTGGAAGAAGCCGGCCTGACCTGGCTCCACGTCGACATCATGGACGGGCATTTCGTGCCCAACATCAGCTTCGGCCCGCAGGTCGTCGCCGACCTCCGCCCGCTGACGAAGCTGCACTTCGACGTGCACCTGATGCTCACCCATCCTGACCGCTACGTCGAGGCCTTCGCCAAGGCCGGAGCCGAACGCCTCACGGTCCATGTCGAGGCTGACCACGACGTCGCCAAGACCATCGCCGCGATCAAGGCCGCGGGTCTGTCCGCCGGCATCGCGATGAATCCCGACGCCGATCCGCGCCTCGTACTGCCTTACCTCGACTCCGTCGACCTCGTGCTCTGCATGACGGTCTTCCCCGGTTTCGGCGGGCAGTCGTTCATCCCTTCCGTCCTCGACAGCATCCGCTTCATCGCCGCCGAACGCGCGCAGCGCGGCGCAAACTTCCGCCTCGAGGTCGACGGCGGCATCACCGTGGAGACCGGCCGGCGCTGCCGCGAGGCGGGCGCAGATACGTTCGTCGCGGGCACGGCCTTCTTCAAGGCGCCAGACCGCAAGGCCTTCGCGGCCGCGTTGACGGCTTAAGCCGCCGCAGGCGGTGGCGAAGCCCCGCCGGCCTCAGCCTTCTCGGTCTGCAGTCTTAATTGACCGCAGGCCGCATCGATATCGTGCCCCTTCTCGCGCCGGAGCGTCGCCGTCACGCCGAGCCCGCGGAGTTCCTTCACGAAACGATCCTGGCGGGTCAGGGATGGGCGGACCCATGGTAGGCCTTCGACCTTATTATAGGGGATAAGATTCACGTGAGCGTGGAGCTCGCGGGCGATGACCGCGAGCCGCTTAGCCTGATCAAGCGAGTCGTTGATGTCCTCGATAAGAATGAACTCCAAGGTCAGCATTCGGCCATGCTTGCGAGCGAAGGCCTTCGCCGCCGGGATGAGTTCCTCGAGCGGAAACTTCTTGTTCACCGGCATGATCTGGTTGCGGACCTCGTTGGTCGCGCCGTGCAAGCTGATGGCGAGGCGGAAGCCCAGCGGTTCCTCGGCGAGCTTGAGGATCTTGGGGACCACTCCCGAAGTGGAGATCGTCACGCGACGGGCGCCGAAGCCGAAGCCCCAGGACGCGTTGACGATGCGCAGGGCGGACATCAGGTTCTCGTAATTAGCCAGCGGCTCGCCCATGCCCATCACCACGATGTTATCGAAGGACGCCAGCCCTTCGGCAGCGCGGGCCGGGTCGGACTTATCCTCAATCCGGCAGACCTGGACGAGCTGGGAGACGATTTCGCCAATCGAGAGGTCGCGCTTCCAGCCATCAAGGCCCGAGGCGCAAAACTTGCAGCCATAGGCGCAACCAACTTGGGTGGAGATACAGATCGTCCGGCGGGACTTCTCCTGCCCCACCCCCTCCATCGGGGCCCGGATGATAACCGTCTCAATGAGGGAGCCGTCCCGAAGGCGCTGGAGGATTTTCTGGGTGACGTCGGAGGAGGCCTTCCGCTGGACGAGGCTGGTCGCCTCGAAGTCATAATTGGCCAAAAGCCAGGCCCGAAGGTTGGCCGGAAGGTTGGTCATCGCCTCCGGGGTCTCGGCCCGGCGGGGATATAGCCATTCGAAGACCTGACCGGCCCGGTAGCGAGGATGGCCGTCCGCGACCAAGCGCTCGCCGAGAGTCTCGGGAGTTTCGCCGTGGATTGAGGGTTTTTCGGGCTTAAAGGCCATGTGAGACGCAGGTCAGGAGGGCTGTCGAGGCATAGACCCCAAAGCCCCCCGCCTTCCTGCTTGCAAGTGAGAATTATTACCCCCAAAACCCATTTTTGCAATGAGCAACAAGGCCCACAACCCACAAGGTGGTAAAATTAACTCCCTGCAGGCTGCCATCGACTTGGTCGCCACGGGTCAGCCGGCCTTCTGCCTCCACCAAGCCTGGGGTATCGGAGTCATCCGCGCCTACGACGAAGCCACCAAGCGCCTGACCGTCGATTTCCCTGAACAGAACAAGAAGGCCCACGCCATGGATGCCGCCTTCTTCCTCGGAAAGATCGAGGTCATCAATCCTAACGGCGTCGTGGCTAAGGCCTACGCCGACACCAGCAAGGCCGAGGTCGCCAACATGGTCGCCAACGACCCTGCCGGCGTCGTGAAAGCCCTCCTCGCCGAATACCCCACCGGCGAATGCACCTCCTACGCCCTCGAAGCCAACCTCGACCGCGTCTATTTCGCCTCCCTGCCTGCCGGTAAGGATCGCGCTACCTCCTTCAAGGCCTGGTGGACCAAGGCTCGCGCCGCCCTCCGCAAGGATCGTGCCATCCTCGTCCCTGAGCGCAAAGGCGGCTTGTACGCCCTGCTCGAAGCCCCGAAGGACCTCGGCGAAGACCTTTTCGCCCAGTACGAAAGCGCCCCGAATTTCGAACGTAAGCTCGTGCTCCTCGAAGAGCTCGCCGACAGCGCTTCCTCGGAGACCCGCTCGGCCGCCACCCCCGCCAACCTCGACAAGGTCTCCGCTGACCTCGCCAAGGAAATCAAGAAACTCGAGACCGCCCGTAAGCGCGACAACCTCCCCGCCATCCTCGGCGGCATCTGGAACCGCGACAAGTTCTTCCGCTCCGCCGTCGAGAACGTCGAGACGGTCAGCCCGACCGCCTCGGAAATCATCGCCCTCTGCACCGAAAGCGACCTCGCCTTCGTCGCGCTGAACATCCCTCACACCACCGAGAAGATCCGTAGCCTGCTCGACCTCGTCCGTGCGCACCACGGAGACAACTGGTCCGAGCGTGCTTTCGACCTGCTCCGTAACCGCGACATCGGCGGCACCAAGAGCGGCTCCGCGAAGCTCGTCTCCGAATCGATTGCCTACCTCTGCGACCAGGAGCTCGCCGCCGCCGTCTCCGCCCGCTTCGCCCAGTGGCTTGAGACCCGCGAACTACGCGCTCCGGTCATCATCTGGGTCATTAAGAACCGCGATTCGAAGAAGTACGCCGACATCGTCGGCCGCCTAATCAACCCTTCCCTCCTCGGGGCCATCCTGTCGTCCATCGACACCGAGTCGCTCGAGTCCAATTCCACGGCCCGCATCCCGCTCGCCAACGAACTCATCAAGGACAAGGAGCTCATCGCCAACATCCTGGTCCCCGCCGACGGTAAGAAGGCCGACAGCGAGACCATCTTCGACCTCACCCGTACGATGATGAGCAGCCAGGGCTTCGACGAGATGACCAAGAAGGCCCTCCTCTCGCGCCTCGCCAAGATCGAGCCGCACGTCCAGCGCCTCGCCAAGTCCAAGCATTCCGGCTCCGAAGCGGAGGAAAAGGAACTCCTCGTCTCCAAGGCCTCCAAGGAGGAAAAGGAGCGTGAGCTCGAGGACATCGTCAAGGTGCGCCTCCCCGCGGTCAAGGAAGCCATCCAGATCGCCAAGGAACATGGCGACTTGAAGGAAAATTCCGAATACAAGATGGCCCGTCAGGACCATGATACCCTCGCCGCCCGCCGCGCCGAGCTCGACGGCATCCTCAAGAAGGCCAAGGTCACCGACTTCAAGGAAGCCAACACGGACACCATCAGCGTCGGCTCCAGCGTGGTCCTCCGCCGCGGCTCCGACCAAGCCGAGA
>Ga0209596_1002308_pt1 | contig 15783 bp, 10 predicted proteins | sample M_130807_MF_Meta_FD_187314 | JGI IMG/M metagenome (GOLD analysis project Ga0209596, IMG submission 187314) | Freshwater microbial communities from Lake Montjoie, Canada to study carbon cycling - M_130807_MF_MetaG (SPAdes) (version 2) | ecosystem: Environmental > Aquatic > Freshwater > Lake... | reverse complement strand
TGCCGAACTAAGACCGAATCAAAAGGACAGCGATAGCTTACCTGATTATGCGGTTTTGGATCAAATACTTTACCAATATATTGAAAGACGCGCCAACCCCAATGATATAAAAGCATTAGGTTTTGATCATGCGCTGGTGGATAGAACACTTAAGATGGTCAATAATAATGAATATAAAAGAAATCAGTTCTGTCCCATCATTCGAATTTCACCAAAAGCTTTTGGTGTAGGTCGTCGAATGCCAATTGTTGGCAAATACCTGAGTTAATCAAAAAACACATCACTGCTTTTGTTTTTATACTAAATTGTGTTTTCAACGATACTATTTAATATGAAAAAAATTAGCTGTCTAATTGTTAGCATCCTACTGCTTGCCAGTTCATTGGTTGTGAATGCGCAAAAAAGTAAACCCATTTTACCGGGTGCCTACCAAACGGAAAAATATTTCCCTTTATTAAAAGGAAAAAGGGTTAGTTTATTTACCAATCAAACTGCTACCATCAATGGGAAACATTTAATAGATACTTTAAAAGCAGCGGGCATACAGATACAAAAAATATTTACACCTGAGCATGGCTTAAGAGGTACTGCTGATGCAGGTGAAAAAGTATCTGATGAGATAGATCCAAAAACAGGTATTAAAATAGTTTCCCTCTATGGTAAAAAAAGCGCGCCCGATGCTAATGATTTATCCGATGTAGATGTCATGTTATTTGATGTACAGGATGTAGGTACCCGTTTTTATACTTATATCAACTCCTTACAATATTATATGGAAGCGGCGATGGCAAATAATAAGCCAGTGATTATTTTAGATCGCCCCAACCCCAATGGACATTTTGTGGATGGCCCTGTTTTGGAAGCGCCTTATTCAAGTGGTGTAGGTAAAAACGCCATTCCATCTGTGTACGGTTTAACCATGGGCGAATATGCACAATTATTAAAAGGAGAAAACTGGTTGAAAGTAGTAGATGGCAAAACCAACTTATCCCTTACAATTATTCAAAATAAAAACTATACGCATACATCCATGTATACCGTGGATGTTGCGCCATCACCCAACTTGGCAAGTATGAATTCCATTTATTGGTATCCCACTACCTGCTTAATCGAAGGCACTGTGTTAAGTGAAGGCCGAGGCACACCAAATGCATTTGCAAATATTGGACACCCAAGTATAACGAGTCAGCAATATAGCTTTACCCCAGCACCTCGCATAGGCGCAATGAGTTCAAAACTATATGGACAAAAATGTTATGGTTGGGATTTATCAAAAACTACGCCGCCAAAAAATAAAATTGACATCGCACTAATCATTGAAATTTATAAAAGCTTTCCGCAAAAGGATTCCTTTTTTATACGTCCTAAATCGGGCGAACCCACGGCTTACTTTTTTAACAAGCTTGCAGGCAATGCAACATTAATGCAGCAATTAATTGCAGGTACTTCAGAAGCGGAGATTCGTAAAAGTTGGGAACCCCGCTTAACAGCATTTAAAAAAATGCGTAAAAAATATTTACTGTATAACGATTTTAAATAACCTAATTTTTTGAGTTAGGATCCAACTATATAATTTTTCGCAGTCAGATTCATAAAACAGGACTGGACCGCTACCAACAAAAAAGCGTCCCGATTTCTCGGGACGCTTTTTTGTATAATAGTTTTAAACTATTAATTACCTATCACTGGAATTCCTAATTTATGTACTGCTTCATTTAATGCCTTAATTCCTTCCTTTTTCAAATTATCATACAATTTTAATTGCACATCTACTTGCGCTTTTAAATCCACAAAGGTTTCTTGCACCTGCTTGGTTGGTGCGGTGTAACCTGCAGAAGCAGATCCAAATACCCCTGCTATTTTATCATCCAAACGAATAGGGAAATTTAATACATCCTGACCGCTCTTCGCTTTGGTTTGATGCAGGGCTTCCTCAATTGTTTTTAGGCTAGCTAAAATATTAGTGCATTGCTTTTGGAAGCTCGTATCCTTGGTTTTCTTTTGTATTGTTTGAATTTGGGTTCTGATTTCTTTAATGCCTTTTAAAGTTTTCATAATGGCGCTAAAATTATCCGCTACAGATAATAAAAATTGTTCCTGCGCTTTTAAATCAGCATTACTTACTTTGTAATTTGGATCCGCTACAATTTCAAAAGGTAATTCAACCGAATCCTTATCAATAGTCACTTTTGCAAAATAATTTCCTGGTGCAGCTAATACTGGACTCGTTGCACCATTCCAAAGAATCAAACCTTCTTCCGGCTTTTCAATTTCCTTGTGGTACATATTCCAAACAAAATTTTGGAATCCAGCTTCCGAGCTTGGTCCGCCTACCTCATTTTGATTAAAAGTTCTGATCACCTTTTTTTGATCATTTAATATGCTGATCATAACTCTTGTTGAATCAGAAGTATTCGCTTTCCAATAATTAATTACGACGCCTTTAGGCGGGTTGGCACCCACATTATTCGGAACACTTGCGATCATACCACGACCGCGCCTTCCACCCATTTGTGGCGGTACACGATATGTTTTTGCAATTGGGAACACTTTGTTTACAGTTGTATTGGAGGCCTCGTAATTTTCGATAAACCTTAAGTCATCTAAAATATAAATACTACGGCCTTGCGTACCGACAATTAAATTATGATCTCGAATTAATAAATCTGTTACTGGCGTTTTAGGTAAATTTAATTGGAAGGGTTCCCAATTTTTTCCATCATTTACAGATATATACAAGCCATACTCTGTTCCAGCAAATAATACACCGGCTTTACGAGGACTAGCAACAATAGCTCTTGTGAAATGCATTGGATCAATACCATTGGTTATTTTTTCCCAGGTTTCACCATAATCATGTGTAACATATAAATAAGGTGCAAAGTCATCTAACTTATAACGTGTTCCAGCAAAATAAGCAGTTCCTTTTCTGATAGGATCTATTTCAACACGGTTCCACATCATCCATTGTGGAATATCCTTAGGGGTAACATTTTTCCAATTTTTCCCACCATCCTTACTTACATTGATTACACCATCATCGCTTCCTGTCCATAATAAATCTTTTTCTAAGGGCGATTCCGCTGCAGTAAAAATGGTACAATAATATTCCACACTGGTATTGTCCTGTGTAATAGGACCGCCCGAACTTTTTTGACGGCTCTTGTCATTGGTCGTTAAGTCAGGAGATAACATAGTCCAACTTGCACCTTCGTTTTCGGTAGAAAATAAATGATTGCCTGCCGTGTATAGTTTCTTTGGATTATGCGGAGAAAAGAAAATTGGATGATTCCATTGGAAACGATATTTCATTGCTTCTGCACCTGCTCCCATTGGATTATCAGGCCATACATTTATAATTCTATTTTCGCCTGTTTTGTGATCATACCTTGTAATTAAACCGCCATAAGATCCACCATATACAATATCACTATTGGTTGGATCCGCAACAATATAGCCACTCTCACCACCTGCTGTAACGTCAAAATCATTCTCACCGATATAAGCACCATAAGTGCTAGATAAAATTCTGAAAGCAGAATTATCTTGTTGTGCACCTAATACGCGATAAGGAAAATGGTTATCCGTACTTAAGCGATATACTTGTACAGTGGGTTGATTCATTACTGTGCTCCAGTTTTTTGCACCATCTAAACTTACTTGCGCACCACCATCATCTGCAACAATCATGCGCTTGCCATTCTTAGGATCAATCCATAAATCATGATGATCGCCATGCGGCGTATTTCCTGCTACAAATGTTCGGCCACCATCACTTGACATCATAAAGTTTACATTGGGGCAATACACTTTATTTTCATCTACTGGATCCACAAATACCTTAGTGTAATACCAAGCTCTTTGACGAATATTATTATCACTATTAATTAATGCCCAAGTTTTACCTGCATTCTCAGACATATATAAGCCACCTTTTGCATTTTCAATGATTGCATACAATTTTTCTGGATTTGATTTTGCTACTGCAATACCCGTGATACCCCACACTCCTTTTGGAAATCCTTTATTGGTTTTAATGGAATTCCAAGTTTCACCACCATCGGAACTTTTATATAAACCAGAACCTTCACCCCCACTTTCTAAACTATAAGGTGTACGAATTAATTGCCAAGTACCCGCATATAAAACTTCAGGATTACTTGGATCAATAATTAAATCACTGGCCCCTGTCTGTGGATTCACATACAATACTTTTTTCCATGTTTGTCCACCATCCATACTTTTAAATACCCCTCTTGATTCATTGGGTCCAAATAAATGACCCATTACAGCCGCCCAAACAATGTCTGGATTTTTAGGATGTACAATGATGCGTACAATATGTCTTGCTTCTTTTAATCCAATATTTTTCCAGGTTCTTCCATCATCTGTTGATTTCCACATGCCATCCAATCCCTCACTCACATTACCTCTCATTGAGTTCTCCCCTTCTCCCACATAAATAACTGATTCATTGGAAGGCGCTAATGCAATGGCACCAATAGTGCCGCCAAAATAACCATCAGAGATATTTTTCCAGTTATTTCCTGCATCCATCGATTTCCATACACCACCACCGGTGGCACCCATGTAAAAAGTATTGACATCCGTATAAGAACCAACACCTGCTGCTGCCCTTCCACCCCTGAATGGTCCTAATAAACGAAAGGATTGTTGCTTAATAATTGCATCCTTTGCTAAACTTGCTTGCGGTGCAGCTGCTACTGGCGCTACTTTTTTCTTTTGTGCTAAAACGACTATGCTGCTAAATAAACAAGTAGTCAGTGTCGCGAATAAAAATATTTTTTTCATGTGTAATTATTAAAATAAATAGGTAATAAAAAAACGACCCCTCCTGATTGGGAAGGGGTCGTTGATAAAATTATTTAATGACTTCGTAATCCTTGAATTTTTTAATAGGGGTTGCCTCGACTAATTTTCGGAAAGCAGCCCATTCATTCGCAAAAAATGCATTTGCTTTTTCAACTACAGTTTGAATTGCAGCTTCAGCATCTTTTAACTTTTGTTCTTCTTGTTCACCTGGCATAGTATTTTTTCTAACTATTAACATCGTTGCAGCACTAATGGTTGACATTGGCGTGATGACATCCACGGTTCCGTAACCTTGTTTTTCTTGCTTCTTGCCTGAAATAAACTCACGTAAATTTTTCGCACTTGCAGTTACTTTTTTATGTGTTTTATTCAATGTGTCCAAGCCTCTTTCTTTTTTGTCTTTCCATTCCGCTGTCAATTGTAATAATAAAGCATCAACTTCATCCAACTGATCCAATACAGTGTTTAATTTGTCAACACTTGGTTGGAACTTAGCCATTAACTCGTCTTGCTTTTTAACAATCTCCGTTTTATTAGTAACCCTAACATCATCCTTCACTTCCAACCAAATTGAATCCTTTTTGTTATTGGCGGTTACGATTACTTTGTATTTACCTGCCAATACCGCCCTACCGCGATATTCTCTGTCCTCATTATTTTCAGCTTGCGGCCCCATCATCATACGACGACCACCACCAAAGCCACCAGCGCCGCCCATCTTAGGCATACCGGCACCACGCTTTCCTTTTTGCTCATAACCCCAATAATTTTTTGTTAAGCCTGTATCCACTTTGAAAGATAGGTTTCTTATTTCCTTATCATTAGCATCTTTAATTTGAACTTTTACTTTTTTCAAAGAGTCAATTAAATAAACAGAAATTGGATAACCACCTGGTCTGTTCTCTCCATCATACATTCCCCAAGTGCTCCACTCATAAGATGAGTTTTTATAAGTAGCATTGATGCTTGATGGTGGTGCAGATATGAAAAAGTCAGTTACTTCTCCTTTATTTTTTGCTAATTTTCTTAAAGGGCGAATGTCATCTAATACCCACATGGCACGACCAAATGTTGCAATCGCTAAATCTGCTTCTCTTTCTTGAATAGCAAAATCGTAAGTAGATACCGAAGGATATCCATTTTTCCATTGTTGGAAAGTTTCTGCATTATCCAAACTCACATACATACCTTGCTCTGTTCCTACAAAAAATAAATTAGGTTCAACAATGTCCTGGATAACGGTCAAAGCATAGCCTGTGACTTTTGCAGCACTTAAAATATTGGTCCAAGTTTTTCCTTGATCCGTTGTTCTGAAAACATAAGGAGCAAAATCACCTTGTCTGTAATTATTTGCAACTACAAATACTTCATTCGCATTATAAGTTGAAGTGCGCACTTGCGCAATCCATGCGCCTTTAGGTAGTCCTGTAATATTTTGGGTTACATTATTCCAGTTCGTTCCGCCATTGGTGGTGAATTGAACATTACCATCATCGGTACCAATCCATATTAAATCCTTTTGCACACTTGAAGGTGCAATAGCCATAATCGTACAATAGTTTTCGGCACCTGTAATATCAATACTTAATCCGCCATTATTTGTTTGATCAATTTTAGCACTATCATTAGTCGTTAAATCGGGTGAAATAAGTTTCCATGCAGCTCCTTTATTGGTGCTTTTGTGTAAAAATTGAGATCCAAAATAAATTGTTTTCTTATCAAATGGGTCCTGTGCAATTGCGGCATTCCAGTTAAAACGCATCAATGTTTTTGCATCAGGCGATGGTGGCTGAATGGAAGTTTGTTCACCAGTTGCTGTATTGTATCTTCCCACTGAACCTCCTTGACTCATTGCATATACCCAATTGGCATCTTCTTGATCAGGCATTACATCAAAGCCATCTCCACCCCATAAATTATCCCAGAAAAAGTTTTTGATACCCCCTCTTACATAAGTATACGCCGGACCTCTCCATGAACCATTGTCCTGCATACCACCCATAATATGATACGGTGTTTCATTATCTACATTCACATGATAAAATTGACCTACTGGAATTTTTTCATCAAACATCCAAGTTTTTCCACCATCTCTTGTAATACCAATACCACCATCATTACCATCTACCATAAATTTATTATCCGTTGGATGAATCCAAAATGCATGGTGATCTGGATGTATACCACTGTATGGAATAATAGTTTCAAAATTCTTACCCGCATCAATACTTTTCATTACAGTTTGGCTAATGTACCAAAGTGTATTTTCATTTAAAGGATCAGCTATAATATCTTGAAAATAAAATGGACGATTGTCCACGATTGTTTTTTGTGAATTTACTAAAGTGAAATTATAGCCACCATCATCACTCTTGTACAAACCACTTTTGGTTGATTCCACCAACGCATAAACTCTGTTTGGATTTGATTTACTAATTGCGATACCTACACGACCTAAATTACCATCAGGCAATCCATTTTCTTTACCCAATTTTGTGAAATTTTTTCCACCATCAATAGTCATATAAATACCACTTCCCTTTCCACCACTCTCTAAATGATAAGGGTTACGATAGTGATGCCACATGGCAACTAATAATTTATTGGGATTTTTTGGATCCATAATCATATCACCCACCCCTGATGTGTCATTGGTATATAAAATTTGATTCCAAGTTTCGCCACCATCTGTTGTTTTGAATACGCCTCTGTTTTTGCTTTGTCCATAAGGGTTTCCAATAGCACCTGCATAAACCACATTTGGATTGGTTGGATCAATAATGACACGGTGAATGTTTCTAGTTTGTTCTAGTCCCATTCTTTTCCATGTTTTTCCAGCATCCAATGTTTTATAAATACCTTCTCCAATGCTGATTGAGTTTCTTGGATTTCCTTCACCAGTTCCCACCCATACCACACTTGGATTACTTTGTTGCATTGCAACAGCACCAATATTTAAAATGGGTTGTTCATCAAAAACCGGTGTCCAACTAACACCACTATTATTCGTTTTCCATACACCACCAGACGCTGCACCAATCCAAATATTATTTGGATTTGCAACCTCTACATCAATGGAGGTAACACGACCACTCATGGAAGCAGGACCTACGTTACGCGGCTTCCAGTTTTTAAATACTTTATTAATGTCCACTTTTGGCGTGGATGCCGCTACAACTGGTGCGGCTTTTTTTGATTTTTGTGCAGATACGTTTGTCGTTAACATAACACTCGCTAACACAATGCTTCCTAAGATAGATATACGCATAATTATAAATTTGCTTATTTGACAATGAATGAAGTACCTAAACTATAAATTTTTAGGCAAAAAACCGCAAAAAAAGGAAGAATGGAAAATGGGCCTCAAATCTATAATCTTTCAATGATTCCTGCGATGCCCTGACCACCACCCACACAGGCAGTAACAATACCATATTTTAGCTTAAGTCGCTCTAAGTCATTGATTATCTGTACAGTAAGTTTACTTCCGGTGCATCCCAGTGGGTGACCTAAGGCAATGGCACCTCCGTTAATATTCACTTTATTTATATCTAAGCCCAATTCGCGAATTACAGCCAAAGATTGTGAAGCGAAGGCCTCATTTAGTTCAAAAAGATCAATTTGATCCAAATTCATACCGGCTTGCTTTAGTACTTTAGGCACCGCTGCAATGGGTCCAATACCCATAATTCTTGGATGAACCCCTGCCGATGCACAATTCACCAACCGACCAATGGGTTTTAATCCCAAGGAATTCATCAGCTTTTCACCCATGACCATAACAAAGCTGGAACCATCACTTGTTTGTGAGGAATTGCCTGCAGTCACTGAACCTTTTAATGCGAATGCAGGTTTTAATTTTCCCAATGCTTCAATAGTGGTGTCTGCTCGAACGCCTTCATCTGTATCAACGATATAATTTCTTGTAGCACGTTTATTTTTTTCATTGATAAAAGTTTCATTGATCTCAATAGGTAAAATTCCTTTTTTGAAATAACCATTTTCAATGGCTTGCTTTGCTTTTTGATGAGATGCTAATGCAAATGCATCTTGATCTTCTCTTGAAACTTTATATTCATTGGCAACCGCTTCAGCAGTTAAACCCATTGATAAATAATAATCAGGTTCATCAACCGTGATTGAATACGCTGGAACTGTTTTCCAGCCTGCAGTTGGGACCATGGACATAGACTCAGTGCCACCTGCAATAATACAATCAGCCATGCCCGTTCTAATTTTTGCAGTCGCCATTGCAATACTTTCTAAACCACTTGCACAATATCTATTAATAGTAATACCTGGTACTTCAATGCCTAATGCTTTTGCTGCAATGATGCGACCAAATTGTAATCCTTGCTCCGCTTCCGGTACTGCATTTCCTACAATTACATCATCCACTAATTTTGGATCAAGCGAGGGTAATGTTTTCATTAAACCCTTGATCACTTCAATCGCTAATTCATCGGAGCGCATAAAACGGAAGCCCCCTTTTTTACTTTTGGTTACTGCAGTCCTAAAACCTGCTACGATATAAGCCTCTTGCATAAAAAATGTTTAAAATCTTGACTAATTCCACCATAAATGTAGTGATTTTTATAAACAGTTGTTTATGCAACTAAATATTTCCTTGTAAATTTGCAATATGATTTATCCTTTGGTTCGAAACCTTCTGTTTTTGTTGCCTCCTGAAACCGCGCATACCGTTTCCATGAAGGCTTTACATTTAGCTACTGGAGGGCCTTCATTTTTGAACGAGTTAATTGCTAAGCAATTTCAGTATAAAAACCAGGATTTAAACAGCACGCATTTTGGTTTACACTTCCCAAATCCAGTGGGACTGGGTGCTGGATTTGATAAAAATGCGGAGCATTTGGATATTTTAGAATTACTAGGATTTGGATTTGTTGAAATTGGCACGGTTACACCTAAAGGACAATTAGGTAATCCAAAACCCAGAATGTTACGACTACCAAGTGAGCAAGCATTAATTAATCGCATGGGATTTAATAATGAAGGTGTTGAAGCCATTGCTACAAGATTAAAAAAACGAAAACTAAATACAAACAGTCCCTTAATTATTGGAGGCAATATTGGGAAAAATAAAGTGACCGAAAATGAAGATGCCTGGAAAGATTATTGCATCAATTTTAAAGGACTCGCCGAAGTGGTTGATTATTTTGTGGTGAATGTTAGCTCCCCTAATACGCCAGGATTAAGGGCGCTACAAGAAAAAGAAGCATTAAGAAAGATTTTTTCTGAATTGCAAAACTTAAATAAAAATAACAAACCCATTTTACTAAAAATTGCACCTGATTTAGCAACCAGTGCATTGGATGATATTATTTCATTGGTACAGGAAGTGAAAATTGATGGATTAGTTTCAAGCAATACGACTATTGATCGCACCCTTTTAAATGCAAACAATTTTAGCACTGCAGAAACTTTTGGTGCAGGCGGGCTCAGTGGAAAACCCTTACTAGCAAAGTCAAACGAAGTACTTACCTATTTACATCAAGGATTGTATGGTCGTATTCCAATCATTGCCAGTGGCGGGATTTTCAAAGGTGAAGATGCGAAACAAAAAATAGATGCTGGCGCCTCATTGGTACAAATTTGGACAGGATTTATTTACGAAGGCCCAAACATTGTAAAAAATATTTGCGGTCATTTAAGTGCTAATAAATAATTTACATGTTAACGATTCAAGAATTTTGTTTTAATGCTTTTCAAGAGAATACTTATATCATTTATAATGCGGATAAAGAAGCCATTATTATTGACCCGGGTTGTTACACACGCATGGAACAAAAAATATTAACTGACTTTATTAGTGGCCACCAATTAACCCCCACATTATTATTAAATACGCATTGTCATTTGGATCATGTGTTTGGAAATAATTTTATTAGTACGACCTACCAATTGGCTGCGCATTTTCATCCCAATGAACAAATTGTTTTGGACCGATTGCCCGAAGCCGCTGCTAAATGGGGCGTCGCTACCGAACCCTATACCGGCCCTGTTCAGTATATACAACCCGATGAAATAATTTCATTCGGAAAGGATAGCTTCAAAGTGCTACTTACCCCAGGTCACTCCCCTGGTAGCGTTTGTTTTTACAATGAAAAACAGGATTTTATCATTGGAGGCGATTTGATTTTTATGGATGGGGTTGGCCGTACCGATTTACCTGGAAGCAACCCATCCGACCTTGTTAAAAGTATCCAAGAACAAATATTCCCCTTGCCCGATAGCCTTACTATTTATTCGGGTCATGGGCCGGCCACTACCTGGGGTAGAGAAAAATTACACAACCCTTATATTAAGTACCTACTTAAGGATTAAGGCTTTAAGTTGTTTAGTTAACAATTTGATAATAATCAGCAAAAGGAAGGTTCTGCTATTTAAGAATTACTTTTGTGACAATTATGGCAGACGCTCCTATAAAAATATTGATTGCTGATGACGAACCCGACATCATCGAAATTATAAGTTTTCATTTAATGAAAGCCGGGTTTGATATTGCAACTGCAAGAGACGGAAGCGAAGCCATTGAAAAAGCAAAACAATTTGAACCAGATTGTATTATTTTAGATGTGATGATGCCAAAGCGAACAGGGTTTGAAGTTTGCGAATACTTAAGAAGCAATTCACAGTTCGACAAAACTTTAATCGTGTTATTAACAGCACTTAATGATGAGGCTTCACATATTAAAGGACTTGAATTAGGTGGCGATGATTTTGTTTCCAAACCCATTAGCCCGAAAGTTTTAATAAGTCGCATCACTGCACTTTTCAGAAGAATTCAACCTGCCGCAGGTGATTCAAAAATTGTGACCGCCAATGGCTTAACCATTGATCCTGCACAATACAGAACATCCTTAAATGGGGTGCAATATGTTTTAGCTAAAAAAGAATTTGAACTTTTATATTTATTGGCCGCGCAAAAAGGCCGTGTATTTTTAAGAAACGAAATACTTTCCCAAGTATGGGGTAATGATGTTATCGTAGGTGATCGTACCATTGATGTACATATTCGTAAAATTAGAGCGAAACTAGGTATCGATTGCATTACCACTGTGAAAGGGGTGGGTTACAAATTCGATTATTAGTAACAAAATAGATACCTTCGTATTCGCCTATAAAAAGGCACAGGTTCATGTTTAAACAAAAAAATTTATCGCCCAAACAATTAGCAGCACTAACTGCGCTACTTCTTTCTGTTATTATTGCAACAAGTGTTTTTTTATTCATCCATGATTGGCGTTATTGGGTCGGTTATTTTTTTAGCAGCTTTATTTTTGCTTATTTATTAATTCATCAAATTTTAGATTTCTTTGTTTACCGGAAAATAAAATTGATTTACAAATTAATCGCACAAACAAAAGCAACCAAACGCGAAGAAGCTTACCAGAAATATATACTTCCCAAAAAAGGAATGGATGAAGTTAGAGAAGATGTGGAAGCATGGGCAGCTCAAAAAGCAAATGAAATTGCGACACTTCAATCCAACGAAGAATTTAGAAAAGAATTTTTACAAAATTTATCGCACGAAATTAAAACACCCATATTTGCGATCCAAGGTTACCTTGAATTATTAAGCGATGGTGACATAGACAACCCTGCACAAAGAGATAAATTTATTCATCAAGCGCAAGCCAATGTATTGCGATTGGTGCAGTTATTAAACGATGTTGATACCATTACTAATTTAGAAATAAGTAAGGACCCCATATTAAAACATTCCTTTATCATTCAGGACTTAATCAATGAAGTAGCGCAAAATTTAAGCGTGAAGGGACTTAAAAAAAATATTCAATTCCATTTTAAAAAAGGAAGTGAATCACCCACCACTGTATTTGCTGATAAAAATAAAATTTACCAGGTTTTGGTAAATATATTTTCCAATGCGGCAAAGTATGGAAAAATAGATGGCCAAATTATTGCGAGCGTATATAAATTGGAAGATGGTAAAGTGCTGATTGAAATAAGCGATGATGGGATTGGTATTGCGGAAGAACATATCCCAAGATTGTCCGAGCGTTTTTATAGAACAGACGATGCAAGAAGCAGAGATATTGGTGGCACCGGCCTAGGACTTGCCATCTGCAAACACATATTAGAAGCACATCAGGAAACCATGCACATCAGAAGTACTGTAAATGTGGGCACAACCGTAGGTTTTACCTTGCCTAACTCGATGTCTTAAGGATATTTTTCCGTTACTTTGTATACTAAATTTTCAACATGCAAACAATTTTGGTGACAGGTGGTTGTGGTTATATTGGCGCACATACCATTGTAGATTTAATTGAAAATGGCTTTAATGTCATTTCAGTTGATAATTTATCAAGGTCATCCGAAAATTCATTAGCAGGTATTGAAAAAATTACTGGCAAAAAAGTTAAGAACTACAATATTGACTTGACCAATGCACAAGCAGCTGAATCCATCTTTACAGAAAACCCAGACATCACAGGCGTCATACATTTCGCAGCATATAAAGCGGTGGGTGAATCCGTAGAAATGCCTTTGGCCTATTACGAGAATAACATTTTCTCCTTAGTGAACTTATTAAAATTGGCAGTAAAGTACAATGCAATGCATTTTATTTTTTCTTCCTCTTGTACGGTTTATGGTAATCCTGATTCCATTCCAGTTACGGAACAAACCCCATTACAACCAGCCGCTTCGCCTTATGGTGCTACCAAGCAAATGGGCGAAAGCATTATTAAGGATACCGCATTTGTTGCACCCTTATCTACGATTTTATTGCGTTATTTTAATCCAGTAGGCGCGCATCCGTCCACTGCGATTGGAGAATTACCCATTGGTCGTCCTCAAAATTTAGTACCCGCCATTACACAAACAGCAATCGGAAAATTAGCTACGATGCAAGTGTATGGCGACGACTATGATACACGCGATGGTAGTTGCATTCGTGATTATATACATGTTTGTGATATTGCACGTGCCCATACATTAGCATTACAATATTCAATAAAAAACAACCAACCTAAAAGTTGTGAAATTTTTAATTTGGGTACTGGCAATGGCATTACGGTTCTTGAAGCCATCAAAGCATTTGAAAAAATATCTGGACTTGCACTTAATTATCAAATAGGACCCAGACGCGCAGGAGATATTGTTGCAATTTATGCCAACAACGATCATGCTGTAAAAAAACTGGGTTGGGAAATTAAATACTCCTTAGAAGACATGATGCGCACTGCTTGGGATTGGGAAAAAAGTATTGCTGGAACAAATTAATTTTGTACCAACATTTTCTCTGCATTCTCTGCAACTTGAAGCGCTTCAATAAATTCTTCAATCTCTCCATTAATCACTGCATCTAAATTATAAGAAGTGACCCCTACTCTATGGTCTGTCACCCTGCTTTGTGGCCAATTATAAGTTCTGATTTTTGCACTACGATCACCGGTGCTCACCAATGTTTTACGATGACGAGAAATTTCATCCTCTTGCTTGCGCACTTGCTCTTCAAATAATTTGGTACGCATCATACCCATGGCTTTTTCTCTATTACCTAACTGCGATCTTTCTGTTTGACAAATAATCACGGTACCCGTTGGAATATGCGTTAACATTACTTTCGTCTCTACTTTATTTACGTTTTGTCCACCAGCACCACCACTTCGTGAAGTTTCCATTTTTACATCTGCAGGATTCAATACAAAATCAACCTCTTCCGCTTCCGGCATTACCGCAACAGTTGCAGCCGATGTATGCACCCTTCCTTGCGTCTCCGTACTTGGAACACGTTGTACACGGTGCACGCCACTTTCAAATTTCATGGTGCCATAAACATCTTCACCTGCTACTTCTAATATTACTTCCTTATAACCACCCACCGTTCCTTCACTCTCACTTGCAATAGCTACTTTCCATCCTTTCTTTTGACAATACCTGGTATACATGGTTAATAAATCACCTACGAATAAACTTGCTTCGTCTCCACCAGTGCCCGCCCTTAATTCTATAATTGCATTTTTATCATCCTGCGGATCCTTTGGTATTAATAATTTAGTTAAGTCCTTCTCTAATTGTATTTTTTCCTCCTCTAATGCTGGCAATTCAAGTTTGCCTAGCTCACGCATCTCAGGATCATCCCCATTTAAGCTCTCTTTGGCAAATTGATGATCTGCTAAAACTCTTTTATAACGCTCAAAAGGTTGCATGATTTTTTCCAAAGCGCGGTACTCCTTACTCATTTTACCAAACTCCGATTGGTTATTAATGATCTCAGGGTTGGTCAAAGCCACGCCCACTTGTTCAAACCTAGCTTGTATGGCTTCTAATTTATCTAACATAGTCGTTTTTCTGTGCACAAAAATAGTTATTTTAGTTGTCAATTAAAACAATCCTATTGTATGAAATATTTAGCCGCCCTTTTACTCCTTGTTTCAGCTAGTGCAAGTGCGCAGGCGATTCATTTCAAATCAGTACTTGTTGACGCTCATAATGACTGTGTTACTGCTTGTATCGAGAAAAAAGTAAGCCTAGATCAGGATTTAAAAGGAATAAATCATTCTGATTTGGCCCGTTTTAAGCAAGGCGGTGTTGATTATCAATTATTTTCCATTTGGTGCGATGGTGAAAAAGTAAATCCCTATGCTTGGGCGATGCGTGAAATGGATACAATTGATGCGGTTGCAGCGCGTAATCCGGATAAAATGATGGTGGCAAAAAATTGGAAAGAAATTCAAAAAGCGTTGAAGGAAAATAAATTTATTGCGCAGTATGGTGTGGAAGGTGGTCATATGATTGAAGATGATATTAATAGGTTAGATACTTTTTATGCGCGTGGTGTGAGATACATGACATTGACTTGGAATAATTCACCGAGTTGGGCAAGTTCGCATGCAGATGAAAAAAATCCAAATTTCACCCGAAAAAAAGGACTGAATACATTTGGAAAGGAAATTATAC
>Ga0209596_1002307_pt1 | contig 15785 bp, 13 predicted proteins | sample M_130807_MF_Meta_FD_187314 | JGI IMG/M metagenome (GOLD analysis project Ga0209596, IMG submission 187314) | Freshwater microbial communities from Lake Montjoie, Canada to study carbon cycling - M_130807_MF_MetaG (SPAdes) (version 2) | ecosystem: Environmental > Aquatic > Freshwater > Lake... | reverse complement strand
GCTGCGCACGGCACTCGGGAAAAAATATCGAATCAACACCGCATTCGTGCGGGCGGCGGAGCGCGGCGATGTTTAGGCCGTCATCGGGCCGCAGGCCGCCGCCAGTCTGTCCGGTGTGCGGGACGGATGTTCCGCCGGATGCGGTCGCGTGTCCCGAGTGTGGCGCGTGTCATGATTCGGGCTGGAAGGAAGACTCCGGGGCTTACGACGGCGTGGATCTGCTCGACGAGGCCTACGAGGACGACGACGGCAAGGTACGCTGGCGCGCAAAGCCGGGCCTGCATCCGTTCTGGCGCATCGTCGCGCTCATCGCAGTGCTCGCGCTGTTCTGGTGGTTTTTCAAGACAGTCTTCAGCGCGGGTAGTGCGCCGTGGTGGTGAGCGGTGCCGGGGGTGTGAGTTTAACGGGTCCATACCGCCACGGCGTTTCGTCCTCCAGCCCACGGTAGTCACTCATGCTTCGCTCCCACCCTTGCTGAAGGTCGGAATCCCTTTGGGTTTCAGCGGACGAAAGGTGTGGGTAATGGCGCTATCTTTGCACCATCCCTCCGCCTGCGCCCATCCTGACAGCCGACAGGATTGTCGGCTCCACACCGCGCTTTCCGCCTCGAAGATCAGCCCGCCCTCTAACTGTTGCACCTCGCCCCGTCGTCAGCAGTGGCGGTGAAGGGTGAGACCGCTCAGTTGGCGGGCTGGTTTCTTTTGCGCCGCGGCTGCGCGGGATCGCCGGGCTGGGCGTTGGGTGCGTTTTTGCGCGCGCCGGGGCCCCAGGCGGCGTCAATGTAGCCGGCGTTCCATGTGTCCCAGAGGGCGGCGAGTTCCTTGAGCTTCTCGGGATTCTTTTGGGCGAGGTTGGTCTTTTCGCCGATGTCTGCGGTGACGTTGTAGAGTTCCGCGCCTTCGGTGGTCGCCTTGCCGCCCGCAGCCGGAGGTTTGACGGAGGCCATGCCCGCGCCTTTCACGAGCTTCCAGTCGCCGGAGCGGATGGCGATTTGCTGGCCGAAGCGCCAGTAGAGCGCGTCGTGCGGAGGGGCGGATTTTTTGCCGGTGGGGTAGGGGAGGAGCTTCGCGCCGTCGAACTTCGCTTCGCCCGGCGCTTCGACTCCGGCGGCGGCGAATGAGGTGGGATGGATATCGAGCTGGATGAAGGGGCGGTCGCCCACTTTGCCGGCGGGGATTTTGCCATTCCACTGCATAATGAATGCGATGCGGATGCCGCCTTCCCACGTCTGCGCCTTGAAGCCGCGCAGGGGGGGGCCATTGCCGCTCGTGGTCTGCGGCGTGGGGCCGCCGTTGTCGCTAAAGAAAAAGATGAGCGTGTTTTCCTCCTGCCCGTTTGCGCGGATCTGCGCGAGCACCTTGCCGACGGTGAAGGCGTGCGTCCGTGCGAGCCTGGATCTCCAGCCGCCGCCGATCACCGGCGCGGAATCGCTGCACGTCCTGAAGACTGTGTTCGCGTGCTATCGCGCGGCGGAAACCGGTCGCACGCAGAAGGTCGGTTGAGCAACCGACGCGCAAAGACCGCGCGCCTCTTCAACGCTCAACGCTCAACTCACCTTGTGCCACTCCTGCAGCGGCTTCACCGTGTAGCCGCTGGCCTTCATCGAGCGGATGCCTTCGAGCGACGCGCGGGCGGCGCGGAGCGTGGTCATCACGGGCACTCGCGAACTGCTCGCGGTGCTGCGGATTTTCACTTCGTCCTCGCGTGCGGACTTGCCGCTGGGCGTGTTGATGACCATCGCAAGCTCGCCGTTCTTCAGCATGTCGAGCGCGTTGGGGCGGCCTTCTGAGAGCTTAAAGAGCTTCTTCACCGGCACCTTCGCCGTTTCCAGCGCCGCGGCGGTGCCGCTTGTGGCGTAGAGCGTGAAGCCGAGTTCGGCGAAACCTGCGGCGATGTCGGCGACCTTCGTTTTGTCGGCGTCGGAGACGCTCAGGAAAATGTTCCCCTTCAGCGGCAGTGCGGGCTGCGCGGCCATCTGCGCTTTCGCGTAGGCGATGCCGAGGTTGGCGTCTATGCCCATCACCTCGCCGGTGCTCTTCATTTCGGGGCCGAGCACGATGTCGGTGCCGGGGAATTTCGTGAACGGGAACACGGCCTCCTTCACGCAGTAGTGCGCAGGCACGACTTCCTTTGTGAAGCCGAGATCCTTGAGTTTCGCGCCGGCCATGATTTTTGCGGCGAGCTTCGGCAGCGGGACGCCGATAGCCTTGCTCACGAAGGGCGCGGTGCGCGACGCCCGCGGGTTCACTTCGAGCACATAGACGGTCTCGTTCTGCACGGCGAACTGCACGTTCATCAGGCCGATGACGTTCAGATCGCGGGCCATCGCCTTGGTCGCGCTGGCGATTTCCACCTTCACCGCGTCGCTGAGCGAAAATGGCGGGATCACGCAGGCGCTGTCGCCGCTGTGGATGCCGGCCTGCTCGATGTGCTCCATGATCGCGCCGATGACGACCGTCTCGCCGTCGCTGATGCAGTCCACGTCCACCTCGGTCGCGTCTTCGAGGAAATGGTCCACAAGGATCGGATGCTGCGCGCGGGCTTGCTGTGGCACAGGCATCCTGCCTGTGGGGCCAGCGGGCGTCCCGCCCGCAGCCTGCAGCGCTTTCTTTACATCCAAAATATATTCCCCACTCCGCAATTTCGCCTTCACCGGATTCCCCGCGATGTATTCGCGAATGTTCACCAACTCATCCCAATCACGCACAATCCGATCATAGTTCTCATCAAACCAAACCGTCCCTACAACGCCAGCCACCTTCCCAACTGCCTTCGACGAAAATGATTTCCAGGAATGGAGAATGTCGGAAAGTTCGTGTCCGGAGAGAGGCTTCACGAGAACGTGAGCATGGTTCGGCATCACCACAAAGGCATCGAGCGTGTATCGCTCCCCGTCGAAATGCCTGAGCGCATCCGCGACAATCTTCGCAACCTCGGGCCGACGCAGCACACACTCACCGCTCCCTTGGTCGAGCCACTGTTCACGGCTCTCCTGAAATCTTTGGTGATACTCGTGTTTCATTGCCGCATTCCACGGCTCGGGGTGAAACTTGAGCCACGCATCGAGTTCGTCCGCCCATTGTTTCAAGACGGCCTGCGGCACGGCATCGGCGAGACGGAAGGTGACGAAATACGTCGCGCCTTCCTGCCGCCAATGTGGGAGGTTGCGCTTGGTTTTGACGATCTCGATCTGCTCACGCAGCGGATTGAAAATCAAAGCCTGTGACACAGCCTCAGCCCGTGACACAGCCGTCCCGGCTGTGGGGCCAGCGGGCATCCTGCCCGCTTCTTCAGACAAGGCGGGCGAGACGCCCGCTGGCCCCACAGGCTGGAAGCCTGTGTCACTCTCCACCGCATCGCGCACGTATTTGCGCAGGTCGGTTTCGTTGTGGACGAGCATCATGCCGCGTCCGCCGAGCACGAAGCTCGGGCGCACGAGCACGGGATATGTCACGCGGTTCGCCACGGCCACGGCTTCGTCCTCGGTCACGGCGGTGCCGCCGCTGGTCTGGCGGATGCCGAGCTTGTCGAGCATCGCGCCGAAAAGTTTGCGGTCCTCGGCGATCTCGATGCTGCGCGGCGAGGTGCCGATGATGGGCACGCCGGCTTCGGCGAGGCCGTTGGCGAGGTTCAGCGGCGTCTGCCCGCCAAACTGCACGATGACGCCGAGGAGATTCTCGCTCTCCTGCTCGCAGATGTTCAGCACGTCCTCGAGCGTGAGCGGCTCGAAGTAGAGCTTGTCGCTCGTGTCGTAGTCGGTCGAGACGGTCTCGGGGTTCGAGTTCACCATGATGGTCTCGAAGCCCATCTCGCGCAGCGCGAACGATGCGTGGACGCAGCAGTAGTCAAACTCGATGCCCTGCCCGATCCGGTTCGGCCCGCCGCCGAGGATGATGACTTTCTTCTTCCCGCTCTCGCGCCGCTCGTTTTCGTCGCCGTAGGTCGAGTAGTAATACGGCGTGTAGGCCTCGAACTCCGCCGCGCAGGTGTCTACGAGGCGGTAGGTGGGTAAAATGTTCGCTGCCTTCCGCGCCGCGCGCACATCGTGAGGCGTCACGCCATTTGCGATCGCGATCTGCACATCGGAAAAGCCGAGCTTCTTCGCGGAGCGAAGCGACGCGGATCGTGGCACAGCCGTCCCGGCTGTGGGGCCAGCGGGCATCCTGCCCGCTTTCTCGGGCACTGCGGGCGGGACGCGCGCTGGCCCCACAGGCAGGATGCCTGTGCTACAGCTCGCCGCTGCCTCCACGATCTCGCGGATGTTTTCGAGGAACCACCGGTCAATCTTCGTCAGCTCGAAAACTTCATCGACCGTCCATCCGCGCTGGAACGCGAGACCGAGGAAAAATATCCGCTCGGCCCCCGGCACGATCAGTCGCGTGCGCAGCGTCTCGTCATCCACCACCGCGTCCTTGCCATCACCGATCAACCCAAACCGCTTGATCTCCAGCGAGCGCAGCGCCTTTTGCAGCGCCTCCTTGAACGTCCGGCCAATCGCCATCGCCTCGCCCACGCTCTTCATCTGCGTCGTCAGCACCGCGTCGGCCTGCGGGAATTTCTCGAACGTGAAGCGCGGGCATTTCACCACGACGTAATCAATCGTCGGCTCGAAGCTCGCGGGCGTCTCGCGCGTGATGTCGTTGCGCACCTCGTCGAGCGTGTAGCCCACGGCCAGCTTCGCGGCGATTTTGGCAATGGGAAAGCCCGTCGCCTTCGACGCCAGCGCCGAACTGCGCGACACGCGCGGGTTCATCTCGATGACGATCATCCGCCCCGTGTCCGGATGCACCGCGAACTGGATGTTCGAGCCGCCCGTCTCCACGCCGATCTCGCGGATGATCGCAAACGACGCATCGCGCATCACCTGGAACTCGCGGTCCGTCAGCGTCTGGATCGGCGCGACCGTGATCGAGTCGCCCGTGTGAACGCCCATCGGATCCACATTTTCGATGGAGCAGATGATCACGCAGTTGTCCGCGTGGTCGCGCATCACCTCCATCTCGAATTCCTTCCACCCGAGCAGCGACTCCTCGATGAGCACCTCGCTCACCGGCGACATGTCGAGCCCGCGCGCGACGATGGTTTCAAATTCCTCGCGATTATACGCAATGCCCCCGCCCGTGCCGCCGAGCGTGAACGCCGGCCGGATGATGAGCGGCATCGTGCCGATCTCCGCCGCGACCGCGCGCCCCTCCTCCATCGTGTGCGCCACGCCCGACTTCGGCATGTCGAGGCCGATTTTGATCATCGCCTCCTTGAACGCCAGCCGGTCCTCGCCCTTGTGAATCGCCGCCGCATTCGCGCCGATCATCTTCACGCCGTGCCGCTCCAGCACGCCGCTCTCGAAAAGCTTCATCGCGCAATTCAGCGCCGTCTGCCCGCCGAGCGTCGGCAGCAGCGCGTCCGGCTTCTCCGCGATGATGATTTTCTCCACCACCTCCGGCGTGATCGGCTCGATGTAAGTGCGGTGCGCAAACTCCGGGTCCGTCATGATCGTCGCCGGATTCGAGTTCACCAAAATGACCGTGTAGCCCTCCTCCTTCAGCGCCTTGCAAGCCTGCACGCCCGAGTAGTCAAACTCGCACCCCTGCCCGATGACGATGGGGCCGGAGCCGATGAGGAGGATCTTCTTGATGGACGTGTCTTTTGGCATGAGCGCTTGCGGAGAAAATATGGTGAAAGGGAAAAGCCCGCAGGGTGTATCAGCCGACGCCATTCGGTGCAACCGGCGGATGCGGAAAAATCCGGGGCGCGAGAGGTGCTCCTCTTGCGGCGCTCCTCAGCGACCCGCGCCCGCGGCTTCCCTCGCTTCGAAAATCCGCACGCTCGTGATGTAGTCGAGCGCGCGCTGGAGCGCCTCATCGCGCACGGGCTTCGCAGGGGCATCGCCATTCGCACGGCGCTTTTGGATTTCCTGAACCTCGTCGAGTTCGGGGTTCGTGCCTGCGACGAGCGCGGCCTCGTTCATCCGTACGCGCGGCTTGTCGAACACGAGCGGTGCGACACCGGGGCCGTTCATCGCGAGTTGCAGCACCTCGTCCGTCTTTTCCTGCGGGACATTTACCGTGAGATCCGGCGTGAGGCCGCCGGGAAAGACGGGCGTTGCATCCGGCAGGGTGACCTCGCCGACTGCCACGCGCAACACGCGTCCGCCTGCGAGCGGGACTTCCTCAAACTGCGCGGCCTCGCCCTTCGTCTGCTGGCCGATCACGTACGCGCGCAAGTGGGTGTGCAGCACCGCGGCAATCACTTCGCCCGCGCCGGCGGTGTTGCCATCCACGAGCACGGTGAGCAGGCCGCGCCATTTCGGAGCGTTGCGTGAAGTCAGGATTTCCTCGTTGTTCGCCTTCGGCTTCTTGATCGAAAAAAGCACGCGGCCCTTCGGCGTGAACCGGCGGCAGCACTCGGCGGCGAGTTCGAAATCCGTGCTGTGCGGCGTCGCACGCAGATCGAGCACCATCGCCGTCGGCGGCCTCGCGGCGAAGCCCTCCAGGGCGGCATCGAGCGCCGCGATATTTTCCTGCGTGAGCGCACCGAGGCGCAGGTAGCCGACAGCGCCTCCGAGCACTTCCGAGCGAAACAGCCCTTCGCGGTCGTCGGCCTTCTTCGCAGCGGTGAAAATGCGCGCGCCAGCGCCGAGACGATCGAGCAGTCCCTGCATGGCCGCGCGTGCCAGCGCGCTTTCGTTCAGCGCATCGGGGGTCACATAGGTGCCACGGAGGATTTCCACGATCTGCCGGAGCTCATCCTCGTTCAGCGCATCCGCCGCCTCGTGCGATGAAAGCTGCCGCGGCGCGGCTTCCGCAGGCGCGGCCGCGTTGCCAGATTTTTCAACAGCAGGATCGCCGATCTTCGCCGGAGCCGCCGGCTTGGCGCCCGCACCGTTCACCGGATCGGGCAGCTTCTGCTGCGCCTGCGCACACGCGAGCGCGAGCACGAGCACAGCGGCGAGGAGGGGGGGCTTTTTCATGCGCGGCGAGCGTAGCCTCACAGCCCCTTCGCCGCAATGTCCGAACGAAATTGCATCCCTTCGAAGCGGATCCCCGCGACCGCAGCATACGCGCGCGCCTTCGCTTCCGCGAGCGTCGGCGCAAGCGCGGTGACGCCGAGCACGCGACCACCTGCGGTGAGAAATTCTTCGCCGTTACGCTTTGTGCCCGCGTGGAAAATGGTCGCGTCACTGTCTTCCAAGCCCGCGATCTTTTTGCCTCCCTCGTAGCTGCCGGGATAGCCGCCGCTTGCGAGGATCACGCATACGGCCGCCTCAGGCCGCCAGCGTGCGTCCGTAGTGTCGAGGCGCTGCTCGATCGTCGCCTCCAGCAGATCGAGCAGATCGCTTTCGAGGCGCGTGAGCAGCACCTGCGTCTCGGGGTCGCCGAAGCGGCAGTTGAATTCGAGCACCTTGATTCCGTCACGCGTGATCATGAGGCCGGGGAAAAGCATCCCGCGATAGTCGAGCCCGTCCGCGCGCAGGCCAGCGATGAAGCGATCGAGCACCTCGGTACGCACGCGCGCTTCGAGCGCGGGCGGCAGCACTTTGGCTGCGGGCGAAAACGTGCCCATGCCGCCAGTGTTCAGGCCGAGGTCGCCGTCGAGTGCGCGCTTGTGATCCTGCGCGCTCGGAAAAAGCAGGTAGCTCCTTCCGTCCACGAGCGCGTGGATGCTGCACTCCTCGCCTTCGAGAAATTCCTCGATCACCACCTCTGCTCCCGCGTCCCCGAATTTCCGCTCCTCCATGATTTCGCGGATCGCCGTCTCTGCTTCGGCGTGCGTCTGCGCGATGATCACGCCCTTGCCGAGCGCGAGCCCGCTGGCCTTCACGACGATTGGCGCACTCATCTTCGCGGCGAATGCGCGCGCGTCGTCCGCATTGGAAAATTGCCCGCTCGCCGCAGTCGGGATGCCGTGGCGCAGCATGAATTCCTTCGCGAAGACCTTGGACGATTCCAGCCGCGCCGCACTTTGCGTCGGCCCAAAAACATGCAGACCTTCGCTCTGAAAACGATCCACGATCCCCGCCGCAAGCGCATCATCCGGGCCGACGACCGTCAGGCCGATGCCGCGCTCCTTCGCGAATTTCACAAGCGCATCGTGATCGGAGATTTTTAGCGGCACGCACTCGGCGAGCTGCGAGATGCCGCCATTTCCCGGCGCGCAAAATATCTCCGTGACGCGCGGCGACTGCTTCAATTTCCAGACCAGCGCGTGCTCGCGCCCTCCGCTGCCGATGACGAGGATTTTCATTCGGCGCGGACGCTAGACGAGCGGAAGGAGCGCGGGCAAGCCCGGCAGTGTAGGACAGCCTAGAAGGCGGTACTACACCGCCGGCTGCTGCTGCGTGAGGCAGTGGAATGCGCCGAGGCCCCAGATGAGTTCGCGGCAATCAATGCCGATCACTTTCCGTCCGGGGAATGCCTTCTCCAAAATCGCGGCGGCCCAGCGGTCGTTCACGTCCGAGAAAATCGGGAGCAGTACGACTTTGTTTGCGACGTAGAAGTTCGCGTAGCTCGCGGGCAGGCGCTGTCCGTCGCGCACGATCTTGCGCGGCATCGGCATCTTCACGACTTGGAAGCGCGGGAGCTTTCCGTCGCCACCGGGATCTTCATCCTCGTCGTCGTCCTTCGCGTCGGACTCCGCATCGGTCGTGAGGCCGGCGAGCAGATCATGGTTTGCCTTCAGCGGCTCGAAGTTCGCGTCGTTCTCGTCCTCCTCGAATGCACACACGATCGTATCCGCGCTCACGAAGCGCGCGATGTCGTCAATGTGCCCGTCGGTGTCGTCGCCCTCGATGCCGTCACCGAGCCAGAATATTTCCTTCACGCCGAGGAAATCACGCAGGCGCTGTTCGATCTGTGCCTGCTTCAGATCGGGATTGCGGTTCGGATTCAGCAGGCAGCTCCGCGAAGTGAGCAGCAGGCCCTCGCCATTCACATCAATCGAGCCGCCTTCCAAAATCATGTCCGGATACTCGACCGGCAGGCCAAGCTTTTCCGCGATCGCGGTCGGCACGTAGTCGTCCTCGTCGAACGGCGGATACTTGCAGCCCCATGCGTTGTAACCCCAGTCGAGGATGAGCGACTTCGGCGCTGTTTTGCGCGTGACGAAAATCGGGCCGTGATCGCGGCACCACGGCTCATTGATCCCGATGTGGTGAAAGGTCACATGCGCGTGCTTCGCGCCGACTTTCGCGAGGATTTTCTTCACGTCCGTCTCGTGCGCGGCGTCGCACACATTCACATGCACAGGCTCCGAATCCGCGAGCGCGTGGACCATCTTTGCGATGGCGAGCGCGGCTTTGTCGTACGCGCCATTGCCGGGAAAGCTGATGCCCTCGCGGCGCGGCCACGAGAGCCACGTCGCGGCGTGCGGTTCCCATTCCGCCGGCATGCGATACCCGCGCGCTGCCGGAACCTCCGGCACGTCCTTCGTCTCCTTCGTCGTCTTCATGTTTTCCATTTAGTCCAGATAGCGTTTCGTGATTTCGCCGTATGCGTCAATGCGCCGGTCGCGCAGGAAGGGCCAGTGTGTCCGCTGCGTGTCCACGGCGTCGAGATCCACCTGCACGAGCAGGTTCTCCTCGCGGTCCACGGATGCCCTTTTCAAAATCATGCCGGACGGATCCGCGACAAAGCTCTGGCCCCAAAATTCCAAGCCCGCGCCACCGTCCGGAGCCTCGTGACCGATACGGTTCACCGCGGCGACGTAGCAACCGTTCGCGATCGCGTGCCCGCGCTGAATCGTCTCCCACGAAGAATGCTGGCGCTCGCCGAACTGCGCCTTCTCCGACGGGTGCCAGCCGATCGCCGTCGGGTAAAAAAGAATCTGCGCGCCCTGCATCGCCGTGAGCCGCGCGGCCTCGGGATACCATTGATCCCAGCACACGCAGACGCCGATTTTTCCAAACTTCGTCTGCCACGCGCGGAAGCCGAGGTCGCCCGGCGTGAAGTAGAACTTCTCGTAAAAGAGCGGGTCGTCCGGGATGTGCATCTTGCGATACTTGCCGAGGAATTCGCCGCCGGCGTCAATGATCGCCGCCGTATTGTGGTAGAGCCCCGCCGCGCGTTTTTCAAAAAGCGACGCGATGATCACGATGCCGTATTCCTTCGCGACTTTGCAAAATGCCTCCGTGCTCGGCCCAGGAATCGCCTCGGCCAGCGCGAAGTATTTGTGATCCTCGATCTGGCAAAAGTAGTGGCTGCGGAACAGCTCCTGGAGGCAGACGATCTGCGCGCCGGCCTTGGCAGCCTCGACGGTCTTCGCGAGCGCAAGTTCGAGATTCGCGATTGGATCAGCACCGACGGCGGTCTGGATGAGGCCGAGCGTGACTTTCGACATGTCGTGTTTCAGGTGGCGGTGGTTTGCGGAGAAAGCGCGGCCTCCGGTGTGCTGCACGCACGCCGTGTTCGCGCAGTGGCGCGGGAGAAAATTACTTCGCCTCGGCGCGCGGGACGATCTTCACGCTCTCGACGACGACCTTCTTCACCGGGCGATCTCCCGGCGCAGTCTCGGTCGTCGCGATCTTTTCCAGCACATCGTCGCCGCTGATCAGCTTGCCAAACGCCGTGTATTTTCCGTCGAGGAAACTCGGGCTGCCGTGGCAGATGAAAAACTGGCTGCCTGCCGAATCCGGATCCTGCGAACGCGCCATGCTGAGCACGCCGCGCACATGCTTCTTGTCGTTGAACTCCGCCTTGATCTTGTAGCCCGGATCGCCCGTGCCCCAGCGCGCCGCTTGCGCGTCGTCCTTTGTGAGCGGGTCTCCGCCCTGGATCATGAAGTCCTTGATCACGCGGTGAAACGCCGTGCCGTCGTAGAATCCCTTTTTTGCGAGCGTCTTGAAATTCTCGACGTGCTTCGGCGCAACGTCGGCCCAGAATTCGAGCACCATCGTCCCCATGTTGGTCTTGACCACGGCGACTTCATCGTCCGCTGCGAAGGCGCGGACGCTGAGTGTGACTGCGAGAGTGAGAGCGAGGATGGAGGTGAAAATTTTCATCGCGGCGAGCAATACACGCGACACGATTTCTGTCACGCGGAGAAAATGACGCCGATGAAAAACGCGCGCGCATCATTTTCGTAGCCGCGCTTGTGAAAGCGCGGGCAAACATTTTTCACGTTGCGGAAATCAGCCCGCGCTTTCACAGGCGCGGCTACCGGCGTCCTCGCAAATCGCTTGCGCCGATCCCGCACACCCGCCAGCTTCCGCGCCCTTATGTCCGACATCCGCATCATTCTCACGACCACCAAAGGCAACATCGAAGCGACTCTCTTCGCCAGCAAAGTGCCCATGACCGCAGCCAATTTTCTGAACCTCGCCAAGCGCGGCTACTACGACGGCGTCAAATTCCACCGCGTCATCGCAAACTTCATGATCCAGGGCGGCGACCCGACCGGCACCGGCTCGGGCGGCCCCGGCTACCGGTTCGCCGACGAGATTGACAAGTCTCTCAAGCACACGAAGCCCGGCATCTTCTCGATGGCCAACGCAGGCCCCGGCACGAACGGCAGCCAGTTCTTCATCACGCACCTCGCCACCCCGCACCTCGACGGCAAGCACGCCGTCTTCGGCGAAGTGACGAAGGGCCAGGACATCGTGAACAAGATCGCACAGGGCGACGCCATCAAGAGCATCGAAGTGCTCGACTCCACCGACGACCTCTTCGCCGCGCAAAAGGCGAACCTCGACAAGTGGAACAAGGTGCTCGGGTAGGGCGCTGCGCTTCAGCCGACCCAGTTCTCGATCACCAGCCCGCTGACTCTAGAGAACTCACGGACGTTGTTCGTGATCAAGGTCAGCCCCAGCGCGAGCGCGTGGCCTGCGAGCAACAAATCGTAAGGACCGCACGTCTGCCCGGCTGCTTCCAGTGCCGCGCGCACGGACGCCGCACGACGTGCTGAGGCTTCGTCAAACGGCAGCACCTGCAATGCAGACAGCAGCCGTGTGACTTTCGCGCGTTCACGCTCCGGCTCCCGGCATTTTTCGATGCCGGTGAAAAGCTCGTAGGCCGTCACAGACGACACCGCGCAATCGCCGGGTGCATGTGTCGCCAATTTGCTGACAGCCGAATCCTGTCCACGCATCACCGCGATGCAGACATTCGTATCGAGCAGAACCTTCACGCGTCGAGCGGCCGGATGGCCGGTGCATTCCCCTGCGGCGGCCGGACAAACGCTGAGTCCTCGATCCGAATCGCCTCGAAGAATCCATCCGGCCACACGCTCGCAGCGCCGTTCTCGGGTTCAAAGAGCACAATCACACGGCACTCTTTCGTAGCCGCGCGAGGCACGGGCTCGCGCAGCGAAAGATGCGATGCGTCCTCGATGACCGCGGTGGTTTCAAAAGCGTTCATGCGGCGAAGATGCTCGCGCCGCCTCGCTGCGTCAATGCAAGGCGACGCCATGAAGGGCATCGAAGCGCTCAACTCCAGCGACGATCTCTTCGCCGCACAAGAGGCGAATTTTTCCGCCGCCGTATCACGCTGAACGCAAATCAGCGAGGAAGTGGAGCGGTTCGCAGATGGCGAGCGCGTAGTGCGGCTGGAGGACGTGCAGGTGCGGGTCGTAGGTGACGAGGTGCGTGGCGTCGCCGTTCAGCGCGCAGAGGAGAAAGGCGATGTCGTCGGCGTCCTCGGGGTAGTGGCGGAAATGGAAGAACTCGATGGCAACGCAAGTCCCAATCAATGCGATGGCCGACAGAAAGCGGTCGGTCGCAGCTTGCGGAGCACCGGCTTCGATCAGCTTTTCCGCATACTCGGTGATGATGTCCGCAGTGTAGAGCAGGACAAATTCACCGCGTTCCCATCGGTCGAGGATTTCGACGCAGGGGCTGGCCGGATTGCGCGAATGATGCGCGGCGAGCACCACGTTCGTGTCGAGCACCGCGCGAGTCGCCACGGCTTACAGGTGCTTGGAAACTTCGTCGTGCGCGCTGCGCAATTGCTCGAACGCCTCCTCGCGGGTCATGCCCGCGGCGCGCAATCGCTCGGCTTCCGCGAGCGCGCGCCCGGCCGCGGCCCTCGCCTCGGGGCTGTATTGACGGTTGCGCCATTCTTCGAGGTCGGTCTGCGTCCGCAGGAATTGGACGATCCGCTTGTCGAGATCGGGGATCACGCGAACGCGCTCATCGAGATCCGGCGGCAGTTCAATCGTGATGCTCATGCGCGGAAGTCTAGCCGGCGATTGCCATGTGGCGAGCGGGTTTTACGCCATCGCCCGTTTGATGCTGTGCTCGAATGGATCGCGGAATCGGCGAGCTGGATCAAAACTCGCGCAGCACTTCCTGCCGCGTTGGAAGTGAAACGCCGATTTGATGCATCACGTCGTTGAGAATCTGCACTTTCATTTCTGTCGGACTCGTCGTGAGAGCCCAAATACCCGTCACACCGAGGGTTTGTGGATTCGGCGATCCTGCAGACTTGTAGATTTCATCTGCCGTGGTCGCAAAATACTTACGGTGTCTGCCACGCTCGTATCTGAGCAAAATTTTTCGTATCTCCGGTTTGTTGTTGAGCATCCACGTTAGCAGCGCGCGGTAACGATCCACTTTTGCACTGTGATGCCTGAACTCCCACGACTTCGAAAATTGGATGAGCGAAGCTTCAAACTGATTGGCTGGCACGGGCGATGGAGGAACAGCAATCGGCGGCTCTGTTCTAACGATGCCGTGATTTCCGCTTGATGGCGTATTGGTGTCTGGAGTCACCGGACCACCGATAGATGGCTTGTTGCTACCGCTCGGTTCCGACGGTGGCTCGCCGTCAGCGATCTGAAGAATCACCCCATATTTCAGCGCCAACTCTTTTGCGGTCGTGTCCGGAATGATGTCCTTTAGCACGTTGCGGAGGGTAAACCCGAGTTCCAATAATGGATCAATCAAGACACTGACCTGCAAGCCGAGGGCCGTTGCCAATACCTTGCCAGTCACGGGCCTTGCGACCACCACCGTCTTCAAGTCGGGTGGAGGTGTCGCGTCTCTTTTGTCTTCGTTTGTGAAGACTGGAACTGAACGCACGATCCCCGTGGATCGAAAACTGAATTGCCAGACGCGCCGAGTTACAGCGTAGCGATTTTCAGGGTGAGAAAGCTGTCGCACAAGTTCAGCAATTTCTGCCGCCGGGCCTCGTTTGGATTCCTCATCACCGTCCGCATGAATGAAATGGAGGAAGCACGTTGATCGGCTGCAACAAAGGTAAAGCTCGCGTCTCGCTTTCCACATCTGCTTTTCCGCTTCCGTTTCCACTCCCGCTTGCCACTGGCTTGTTTCCAACTCGCGAGGAAACCCCTCCACAACGACAACCGGGAATTCCTGGCCTTTGACATACTTGTCCACGAGTTCCGAAGATTCGTCGTTGAAGCAATTGTGGTAGGTGAAGCGCGCGAGCTTCTCGTAGTCGAACGATTCGTCTTCCGGGCCAAATCGGACCCAGAGCACTTCGTTCTTTCCAAACCCTTCACTTGCAAGTTGCGAGAAAACTTCGGCGCACGACGCGAACGATGACACGGTGAATGACCAGTAGTTGCCTGGGTGCGAGTCATTCCAACTCGCCAACTCGACTGTTTGATCGCGCTCAACACCATACTGACGCACGTCAAAGCCGAATTCGTCCTTCAGTTCCTCCCGCTTCGGCAGAATCTTCGGCCCTGCTGGCGCAAACCAGCGGAACATCAACGCAAGACTGCCCGCATAAACCGCAAATGGATTCCGATAGTTCCGCTTCAGCCGCGTTGTGTGCGGGGCTCTGAAGTTGATGCCTTGAATCAGCGGCGCATCGGCTCCGACAAGGCGCAGCAATTGATGCCGATCACACGCGATCGCGAGGTATCGAGGAACATCGCCAGCGTGAATCCACTGGGCGATCCGATCGTGATGTTCCGGCGGAATGTCGTGCGCCTCGTCAATGACCAGAACATTGCACTCTGCTGGAATTTCCCCATCCCATCGCCGAAAGACTGGCCTATTGAACCGAACGTTGAGAGAGCTTTCGAGTTTGGAGTATTCCGTGACAAATCGAGTCCAAAGCTCCTCCAACCCGCGAACCTGTTTCTCCTTCCGAGCCATTGCGAAGATGGATCGGTCAGCCAGATTTGGCAGACCAATTTCTGCCGCGCGTTTGTCGAATGATTCAAGTCGCCAAGGACCGTCAACACCGTCGGGATTCGCCGCCACTTCCTTGTCCGAAGCGAAGACGAATAGGCCGTAGGCGAGCAACACACTCTTGCCCATGCCCGCCGAGCCATTGACGGCCCACCAACCTTTGACCGGCTTGAATGAACTGAACAGCTCGACATCAATCGCGTTTCGGCATCGCGCGGCGTAAGCCAGCGCATTGCCAAGTTCGGGATGGCCGATCTCGGGGACCGGAAAACCTCGACGCAATGCTCCGAGCAAAGGGCTCTGGCGCACAGGCACGATCCGTTCAGCTTCCGCAAAACGCTGAAGCTCCTGCTCGAATCGCTGCCACGCGATGAGACGATAGCGAATCCGTCCTTCTTGGACATCGAGATTCGGGCCGACATGATCCCGAGACACAACCCACGCCTCGATCTGTAATTCTCGCGCGACTCCGCGGAGGTAGCCCATCAAAGCCCGCGCGTGGTTCTCCACCTGTCGTTTGCAATCCTTCCTGATCATCTGCCCCGGATGTTGCTGATGAGGATACTCGACATTCCAAGGGCCTCCCTCGTGTGGAAGTTGATCTCGATGCCTTCCGAATACCGGGGGAGCTTTGCATTCTACGACGAGCAACCGATCACTCAGCGATGAGCCCGCGTGCAGTACATGATAG
>Ga0209596_1002306_pt1 | contig 15785 bp, 22 predicted proteins | sample M_130807_MF_Meta_FD_187314 | JGI IMG/M metagenome (GOLD analysis project Ga0209596, IMG submission 187314) | Freshwater microbial communities from Lake Montjoie, Canada to study carbon cycling - M_130807_MF_MetaG (SPAdes) (version 2) | ecosystem: Environmental > Aquatic > Freshwater > Lake... | reverse complement strand
TAAATGCAGTCCGCAACGTCCCAGGAACCGACTATGGCCAAATTCCTCAAACTGAAATTAGAGGTGGTATATCGGGGATTGTCAATAGAGGAAGCGCGGCAACGTTTTGAGGAGCTGAAGCAAGAACCAACTCCCGTAGTTAAACAAACACGTAAACTTAAGAAATGAGGACAGCTACTGCCTACATTTCTAAAATAAAAGCAGAAACACTCGGAAGAACATTTAAGGTTCAGGATGCCAATCATAGGCTATTTACATCAACTCTGTATCGCGGAGCAGCTGGTTGTGGGCCTGTAGACTTTACCGAAATTGATTACGTCGAACCGTGTACATGTGATTACATTGGTCCTGCTCCTAGAGCTGTTATACAACGAAAAATAATATCTGTAATAGATGGAGGTTCATCGGCTGCTTCAGGCTTATCAGTCAGAGATGGCGGTACTCCATACAGATCTGGACAAACAATAATAGACGGAGGAAAGCCTTAACTATATATAATGGACGTATTCTCTTGCTTGTTCGCGGGCGTATTGACTGGCTTCTTCGTAGTATCAATTTTTAAGCCTCCTAAGCGACAAATAGCAACAATTCCAACACCTGGAGATTCCGGATCATATACAACTAAGTCTGGTTGTGTCAGAATCAAAGCAGAGCCAGTACCATGTTCTTCATCGGCTGTTTCTCTTAATGTACTTGTAAATGATCGATAAGCTTCTCAGACGTAAGGAAACAATGGGATTCTTTGCCTTTATTATTGGATTTGGTCTAGTTGTTATGTTGCTTCATCACCCAATCAAAAGTGAGAAGGTCTTAGCCATTACTCCAGATAAGTTCGAGGACAGAGAAGTCAAGGCCGATGGAAAATGTTATAAATATCGCGTGGAGGATGCATCGTGTGAAATCACTTCCTCTAAATAAACATGGAAGGTGCAACAGATTTATCAGAGCTTCTCGGAGGACAACCTGTTCAATCTCCTGCATTTCAGCCAATGGTGACTGGCGGAGGTGACCCATTTAGCACTCCACTGAATACAACGCCTCAAAAACCTAATGCTCCAGATTATTCCCATCAGTTTTCTATTCTTCGTGGTTCAGTGCGCGGCTTTTTAGGTTACCTGGCATTCTTTCTAGCAGCAGCAACCATGTCTCTTGCAACTACGCGAGAGTTGGCTCTTCGCTATGTTCCCCATGCATATAAAGATGGAGGAGTAGTTTCTTACACCGGAGCAGCTGTTCTTGGTGCAGCATCCATGGTAATTGCATATGTAATTAATACAGTGTTTCATACCTTAGTGTAAAATGGATCACAATAAATCCAGAATTGATAAGCAAAAAAATGGAGTTGAATAAAACCTTCGACATAAGAATCGGCAATTATTCATTCGACACCCTTCCTCGTGAAGTCGTAGAACAGCTTTTCAAGGATGGACGTCACATTTCACCTTTTATGGAACTTCTACTGTGTCAAAAGTTTGATCTAACTCATGTTACAGGGTGCAAGGGTCATGATATGATTGATCCTGGAAATCCAGAAATTAAATACGAACAAAAGATGTTTACACCATATGGATGTAAATTTATGCCATCTAGTATGGTTGGCACAGGAAGATCATTCGATCCAGATATCTTTGCTGAGAAGGCTGCAAAGTTAATATATATCATTGTTAGTAATGTTGCATTCCCCGACGTAAAAATTAGATTTGTTACTGGAACTGACATGCTTGCTCTGTATCCAAAGGGAATTATTCCACCTGCTGATCATGACAGGTTCTTCAGTATGTGATTCATAACTTTATTAGCTTCTGATTTGGATAGGCTACGAGGACCAACTGTATTGCTTGGGAAAACGTGTTCGTTCATTTTTTTAATGATCTCTGGAATGAACGAAACAAACTCAGAATCTAATTTCCAAAAGTAATAGCATTGTGGATTTAGTTGCCCTGGTAAGTAACATTTGCCTGCTAGTCCTCCAACTCGCCTAAATGCTATGTCATAGTTATCTTTGACATATTTGAAGCCTATGGGATTTATTTTTGATTCTAGAATCCTAGGAGAATCTTCCTTTACCCAAATCTGGAAAATACATGGAACATCATAGGCAACCCCATTTAATTCGAAAGAATCCTTATCGAGTTCAATGGTTGTTTTACAATGAAATAGCCTATCGAAAGCATTTGTCATGCTTGGTTTTAGAAATGAACGTGGCAATATAAATGCTATAATGTCTGCAAATTCACATCCGCGTTTAATGAACTGTTTTGCCAGTGAAGATTGACGACCAAACGGAGGATTACCAAATAATATACATGGCTTATCTGAATCGTATTCCCATTCCATAAAATCGGCTTGTGCAATATCTTTTGATTTAGGGTCTATGTCAATACCTTGCTTGTCAAATCCAGATGGAACGTTGTTAAGAAATGACCCATTGCCTGCTGATGGTTCAACCCACTTAAACTTACATGCATCCGGTATATTTGAAAGAATAGCATCAACACATAACTTTGATACTGTAGACTTGGTATAAAATTGGTCTCTAGTATTTCTGTTTTTGCCAGTATCTTGCATTTATCGTGTGCTTTAATTGAAATAAAGTATTTCCGTTTTAGAGTAATGGACCCGGAAACCAGACGTTCACTTCGTTATAGTTCTAGAGGATATACTGTCGACCCCCCAGCTCTGTTCCATCCATATATTCTGGTTGGAGCTGGTGAGATGTTAACCCCTGCATTTGTTAAGAAATATGAGATTACACACGTGATCAACTGTGCAGAAGAATCTGATTCGCCATCATGGTTTAAAGAGAAAAATCCAGACAAGTATTACTGTATCAATGCAGTGGATGCATTGCATGTAAATATTCTAAAGTGGTATCCAGAATTCAAGGCAATATTAAAACACTATATGCAAGACCCAACGTCCCGAAAGATATTTGTTCATTGTCAATGTGGAATTAACAGAAGTGCATTCCTGGCGTTGATGTATGTTTGTGACGTATTTAAGTTTCCATTTGCTGGGACAGAACTTTCTGTTATGAAACAGAGACCGTGTATGATGTCAAACAGTTCTTTTCGGCAGCAGGTTTTCTTTGCTTTAAGTAACAATGGCAAACAGTGACCAGAATCCGATATGGGATCAAATTGAAAGTGCTCCTAGCAATGCCGCTGACTCTGTGATGGGTCCGAGCTATAGTTATGCAGAAAACATACAGGGTCCCGCCTCATTGGGCGTTGGTTCAAGAGGCACAATCAGTCAACTTACCACGAACACTGGAGCCATCTTTCAGTACATGAAGTACATGATTGCTGGTCCTGCTCTGGGAAACCAATATTTTGTAAATACTGGGGGCTCATGTATGGCATCTGATAAGTCTATTCAAGCAAGATATAATTACATCAATAACATATCCAGCGGAGCTGACGTTCTTCCGGAATCAATGAAGCGTGATCTTGGAGGTGTTGCATCTAACTTTGATGGTCTAATTCCAGGAATGTTAGAAGATACAGAAAACTTGAACCCGATTCATTTGTTTACTTCTTTGGCTGCAGATTCAACCCCTACATGTGAATGCTATACATGTCCTACAAGTGGTGGAGACCAATCCAGATTTCTCAACAAGGATTTGACAGCTGACTTTAATAGTTCGAAATGTGTACAAGCCGATATTTCAAAGTGTATTCAGACTAAGGAAGGCTTTGTTGATCGGTCAGATTCTGCATATCCGATTCTGATTGCTATTGGCGTTTTAGCTATTTTAATAGCAATAAAGTAGAATATCAAATGTCTGATAGCATGTTTCGTATAAAAAAGGGGAGAGATACGAAACAGCAAACCTTGGGCGGAACATTAGATTCTGTTCATCAGACAGTTGTCAATTCTTTGCGTGAATCTCATGCAAATCAGACGTCTTTGGTTGACCAAATCAAGGAGTTAGAGGCTGAAATCGACGAGTTAGAATCTGGTAAAGATATCTTCAAATTGGCTCAAAAGCACGATAAGTTGCGTACACTTCAATCAGAGCTCAAGGAACAAAATCAATTGGATACTTATTTCTTGAAGAATGCCGATTTGATGCTTCAATATTACGGTCAGTCCGAATCAAGTTCTGTAGTTACTGCAAAACACGTAGATAATACTACTTTTATGAAGTATTTGGCTCCATCTGCCCCAGTAGAGACTGGACCATCTCGCAAGCAGATGTTTGATGAGTATGTTTCCAGAATGAAGTTGGGTACTGGCACCGAATCAAGTGATGTAAATACTGATACGGAGCACTGTAATCGGTGTAATGTCGCTCGAGAAGAAGTTGCTGCCGAAGGTATCCTGGCATGTCCGATGTGTGGATCAGAAGAATATATGATGGTTGTTTCTGATTTTCCCAGTTTTCGCGACCCTCCTAAAGAAAGGAATAATTATGCATATAAGAAGATTAATCATCTGAATGAGATCTTGAATCAATTCCAAGCAAAGGAAAGTACAATTATTCCAGATGAAGTGATGAATGAAGTTGTATGCGAAATCAAGAAACGACGCATACAAAATATTGCTGAACTTTGCGAAAAAGATATACGAGAGATTTTAAAGAAGCTAAACAGAAGCAAGTATTATGAGCATGCAGCCCACATCGTCTCTCGACTCAATGGCAACCCGCCTCCGACTATCACACCAGAAATCGAGGAGAAAATCAGAGCCATGTTTCAAGACATCCAGGCACCATTTTTACTTTATTGCCCTAATGATCGTACTAATTTTCTATCTTATTCATATATTCTATACAAGTTCTTCGAGCTCCTAGAATTAGATGAATACAAAGTATACTTCCCATTGCTGAAATCACGAGATAGGCTAATTTCCCATGACCAAATCTGGAAAAAAATTTGTGACTATCTCCGTTGGGAGTATATTGTCAGTGTTTAGAGAAACTTGAAGTCCAGGAGACCTAGGGTAAAGTTCATTTCCTTTGCACGCTTGTTGACTGACACGGTTGTATCGAGCTTTTCTAGTTCAGCGTCGTTAATCTCACGACATCTGGCAACAAACTCAGTTGGTAGTGTTCGCCATTCGACTACATGCTTTTCGATTAGAACCTCGCGTAGTCGATCGACTGACATGTATGGTCGGTTGACCTTGCCAGATCGAATAACTGGCTTCTTGGGGTCTCTGTTGAACTCCTTGACAAAAGGAACGATATAGTTATTAGCAGCTAGAACAGGGTCTTCGCGCCAAAACATTGCCTTTGTCCGGTTTACCGTTCCAAAGTATTCAATGATATCTAGTTCAGCCTCACACTCCTTCTCGATGACGATGACTAGAAAGTCGTCGGCATCAGGATTCTTAAAGTACTCGCGAAGAAGTGTGATTCTGTGTTGTCCGTCAATGATGTACTTACATATCTCACCATCTACCACTGTCGTTACAATTCGATACGGGCTGATATTCAGCTCCGTTATGCCTGTCTTGATTGATTGTGAAATTCGCTGTACGTGCGTATCGTCGACAATTCGGTTGCCTTTCCAGAAAGGAAGTGCAGCCAGTCTGCCTGCAGACATCTGTGTCCACCTTGCGCCATCAGAAGACCTGAACATCTTTTCCAGAAACTTAAAAAATTGGATCAAAATCCGTTTTTAGTCCAGGGAATATCCTTTCTTGTGTGTTGATGCATAACAGTCGGGCGAGTAATGGCCGTCACGGCCACATCGATAGCAAACGCCAGTTGTGGAAGTTTTCTTACATGATTTCTCATGGACAGAGCAACCAAATCGAGTTGTAAACTCGCGGTCGCAATAATCACATTCCCATACGAGTTCCTCTTTCCTACATTTGTTTGCAAAATGGCCTGCTAAGCCACACTTGAAACACTTGTCTGTGTTCCCAAGGAACTCATTGTTCAGTACTGAAATCATGCTATCATCTAGAGTGATTTGAGTATAAGACCCTCCGCGAACATTTTCGACTCCATACTTTTTCATGTAGTCTTTCGTTGAGTTGTTTTCGTCATGTAGCGAACCGATTGGTTTTGATTCTACCAGCGATACTGGCGGATATTTTGAAGTCCATGCAGACCCTTTGCCATCAACGTGTTGTTGGTAGCGTTTCATTATATCTATTGTTTTTCCAACATACCATTTGCCTTTTTCAAGCTTCAGCACGTAAAGATACTCCATTTTTGATATAAGATGTTGAAGATATGAAAGTCCGTTTTTAGAGTAAAAATATTTGGACTGTGAAAGTCCGTATTATTTACACCCACCCATGTACAATCCACACGGTGGCATCGTACTTGCGGTAGTGCATGGTAGTTTTGTACTCTGTCTTCAGGGCATCTAAGATGTCTTCTATAGAGTGGGTTGAATAGATGCACACTACAAGACGGGGCAACTCCAGGTCTCTCAAATAGAGGTACTGAACATTGAATTTGTCTAAACAATTGTCTGTAAAATCATCCCACTCAATTTGATCAGCAAACTCTATCTCGTAATTTGTATACCAACCCATGGTTTACCAGAAACTTAAAAAGTTGGATCGAAATCCGTTTTAGAGTAAAAATGCCTTTCGGCTATAATTATGCAGCTTGTGTAGGGGCACCAACGACCAGCTGCAACAGCTGGTTGAGTTCATTCCCCTGGTATGGAACAGAATAGTGGGTGACGTCTTGTCCGACAAGTTTGTAAACGTATCGATATTCTATTCCATCCGTCATTCTGACTTGGTGCTTATTCAACACCATGACTTGCTCTCCACCCTTCGTGTACACGGCTCCTTCTTCTATTTGGTTGTAAGATAAGGACATTTTGAGCTGTTTCTGAGAATGTTTTTTTTATGTAAAAATAATTCGTTTTTACCTTTCGGCATTTACCACCATCTGTATAAGCAACCGTACAATGGATTGAACGGTAACACTCTTCCCATTGTATCGCGTCTGACACAGCCCAGAGCAACCCAGGCATCGTGCTTGGGTAGTTCTAGAAACTCGTCTAATGTCATACGTGAACGTATTGCTAGATAGTCTAGAGCCTGTTCATGTGTCATACGCTTTACAATGTCGTCGCCTTTCAATCTTGCAATGTTTTTTGCAACAACTCGGGCTTCAGGAGATGGCCATCGCGGATGGTTCAGCAGATATCTATACCTTTTTGAATCCATCTTGTAAGAACTATTTGTATCTCAAAGTAAAAATTCGTTTTTGTGCTAATGCACTTATATTTGCCAACCCCATGACCTGAGCCACTTGTCGACTTTCTGTCTGAAGGGGTCGTTTGGCTTCCACTTCCCGTTTTCACTGAAAAGTTTATCCACTACCGACTTGTCTGTTCCTGAACTACAGCAGTAAATGGCTGCAGCTATCTCTCCATCTTGTGGTCCTCTTGCTCTCTCAAAATCCGCCCTGTCTTGTGGACTGCTTTTGAGAAATTGTTTACAAGCCTCCATGCGTGAAGATGCCAGCACTTGTTTGCTCTTGTTTTCGGCCTTGTAATATAGCCAGGCACTTTTGCCTCCCATCATTGTTATGGCAGTCTGTTGATCGCCTAGAGGGGTTGGCATTTTGTTGTAGATATTTACATACAGTTAAAAATTCCGTTTTGGAGACCGATTAGAAGCGGTAACTCCTCAGTATCATTCCTTTTTTTCTGTAGCTTTTGTAAACTTTTGAATATGTGACATCGTGTTTGGTAACCTTTTTCTTCCCGAAACGCTTTTTCATGAGCGAACAGGTGTGGTTCTTGTGACATGTTATGCACAACACCTCAAGATTCCAACGAACTGTGCGGCCTCCTTTAGACCAAGGAATAATATGATTGGTCTCACACTCTTTTGAGTCCAGCTTGTGCTTTTTACGACACTTTGGGTTTGCACACCTACCGTTTTGCTCACGCAAGATTTGGCGGCGATACCACGGAGGGACGCTGCGAGTGTTTTCGTTTACCATCTACAGAACTTGCAGATGACTGCTCTGTAGATGTTCATCTTATTATGTGTTCAATCCATTTTTAGAGGCCGTATCTATCATTCGGGAGTTTACAGTCTAACCCATTCTCGGCTGGAACAGAACCAGGAGCACAAGAAGTCTTACGGCTATCTGGCATATAATCGAACCCTTCTCTCAACAGCTTCCTTCCAAGAAAATGATGAACAACTGCAAAAATTACTGCAAGTAGAACTGCATGAACATGATTCTTTGTTCCAAGATATGATACAAGCCAGAAAAGAGCTGTGTTAAATAGCAACCATTTCCACATTTATGTATGTTTCAGATATTTACTTGCGGTGAGGCTTGAGAACCCTGTGAAGGACAACATGAACGACCGTGAACAGAAGAGCCTTCACGACGGGAGAAGGCACAGGGCCAAGATTGGGAACAGAAACCATGAAGGCGACCACGTAGAACGTTAATGCAGTTAGCAGAAAATAACCCCACATTTTTGTTTTAAACGAGAGAAATTACATTTGGCGGATGCCATGACCCCCCTCGCCATATAGATCCCTCTTAGGTGCTCCAGTGCGAACGCCGACTGTGGCAAGAAGGCCATCTAGAAAATGACGCACAACCTGGTGAACGAGGGCAAACAGAACTGCATGAACTAATAGACTATGCTTGCCACCAAGTGTTACAAGAACACCGGGCACGAACAGAGCAAACACAAGGGCAGACGCCAGAACGTGAGCAAGCTTATCGAGCATTTATTTAATTAATAAACATTATTTTTATGTATTGTCGCGAAAGCCAGTCGCAGTAGAACTAGTCTTGCGTCCAACAGGCCTACACGTTTTCTGTTCAGGATAAGATGGATCTTCTACCATCTCGTGACCGTTTGGACACGTTTCTCCAAAAGTTGTCTGCATTCCCTCACGAAGCCAAAAATTACGGTATAAATACATAACTATAAACGAACACACGGCAAACACTAGAGATTCAATCAAAAGACCCTTGCTGAACCGTCTGTCTTTGGTACCATAGACTCTGAACGCGGCGTATATCGCGGTGACTAAAAGTGCAGAAACGAGGCTATGTCTCATTTATTACTTCATATAGGTTTTCTTTACCCAGTTGCGGTCGGTCTTGATTGTTTTAGATTTTGTCGGAGCCGAATTTTTAGTGTAAACTGCAAGGGCATTCAGCTTTCGGAACGTAGACAGAGCCCCGACTGAACGAACAGTTTTTCTCAATGATTTACGACGAGATGTCTTGCTATTCTTGGCATGGTAACCGTGTAGTTCACCTTTTTTAAGTTCACCAATGCCATGTAATCTCAGATACTTCTTAGTATATCTACGACCTCCACATGTTCCCGGCATTTATCTTCTATTGTGTTTTCTTTTACCTCCTGCAAAGCCATCGTGAAATAACTCGTAAAACATGTAATAGATATTACGATAGATTGAATAGATCCATTTCCATAACATTTAATATGGGTTCTGAAGATAATTTACCCTTACACCCAAAAGAACCATCATAAATATAAGACCTCCGATCGCCCACTTTCTTCTCTCAGAACTCTGGGGGTGTATTATAAAGTAAAAACACAACAGTCCAAGCAGAATAATAATAATAATATTTGGGTCAATCATGTTGTTTACTCAAAAGGACTAAAATAATATGTTAAGAATGTGAAGGGTTTACAGCGTCATATATTGCAAATCCAATGTAAAGAAATGCACCAATGGGAATTGAAATATATGCAAGGTACATTAATGCATCTAGAACGCTAGAACCTCCTCCTCTCTTTTTTGACATTTATGTGTATAGTATATTATTTTTTACCAGGACAAGCTGAGCAACCAGTTGACTTTGGTGTAAAACGAGGATACATGTAATAGACAGCAAGACCAACCACGACTACAACCAAAAGAATATAATGCCACATTTATTGATTATCAAGAGTTTTCATAACTATAGCGTAACATATCAATGGGCATCCCCTTTTATTTTGCAAGTTTGATACGAAACCATTCTGGAATCACACGAATCGCTAGAGAACTTGATGTAGATGTTCTGGGAATTGATTTCAATTGCCTAATTCATCGTTATCTTCAGGTAACAGACCCAATAAAAAGTGTCCTGGATGCACTTGATCATATACTGAAATCATTCAGGGCAAAGAAGGTAATTATTGCATTTGACGGTCTAGTTCCGTATGCAAAAATTGTTCAGCAGAGATATCGACGTTTCAGAGTTAAAGAGGCAGAATCGTTTGACCGTAATCAGATTTCACCAGATACTCCTTATATGAGGTTATTGGAAGAGGCTATTCGAAAAAGATTTCCAGATGTACAGCTTTCTCCTACACAAGAGCCAGGAGAAGGTGAACATAAGATTTTTCAGGACATCAAAAAGATACCAGAAGCAGACCGAAAGAGTATTTGTATCTATGGATTGGATGCAGATCTAATTCTTCTTTCATTATTTAATCATAAGTTATCTACTGAATTGACCCTTCTCAGAGAATCTGGGGAGTTCAACGACCCATCTTTGAAGCAGGCTGAGTTCTCTTTGCTGGACGTCCAGAAGTTGATTTTGACTCTTCCGATCGATATTGAGCAATATTTGACACTAAGCGTCCTTTGCTTTGGAAATGACTTTATGCCAAGTTTGGGAATCTTCTCTTTGCGTGAGGATGGGTATGGTCGTGCATTGGAGTATTACACCAAATCTGGAAAACCTGACTTGGCAACTGAAGAAGGTAGAGCAACATTTCTGGATTACGCGGCAGAGAAAGAGATAGGTGTACTAAAAGAACTTGTTAAATCACGTAAGCAGGTGTTTGAACGGGCTGTAGTTGGGAGAGCAGCTGATTGTATTTCAGTAAAGTATGGGCTTCATATTTTGGATGGTGTCACAAATATGGAACCAGTTGTAGATGCTTATTGGAAAACATTTCACTGGACAATGCATTACTTCAAGACGAATGATGTCTATAATTGGGGATGGGTATACCCATATCCTGAAGCTCCAATGATTCAGGATATAGTTCAGTTATATGAGACCACAATAAGCCCGGGTGAACTTACATATAATGTTACCAAACAGCTTCATGTGATATTACCTTCTCACTCATTGCGGAAATCTAAACGCAGAGTTATATATCCAGATGAACATTATGAAGAGACTCGAGAGACTTGGATGAAGAAATATGATTGGGAAATGAAACCTCGAATTAGTATTCCTTGGAGTCCTATCTCTTCGTTAACATCAGTTTGCCCCCTTTGAATCCAACAAAATTTGATACAACTGTACCACGACTATTTACTCTTGATTTAGATAGTTCAATGGGTGTGATAATATCACCTTCTTTTAAATCTGGAATTGGTATCTCTCTAGGTGACCAATATTCGTTATTTATTTTGATCATATCTTTCACTTGTTCTTTTGTCACGAGTCCTTGGCCGCTTATATCATGTCCCCAATTTTTCAGCAAATAAGACAGATATGCTTGTCTAAAAGAAGCAAACGATGTTTGTGCCGTGGCAGCCTTAAGCGTTCGAAGACATTCTGAAACAGAAGATGGTCTTGGCTTATCTAAACGCAAATTTACAGTGTTATGTGCTCTAAAACCAAAGAGTGCAAAATCCTGGCGAGAGTTCAGAAATTCAGGATTAGAAGATTTATATATATTAAAAATATTTCTGAAATGAGACTTGCATTGAATACATGAAATTGTCTCTCCAAATAAATCCAAAAACCTGGTTGCTATTTGTTTGTCGTATTGTGATGGATTTTCTGGATATATCAAACTTACAGAATGTAATGTCATCCATCCTAATGGGCCCCAAATTTTGGTCATTATGAAATTACACAGAAACAAAACCAGCAGATACAGCGTTACGTAAAATTTCCCTGGAAATTTCAGGGGGAGTTCTAGGATTCAAGACTAATCCCTTACCCCTGACAACATCTTGAACTTTAGAATCACTCATTCTTGAAATCCGACGCTTAAGAGTCTTACGATGCCGTTTTGCACCTTTCTCTGTCAACATACGCAAAGTATGTTTTTTCATACCCTTCTTTAGAGGAGGAGACTTAGCCGGATCGGAAGTTCCCTTGAGAGTAAACTTAGACGACTTCTTTATAATACCCCGTGGGAAGGTCTTTAGAGTCTTGCCTTTTTTTGACTGATGAACTTCTGGTTTTTCCGATCCCAATTTTTGAATGATGATTTTCTTGTCCATTCCTTTGTTAAAAACGAATAGAGAATGATTTACGTGGAACTACTCTTAAACAATATGGACTGGGAAGCAATTCGTTCATTCTTTGTGAATCAGGGACCACAGAAGCTAGTAGAGCACCAGATTGAATCATATGAGGATTTTATTCGCGTCAAGCTTCCTCTGATTGTGTCATCCGCCGCTCCAATTGTAGTATGGCATGAGCAAGATGAGGTAACAAAGAAGTATAAGTACGAGTTTCGCCTATCGTTTGAGAATATTACATATATCAAGCCCCGAATCCATGAGGCCACTGGCCGTGTAAAGCCTATGTTTCCCCAGGAAGCACGCCTTCGCAACTTCACATATGCAGCTCAAATGTTTGCAGATGTTCGGTTTGTGACTCGTATGTATTCCGGAGAGAAACTAGACACATTCACCGAGCAGTCTCGTGTATTTGAGGGTATTTCCCTTGGAAAGATTCCAGTTATGCTTGGGTCATCGCTCTGTATCATGAAGGACTATCCTATGTCGTATGAGGAGCTGGGCGAGTGTCCTAACGACCCATTTGGGTATTTCATTATCCACGGTTCTGAGCGAACCATTCTGTGTCAGGAGAAGGTTGCAGATAACCGCATCATGGTATTTGCATCGAAGAAGACTGCAGCAAAGTATACTCATACAGTAGAGCTAAAATCTCTCCACGAATCATTTACTATGCCTCCCAAGAAGCTTGAGATCCGTATGAATACTAAATTTAATGGTTTTGGCCAGCCACTGACTGCCTGCTTTCCTCGGTTTCGTGAGGATATTCCAGCAATGGTTATCTTTCGTGCACTGGGTCTAGAAGCAGATGAGGATATTGTCAAGCTGGTATGGGGAACTAATACTGAACAATATGAGTCACTTACGGCTTCGTTCCGCGAGTGTTCCGATATCAAGGTATATAGCCGTGAGGATGCCATCGAGTATCTATCTCATCACCTTCAATATGGCACAAACATGGAGGACAAGAAAGAATATGTTCGCATGCTTCTCGAGACTGAACTTCTGCCTCATGTAAAATTTGGCGGTGATACTGCATCCAAGCAGACATTTGAGTCACGTAAGTGTATTCTAATTTCTCTGATGATAAAGCGACTCGTCCTGACTGTTCAGGGGAAAATTCCTCTGGATGACCGCGATGCATACCCTAATAAGCGCGTAGTTACAACTGGTGCATTATTGACTCATCTGTTCAGGCAGCTGTTTCAGAAGGTGTGTAAAGATGTTCGTGGCAAATTTGTTCACGAGGTTAATAATGACACCTGGAAGAAAGGTGAGCCCCGCCCGCTTGAGGTATTGAACATCAATAATCTGTACAAGATCTTGAAGGTGTCCACAATCGAAGGAAAACTCAAACAAGCACTTGCAACGGGTAACTTTACGGTTCAGGGTGTGGGACCTGCCAATTCAGGGTCTACTGCAACCAAAGTTGGCGTATCTCAAGTTCTGAACCGCCTATCTTATCTGGCGACAGTTTCCCACCTACGGCGTATCCAGACGCCTGTAGAGAAGTCAGGTAAGCTTCTTGCTCCTCGCAAGCTACATGGCACGTCCTTTGGATACGTCTGTCCAGTGGAGACGCCAGAAGGTCACTCGGTCGGTATTGTGAAGGCAATGTCGATGATGACATCAATCAGTCAGCATACTCCGTCTATGATTGCTATGCATCTGATTGATACAGCTGAAGTGGATTGGATTACAACCTTGGAGAATGTTCCCGGTACGCCAGTTTCAATCAATGGTGTGATCGTGGCATACACGCAGAAGCCAGCATTGGTCTTTAATGTTCTTAAAGAGGCTAAACGCACATTTGTTCTTCACCCTCATTCTGGAATTACGTGGAGTGTAACCAAGCAAGAAATTAGCATTGAAACAGATGGTGGGCGTATTGTTCGACCCTTGTTCAGGGTTCAAGATGGAAAAATCTTAGAGAAGCCAACATCATCCGACTGGAATGATTGGGTGAAAGCAAATATTGAGTATATCGATTCTACGGAGTCCGATACAGTTCGTATTGCAATGATGCCTGGAGAGATAACTGCTCAGCATACTCATTGCGAGATTCATCCATCTCTCATGCTGGGTCATATGGCTAGTACAATTCCGATGTCCGACCATAATCAGTCGCCGCGTAATACGTATCAGTCAGCCATGGGTAAGCAAGCAATGGGTCTGTATGCAAAGAATTACTCAAAGCGCCTGGATAAGAATGGTTATGTCCTTTGTTCTCCCATGCGTCCATTTGTGGAAACACGTATGATGAATGTGATGAAGATACAGGAAATGCCATTTGGTTATAATGCCATTGTTGCAATTGGCATCTACTCTGGTTACAATCAAGAAGATTCAGTTATCCTGAACAAGGGTGCACTTCACCGTGGCCTATTCAGGTCACTCTATTACACCATCTACAAAGATGAAGAGCATCGCAATGTGGCTTCTGGCAAGGAAGAGAAGTTTGCTAAACCCCGTCGTGAAAATACTCGTGGATACAAGAACTCATCCTATCATGCTATCCAAGAGAATGGTATGCCTGCAGTAAACTCTATCATCCAAGCAAATGATATTGTTATTGGCAAGGTAACCAATTTGAAGTCAGATTCTCACGGTTATACATTTCGCGATTCATCCACAACACACAAGGGAGCTGAAGCTTGTCGTGTTGATGGAGTCTGGCAGGATAAAAACTCAGATGGTTACCCTTTCATCAAGGTACGAGCTGTATCTGAGCGTGTGCCAGAAATTGGAGACAAGGTAAGTTCCAGGCATGGCCAGAAGGGAACTTGTGGTATCATTCTCAACGAAGAGGATATGCCATATACGGCTTCTGGGTTGCGTCCGGATATCATCATGAATCCCCACGCTGTTCCTTCACGCATGACAATTGCTCAACTGATGGAGACTATGTTTGGTAAGATTTGTACAGAGAAGGGAACGATGGGTGATGGGACACCATATTCTCATTTGAAGATTGAAGATTTACGCAAGCACATGGTTGAGTTGGGTATGCATCCTTACGGCAATGAGATTATGTACAATGGTCAGACCGGCGAGATGATGGAAGCTGAAATCTTTATGGGTCCGACATTCTATCAGAGACTGAAACACATGGTAAGTGACAAGATTCATTCCAGAAACAAGGGACCTATTGTGTCGCTGACTCGTCAACCTTGTGAGGGCAGATCTCGCGATGGTGGTCTGCGTGTGGGTGAGATGGAACGCGATTGTATGTTGAGTCACGGAACAGCTATGTTTACCAAAGAGAGGCTGATGGATGTATCGGACCCGTTTCATACTGGGTTCTGTAAAAATTGTGGAGTCCTGGCAGTAGTAAACAAGGAAGCATCCCTTTACGACTGTGGAACATGTGGAGTCCAGACTGAATTTGAGATGAAGACAATTCCCTATGCAATGAAGCTTTGGTGCCAAGAACTAGAAGCAATGCACATTGTTCCTAGATTGGTGTTCGAGTAATAGAACAAATTAAATATATGTAGTCTAAATATAAATCATGACAGATAAATATTTTTTACCAATAGGTTACCAGATAAATGCTAGTCCTCAGCACTATGTTGATATAAATCAAACAGATGCATGGC
>Ga0209596_1002304_pt1 | contig 15788 bp, 25 predicted proteins | sample M_130807_MF_Meta_FD_187314 | JGI IMG/M metagenome (GOLD analysis project Ga0209596, IMG submission 187314) | Freshwater microbial communities from Lake Montjoie, Canada to study carbon cycling - M_130807_MF_MetaG (SPAdes) (version 2) | ecosystem: Environmental > Aquatic > Freshwater > Lake... | reverse complement strand
CGCTGCGCTTCACGGCGTAGAGCTAACCGATGACGGCAGGGGCGGGAACTCGTCAAGTCTGAAGAGTTTCCACGAGAAGATCAAAGAACGATGGAAGAGGTGAACCGATGGCCCTAGACGCTGGCTCTGTATTCGCCGTACTTGGCGGCAAGTTTAATCCTGCCGGGTTTGCCCAGTTTGACGCAACGATGAAGAAAAGCTCGGCAACTGCCGCCAAATCTGAAGCCGCTATGTCGGGTTCGTTCAAGCGGTCGGGTGCGGCGTCGGCAGCTATGGCCGCGACGGTTGCCAAGTCTGCCGCAAAGGTTGAGGCACTAATGATCGCGCAGCAGAAGGCGACGCTCGGCGTTGAGAAGGCGCAGATCGCCGCGGGCGCGGCTACGTCTAAGTTTGGCGCGGAGAGCTTGAAGGCTAGGGAAAAGACACTGGCGCTTACAGCGGCGCAGCAGAAGCTAGGGGCGGCGACAACAGAACTTACAGCGGCGCAGCACGCGCATACGGCAGTTCAAGCTAAATCCGCGCAAGCGATGAGCCGCACAGGTGGCGCGATGTCAACGATGGGCTCGGCTGCTAAGACTGGCGCGGCTGCCGGCGTTTTGGCCGTTGGTTATGCACTTGTGAAGAGCGTTCAGTCTGCCGCGACCTTTGAGAAGAAGATGAGCGAGCTTCAGGCCGTCACTAGGGCAAGCGCTAGCACGATGAAGACGATGAGTAGGGCAGCGCTTGACCTTGGCGCGAAGACCGGCGTAGGCGCAACCGAAGCCGCGGGAGCATTGACAGAACTAGCAAAGGGCGGCCTCGACGCGAATACTTCCATCGCGGCCCTATCCGGCACCATTGCCCTCGCGCAGGCCGGGGACATGGACTTGGCAGACGCGGCGAACACGGTCGTCAAGTCGCTAAGCCTCTTCAGCTTGAAGGGCGCTGACGCGGGCCACGTAGCGGACGGCCTCGCCTCGGCTGCTAACGCGACCTCAATGGACGTTAAAGACTTTGCGCAGGCGCTCGCGCAGGGCGGCTCCGCAGCAGCGGCGGCAGGCTTTAGCTTCGACGACACGATCAACGTGATGGCTTCGATGGCAAACAAGTTCCAGTCCGGCTCGGATCTCGGTACTTCGCTGAAGACAACGCTAGTCCAGATGGCTAATCCGTCCAAGAAGGCCGCCGCCGAGATGGATCGCCTCGGAATCAGCATCTTCAAGGCTAACGGGCAGATTAAGCCGGTCGCCAGTATCGTCTCAATGCTCGGCAATCGCTTTAAGGGGATGAGCGACAAGCAGAAGCTATCGACCGCCGCAACCATCGCCGGAACCGACGGTATGAGGACGCTCCTGGCGCTTCTCGGCGGCTCCGGCAAGGACATCATCGTTCCGGGTTCTGCCGCTGACATCGCCGCTAAGAAGATGGATAACTACACAGGTTCAACTAAGCGACTGGCGGCTGAGATTGAGACGCTAAAGATTGAGGCAGGGCAGGGCATAACTCCAGCACTTGCCGATGCGACTAACGCCGTAACTAAGTTTCTCGCGCAGATGCGGGAAGGTAAAGGAATCGGAGGCATCTTTAGCTCCATCGTCGGCGTTCTTTGGGACGTACAGAAGGCGCTCTATTCGACGGTCACGGGAGCCGGCGCAGGCTTCCTTGCACTACTTGAAGCCATCACAGGAGCGGGAGCCTTCCTCGGCATACCGGGAGCAAAGAAGGCTTCCGACGACCTCGCAAAGATGCGGCGCGAGCTTGAAAACACTACTAAGGAACTTCTGCCCTTCCATAACGAAGCAAAGAAGCCCGTCAACGTAAAACTCGTCGCAGATAAGACTTCAGCGATCAGCGCGATCAAGGCGATTCAGAACTCCAAACTAGCGCCGAAAGTGCAGAAGATCCTCGGCTCGTCTAAGGACGCGACGGATAAGATAATGGCGCTAATGCGTTTAGGAATCCCGCTGAAGTGGGCGAAGATCCTTACTAACGCAAACAGCACACAGGGCGCGATCAAGAAGCTAAAGGCGGAGCTAGCGTCGATCAGGAATCCGCCCGCCATCGTCTTTACCGCTACGGAAGGCGGCTCGCAGCGCGCTTGGAATCGTCTCGGTGGCTCGCCTTTGCTGCGCGCTTCGGGAACTAGCGCTGGGTTTAGTCACAAAGCCCTAGTAGGCGAGGGCGGCGGGCCGGAATGGATCGTCAACCGTGACACCGGAGCGGCGAGAAAGACGACAGGCCCGCAGCTCACAAACCTAAGCGCAAGCGAGTACGTCATCCCTACGGAGTCTAAGTACCGTCCGCAGGCCTTAGGGCTTCTAGGGATGCTTGCCGCTGACCTCGGCGTTAGCGGGTTTGCAAGTGGTAAGGAGGCAAAGAAGAAGCGCGACGCGGCAAAGAAGAAGCGCGACCGGCGCTACGCAGCGCAGGACAGAAGGGCGCAGGGCTACTCAGATCGAGCCTCGGAGCAGGGGACTTGGATGGATACCTATCAGCAGCGCGGGGACTCCGGCAAGTGGAGAAAGGCTAAGGCAAGGCAAGCGCGCTACCTCGGCCTGGAGCGCGATTACGTCGCCGCCATTCTTCGCCACCCAGGAAGGTCAAAGGGCGCTCGCCTTCAGGTAATGAAGTCGCTTCGCGCTCAGATTGCTAACGACATCGAGACGAATAAGGCCGCGGAGTTCTCAAAGGCGGAGTCCGCTACCTACACGAAGGCGGAGCAGGACAAGATTACCGGCTTTGGCGCAAAGCTAGCCATCGCTTCACTTACCGCGACGCTAGACGATGACCGAGCCGTACTGGGCCAAGAGAACACTTTCCTAACGAATCTTTGGAACAGCTCTATCTCAAAGGGTCAGCGCGGCAATCAGGCGATCATCGACGTAGCGGGTGACCTAAAGAGCGTCCGCGATCAGATCGCAGGGCTCACGCCGACCACACCGGACATCACCGCCGATCAGCAGGCACAAGCCGATCAAACAGCCCGCAATCAAACTATGGCCGCGCAGTCCGCAGCCATCGACCGGCTCGCGGGCGCAACGCTTGGCGGCTCGCCAACGCTCGTCTTCCAGTCCTACGTTCCGCCGTCACCTACGGAGGCGCGTCGCCTGGCCGACTACACCGTTGGCGGCATCGGCTATCAGGGCGGGACTCAAAGCTCTAAAGATTCGGTAGGCATCTAATGGCTGACCGCAGGAGAATCGTCACGATCAGCAGCACCGGCACCGTCACGCTGGTAAAGGACTTAGAGGACGCGACTAGCTACTTCTCGGTCAAGGACTCGTGGGAGGCGAACCCCGGCAAGCGTAAGACCGTCTACGCGCAGAGAACACGCCGTTACGCCGGCGGGATCGCAGCGGCGGAGAGTCACGAGAACGGAACGGTGAAGTGGAAGATGCTCGTCACCGGCGCGAGCGCCGACCTCGTCAACCAGAACGTCGAATCAGCGTTGAACGTCTTAGAGCGCGGCACGCTTGACACCTTCCTAGAGTGGCGGCCAGACGGCGCGACCTACTCCACCTACTACGAGATCAGAGGGCCAGCGGAGTGGAATCTGACGTACTCGTGGATTCAGTACGCGGGCGCTCAGGTAATGATCGTTGACATAAGTATCCCGGTCGGCCCGCTCGCTCGCGGCACACTCGTAGAGCAAACCTTCGCTTCAACAACGCTTCCGGCGACTATCACGCTGCCGTCAACGGTCGCGGGCTCCGCTCCAGCCTTGTGCGACGTAAAGATCAGAACTAACGCAGGGGCAGCCGCGCCGATCTGGGCGCTGATCGCTTGGCGGCAAACTAACGCGGCAACCGCGATTGTCGGTTCGGTAACTCCGTTTGGCAAGATCGAGGCGGAAACCGGAACGCTCTCAACGTGGGCGAGCTTCAGTGGCGACGCGACCTTCTCTGGCAGCTCTGGAGTTAGGACAACCTCTACCACGACCGCTAACTCAGCTTCAGCATCTTTCCCCGTTGACCCGTCGCTAATGCAGCCGGACGAGTTCACGATGAGCACCGTCGCCTTAGAGGTCTGGGCGCGCGTGGAGCTAGCGTCAACGGTCGTCTCTCCGAAGCTCACTCTGAGCGTGGAGCCAAACGCCGGCAGTAACTTTGGAACGACTCAATACTCCGCCGAGTACGGCAGCGCGGGCAAGCTCCTAACTAGTCCTTCGTCCGGTACGGCGTTCCGCTTTATCCGCCTCGGAACGGTGACGCTTCCGGTCGACACCGTAAATCCGTTGGCTTGGAACTTGAAGGTCACGGGATCGTGGAGCGCTGGCGGCTCCGGCGCGTTCGGCCTTGACTACATCTGCGTCGTGCCAGCTAAGAGCAGGGCGCTTTCCAAGACGGCAGTTGCCAACGACGGCACCTATCCAAAGTTCATTATCAGCACGAACGACACGACAAAGACGATCCGCAGCGACCTCTCCGGCCTTGTCGCTTCGGCGGCGGGGTACGCGGGAACCGACTCCGGGCTTGGCGGCTCGCTGATCGAGATTCCTTCCGGGACGACTGAGTTCTTTATCAAGCTCTCCAGTCTTGTACCGGACAATCCGACCTCTGACACTACCTCTGAGCAGCTATCGCATACGGGGGTCACTGGAGCGTTTGAGATCACGCCGCGCTACTGGATTGTCAAGTGAGCCTTCTTCTCCTACTGCGGGAGAGTCAGTCTTCATTTGCGCCGAAATACACGGGCGCGAAGGACGTATCGGTTCGACTGCAAGCATTGGATGGCGTGTGGGAGTCGTGCGGCAGCGACCACGCGAGAGGAATCATCCCTGAGAACGTAGAGCTGAGATCCGACCAGTGGGGCAGCAGTAGGGCCACGTTCGATCTTCGCCGCAACCCGAAAGAGTTCTGGCCGGACATTGGAGCGTTCACGCCGGTAGAGATTGAGGTTGGCGGCACGCGAGTGTGGAGCGGGCGAGTCTCCGAGACGCCGGTACGCGACTCAACCGACTCGGTTATCTCGGTGCAGTGTGAGGGCTGGCAGGCGCACCTTGACGATGACATCTACGAGCGGATCTACGTCCAAACAAACCTTACGGAGTGGAAGGACGCGCGCTCGGCTCCCGGCGCGACCCTAACAACTCTCGTCGCCGCTCCGCAGGTGCAGGTCGGTGAAGGCGTTCTATCCCTTACCTACCAGAATGGAACGGCAGCGGCAGGCAAGGCCGCCGCGATCCTTGACCTCGGCCCGAACAGCACCGCCGCAAGAGTAGTTATTGACTGGTCGCTCACCGCAGGCGCAGCTACGCGGAGCCTATCTTTCGGCTTTGGCGTTTCTCCCGATGCTTCGGCGGCGACCCTTGACACGATTAGCTCGTCCACTAGCGCCGTCTCTGGGACGTACTCCTACACGCTCTCAACCGCGAGCCGGTATCTCTTCTTGATTCACGCTGCAAGCGGTCACACTCCAACCGCCGATGAGGTAGCAAAGTTCACTTCGATTCAAGTCTTCGCGTCGACCGCCTACGAGTCTGCTGCTAGCTCAATCTTGAAGAGCGATCAGGTCGTCAAGGACGCTCTCACAAGCGCGTCAGTCCTATTCTCAGCCGACCGAACGCAGATCGCTACCGGCACGTTCAACATTCCAGAGTTTGCGCCTAGCGAACCTAGAACGCCTCGCGCAGTTTGGGAAGCCGTCGACGCCTTTGAGGATCGTTACAAGAAGATTACGGTTGACAAGGTTCCCGTCTATAAAGCAAAGCCAACTTACCCTGAAGTGGAGGTTGGCGCGTGGTCGGGAATGGAGTTTGAGGACAGCGCAGCCAACAGTGGCGACGACATCTATTCGCGGGTGATTGTCACGGGCGATCAGCCAAACGGAACGCCGCTGAGGATCACGCGCTCCCAGTCGCAGCAAACCGGCGCGCTTTACACCGCTGCGAGTTCGCCAGCGTTCACAAATCCCGGCTTTGAGACAAACACGACCGGCTGGACGGCAACGGGAAGCACGATCACTCGCAGCACTTCCATCTTCGACGTTGGCACCGCATCGGGCCGCTGGGACAACACTGGCGCATCGGACAACGTAGACTTCGCGGACACCTTGACCGCCACGCTCACGGGAACCTTCACCGCCGGAGTGAGCTACCTAATCCAGTGGCGAATGAGGGCGTCCACTGCGAGTAACGCTTGGCTCTACGCAACACTTGGCACCTCGACAGACTTCGCAACAAACCTATGGATTACGGGGTTCACCGCTAGCGCTTTCTCAACCTTTCAGATCGCGTGGACTCCAACGACCACCGCCTCTTCAGGCGTCACATTTACGCTTAACGACCGCTCCTCATTCTTTGGTGGCGCGTCCTTCTACTACATCGACGACTGCGCCGTAAAGACCTACCAGCAGACCGTCGTTGACCGTCGCGGCTTTCAGCGCACAAAGCAGCTTTCCACGAGCTTTATGCTCACGACCGCCGCCGCCGCGCAGATAGGTGACAAGTGGCTCCTAAGCCACAAGACAACGCCGTTCAAGGGCAAGGCAAAGATCAGCGGCAACGACGCGATCCGCGACATCACATCTGGCAGACCCGTCGCGCCGGAGCAAATGCTCCTCAGAACCGGCGAGCTCATCCGCTTCAGCGACCGCATAGACCCGGACACCGGGGCGCAGGGCCGCGACGGAAAAATCGTCGAAGCCGCCTACAAGGTCGAAGACGACTCCGTAGAGCTAACCATCGACTCATCCCGCGCAGGGTTTGAGGCACTCCTAAACCGGCTAGGCGTTGTCCTCGGCCAGATGAGGTAATCCAATGACCGAGCCACGCGGCCCTTCCAATGAGCTACTAGACGAGCGCTTGTCCAATGTTGATAAGAAGCTACAGGCGATCCTAGAGCAGACGACGAAAACGAACGGGCGCGTCGACAACCTCGAAAGCTGGCGCGACCGCGTATCCGGCGCGCTCATTCCGATCTCGATTCTCTCCCCGATCTTTGCCGGTCTGATCGTCTCGTACCTCTCTAAGTAGTTAGGAGTACTTATGCCGTATGCAAACGGTCGCCTTCCGGCGAGCGCACTAACCGCGATCCCCGGCGGTCGTCTTCGCAAGGGAACTCCCGCCCGTAGCTGGCTAGCGATGAGGTACTACATTGGCCGGAAGACCGGGACTTGGCTTATTCCTTCCGGCCCGATGAGCTCCTATCGCACGATCCAGCAGCAGCAGGAACTATGGCGGCGGTACACGAACGGCACCGGAGCCATCGCCGCGCGTCCGGGTACTAGCAACCACGGCTCCGCGACTTCAGCGGCTGTCGACATCCCTACTCCGGCGATGCAGGCAGCGGTTAGGCAGTACGGCTACCTCTTCGGATGGGGGATTCTCGGCGGACGCATCCCGTCGGATAGCACCTCGGAGGCTTGGCATTGTCGCCTAAACGTGCAGCGGCTAACGCCTCGCGCGCGCCTTTGGTACTTGCGCTACCGCGTAGTCAAGAGGCGTCAGCGATGAACGCCGTATCGAAGGCTCTATGGACTCGCAGGCTTACCTACCGTCGCCGCCGCGTTCACTACTGGCGCGTTAAGGGCAACATTCCGAAGGTGAACCACTGGCTAGCGCTAGTAAGGGAAGCGAAGCGTCATCTCAACCCGCCGAAGCCCTCGCGCGGTATCGACGTTTATTCAGGTGACGGGAATGTGGACTGGCCGACGGTTAAGACCGCGCACCGCTTCGCGTACCTGAAATGCTCAGAAGGCGGGGACTTCAAGGACAGCGCCTGGACTAAGAAGCGCGTCAAAGAACTACGCGCCGCGGGCGTCCAGTTTGGCCCGTATCACTACTTGCGACCGAAGGCCGGACGTAGCGGCGCGGTCGAGGCTCGCTTCTTCATTAAGACCGCCTACGCCGCCGGATGGGGAAAGCCCGGTGACTTACTTCCGGCGCTTGACTTTGAGGAAACCGCGCTCAGTCCTGCCGCAACGATCCGCTACCTAAAGCAGGCCGTCGACGAGGTAACGCGCCTAACGGGTCACAAGCCGATTATCTACACCGGCTCCTACTTCTGGGACGACAACGGCGGCGGCTCGGATAACTGGGGCTGTCCTCTATGGCTAGCCGCGTATCAGGTCAGCGCGCCTCGCCTGCCTAAAGCGTGGAAGAAGTGGACTATCTGGCAGCACACCGCGACGGGCCGCGTAGCGGGCGTCGAAGCACCAAATGTCGATCAGAACATCGCGCGCAGTCTCCCGCACCTCTAACCGAAAGGCCACATTGACCTTCCTTCGCAACTTCGTTAAAGACGTAGCGACCCTGAAGCTGCCCGTCACCGCTGCGGCGGTCGTCGCTACCGTCCTAGCCCTTGTTGATCCGCTCGGCGTAAATCTAGGCTCGGATGCAGTCCCGAAAGTCACCGCAGCGCTAGTCCTAGTCGGCGTAATCGCTCAGTACATCGACTCGCGGAGTAGCCGCAAATAGCGAGAACGGGGGTCGGCACCCGTCCGACTCGGCGTTCTCACTTCTACCTATGAATCGGGACGAGCTGCAAGCCCTCCTGGACAGTCACGGAACCTTCGTGAAAGTCTCGGATTCAACCGGAATCCCCGTCTCTACGTTGAAGAGTCGCGCGCAAAGGCTCGGCGTTAAGCGTCCTCCAACTATCAAGGTTCACGCTATGCGCTCCGGCGTTGAGATCAGCGGCGACGCGGCGGTTATAACTAGCGACCCTTCACCTGATCTCGGAGACATCGCAGAGATGATCCGCGCCCGCGGCCTTGACCCGGACGAATGGGAAGTGAAGAACGCCGTCCTCAACTGCTGGGACAGCAACGCCGGCGACGGACAAATCATCGAGCTTCGACAGTTGAAGATCCACCTAGTCCGCAAAGTGCCTATCGACTTCATCCTCCCCGTCACGGACGTAAAGCCGAGAACGCCGCGTAAGCCCGTTAAGAGCGATACGCATACAATCGTTCTCCTACCCGATCAGCACGCGCCATACGAGGACAGGGCTTGCCACGAAGCCGTCCTAGCGATGCTCGCTCACGTACAGCCGGACGAGGTAGGACTGCTAGGCGATCTCGTAGACCTGCCGACAATCTCTAAGCACCGCGATAACCCGGCTTGGAGCGCTTCGGTTACCGAATGTATTCAAGGCGGCTTTGAGCTTCTAAGGGATTACACCGAAGCGACGACTTCCCGCTTCTGGATGCTGAAGGGGAACCACTGCTTTCGACTAGAGACAGAACTTCTAGCGAGGGCGGAGCGAATGTACGGGATCGCCCCGGCGTCGATTGACGGCGAGGAGCAGGATCAGGCGCTAAGTCTGAAGCGGCTACTTCACCTTGACCGGCTAGGCGTGGAACTAATCGAGCCGCCGCGCGCGGGGGATGGGTACGAGTTTGCCTGCCACAAGATCACAGATAAGTTTGAGGCGCGCCACGGATGGATTACCGGGCAGAACTCGGCTCAGAAGAGCCTTGATCGCGTGGGCCGTTCGCTTGTGGTCGGTCACACCCACAGGCAAGTCCTTACTCGGAGAACGTACTTCAACGGGATCACGCACAGGACTATTCAGGCGGCGGAGTGCGGCACACTTAGAGGTATCGAGGGCGGCGGCGGCTTCGCAGTCAACCCGGACTGGCAAGTGGGCTTCGCAGTCGCTCAGATTGTCGACGGCGCAGAGACAATCGACTTCGCCAGCTTCGACGACGGCGTTCTCCGGTGGCGTGGTGAGCGGTACAAGTGACGGGGCGGAGGCCAAGATTACGAGGCTGCTCCAGTTCAACGGGAATCCCGGCGCAAAGGTTGTCCGCGTCACGTTTGAGGGGGATGCCGCTGTCGCTCTGTTCACGATTCCGCACGAGGGGCGACGTATAGGGATGACGGCCTTTATTACAGCCTCGTCGGATGATCGCATCCCGCCGGACATCGACATCCGAAAGGGTTTCGTATGAGTAACTTTGACGACTGCAAGGTAGCGGGCGCGCACTCCGGCCCTAACGCTAACCCTCGTATGGCTCACCTCTGCTCACACTGCGGACGGGAACTAGAGACAACGACCGTCCAGCGCGACCTAGACCTTGAAGAGACGCGGCTAACCGAAGCGGCGCAGTTCGCGTCATACCTCCCGATCCCTGACCGACCCTTCGTAACCGACTCGCTAATCCGTGACTCACGCGAAAGGGCGGGGACGGGGCCGTTCATCGACTTCGACCGCGACTTCATACAGGAAGCCCTAGAAGAACAGGTCGATTGTGTCTTCTACTTGCAGGCGGAACTCGTTAAGCACTCCCGCAAAGCGGAGAACCGCAACGATGAAGACCTCGACCGCGAGCTGATGGAGCTGCGGATCGCTCTCGCTTCGGTGATGAGCAGTTACGCCGCGCTCCAACGCTACCGCAGGGCAGCCGAGTGAAGTATCTGAAGCTGGAGATACCTGGCCGACCGGCGCCGAAGGGCTCGCGCACCTTCGGCAGGCGAAAGGACGGGTCGATCTACAACCGCGAAAGCTCTAGCCGCTCGTCCGATTGGATGAAAGGCGCCGCCGAGATCATCCGCCAGCAGGCACAGGGGCGCACACTAGAGCCGCCGTACCGCGTAGCGGTCACGTTCACCTTCAAGCCGCCTAAAAAGGGCTCAGCGTGGCCGGTTCAAGGCGACCTCGATAAGTATTGCCGCAACGCTTTGGACGCCGCCGGCGGAGCATTGAAGACCGGGCCGCTCGTCGATGACCGGCACGTAATCGAACTCGTCGCTTCTAAGGAATACGGCAGCGTCGAGCAGACCACACTTCACATCTGGAGCCTCGCCGATGACTGATCGCTACCTCGCCGTTACGGGGCTAGGAATCGTCGCGCTGATCTGCGCCTTAACGATTGTCTTCCACTCCTAAATCGTCGCGGTCGACCGCCCTCGTCCCGCAACGCCGCCGTCCGCGTTCATCCCGCGCGGGCGGCTTGGCTTCATAGACCCTCACTGCTTTGGCGGTGGGGGTCTTTCTGCGTTCCGGCGCGTCTTCATCTTTGAGAGCGTTACGGCTAGCGGCTCGTTGATCTGCTCGTCGCTAAATCCTTCGACTAGCCAAGCGAGCGGAATCGAACAGACTTCAGCGATGTCAAGCAGCACTTCTAGCGTCGCTGGGCTTCTGCCGGACTCTCGCCTTCGGACGGTTTGGAGCGATACGCCGAGCAGATCCGCTAGCTCCGGCTGACTGATTCCGCGCAGGACGCGGGCAGCCTTTAGGCGGTCGTGGACACTTTCCATCGCACTAGCAGCCTACTCAACTAGCCGCCGAAGACGCGATAAGTACGGGCTATTCTCGGCCACTTGTGGACGGGTTTGGTATTCCGTGGACAGTTGTGGTACAACTTGGCTATGAGTTTCCAGCAGGTCGCGCCTACAAACCTCTACCTCTTCCGTCAACGCCTGGAGTCAGGACTAAGCCAAGAGGCTCAGGCCGCCCTCATCGGGGTCAGCCGCAAAGTCTACGCGCGCGCCGAAGCGGGCGGCACTCCGCAGCCTCGCCACATCGCACGATTCAGCGCCTACTACGGCGTTAGCGCCTTCGACCTCTTCTATCCCGAAATGAAGGAGGCAGCATGAACAGGCACCGGAAAGAACTAGCGCAGCAGGTAGGCAACGCTGCGCTCCTAACCGTCGGCGTTATCGCTAGCGGCGCGCTCGGCCTACTGCTTTGGATCTTGGCGGTGATGTACGTATGACCTCGCCTAGTCAAGCCTTCTCGCAGAACGTCGGCGCAGCTCGCGCGCTCTGGGAGTTCCAAGACGAGATGAACCGTCTCGGATACAACCTCGATCACGCCTCGCCGGACGTAAGGCGAATCAACGACCTAGTTGGAGACGCGGCGCTTCGCTTTGCGATGTACGTCGACGCGGTAGCCAAAGAACGCGGCATTACCGATAGGGGCGTCTCGTGACCGTCACTAGATCAGTTACGGAGGAAGCCGCGCGGCTCTACGGCCACGCGAACCTTCTGCGCCTCGATGCCCTGTCAGCGGACAGTGAGTTCGACCGGATCGCACTACTGCTCCAAGCGGAAGACCTTGAAGCCAAAGCAAAGCGACTAGAGGAGAAGCGATGAACGCTTGGGACTGGCTCGTATTCGGGTTCGGCTGCGCCTTCGTAACGGCAACCGTCCTCGTTCTAATCACCGCCGGCGTCGGCTATGTAGCCGCTCGCCTTTGGGGTAAGCCAACAGACAACCGCGCGCACAAGCGCGCCTAACGATTCGGGGGATGACCGAATGAGCAATACAGAAACCAACGGCAACGGCGAGATCGTCGAAGCTGTCGTAGTTCAATCACAGGAGCTAGCTCCGGCTGGACTCTTCAAGACCGACGACCCAGTTGAGGTCGTTGAGCGCGCTACTCGCGTAGCGGACTCGCTAAAGGACGTAATCAGTCAGCGCGGGCTCTACACAATGATTCAGGGCAAGCCGCACGTCAGGGTCGAGGGATGGCAGCTCGTGGGCGCGATGCTCGGCGTGACTGCCGTCTGCGTTGAGACGGTCGAGGTTGAGGGCGGATGGAAGGCGACCGTTGAAGCCCGCACCGCTGACGGAAGGGTTATCGGCTCGGCTTCTGCGCTTTGCACGAAGAACGAGAAGCGCGGCCCGTGGAAGTCCGCGGACGATTACGCGCGGCTGTCGATGGCTCAGACTCGCGCGACGAGTAAAGCCTTGAAGGGGCCACTTGGCTTCGTGATCTCGCTTGCGGGGTATCAGACAACGCCGGCTGAAGAGATGACGTTTATCGAGCCTGACGCGGAAGCTCCAGCAGAGCCGAAGCTAGGTATCGGTTCGGCTCTGGAGGCTAAGCGTATGAGCGCAGAGGAGGCGGCCGAGATTGTTAATGATGCCGAGAGCTTCGGTCTGCTGGAGACTCTACAGCTCGCAGCGAGTCACGTAGCCGGCTTCGATGTAGGCGACTGCTGTACGCCGGCTAAAGCGGAGAAGGCGCTTCAGAAGCTTGCGGCGACTGATGCCGAGCGACTGAACGCTTGGATCTCGAAGAAGGCCGATCAGAAGGAGACGGTATGACCGTCCGCGTCGAGGGAGACTTCGAGATCCATACGCTTCCTAATAGCGTCGAGGTTCCGTACCGCGACCGTGATCATTCCTACTGGAGCGAGATCGTCGAGAAAGCGAACGGCGAACAGTCAGGCCGGGGCCGACTTGCCGGAGTTTCGACCGTTAGCGGGCCAATAGACTGGCAGAGCGACAACCTGATGGGTTGGGCTGCTCGACTAGACAGGGAAGGAGTCGCGGCGCTCGCTGCGGACGCTTTCGGTCTCGACAGCGTAGAGGACGTTCTAGCTTCCCTGCGCTGGCTTAGCAGCGGCGAGTCGATAGGCTACGCTCTCGACGACGCGAAGCTGTCTTGGCGGCTCGCTAGGGATAAGGCGGCGACGCGAGGGACGGCGGTACATCGTCACGCGCTCGGCGCTCTCGCTGAAGGTAAGCCCGTCCCGGAGTTCGATCAGATGACAGTCGAGGAGCGCGGCTACGCGGAGGGCATTACCGCCTTCTGGCTTGACCACGATCCGAAGGTGATCGCCGCTGAAGCGGTTGTCGCTGACCTTGAACTAGGGGTAGCTGGACGGTTCGACCTTCTCGCGGAGATCAACGGTCGGCTCCTAGTCCTTGACGCTAAGACCTCTAAGTATCTGTCGGCTAAGTTTGTCGCGCAGATCGCGGGGTATCAGCTCCTACTAGAGCGATCAGGGTATGACAGGCCGGAGGCCGGCGCGGTTCTCCAAGTCCGCGAAGACGGCTCGTATTCACTGATTGAGCTTGAAGTCACGGAGGACGACTTCACAATGGCGCTCGCGGTCTATCGCCGCGCTGCGGACATTAAGAAGCGTCTACGCGCTGCGGAGAAGGCGTCGAAGCCTTCGGAGCCTGTCTTCGTTGATGAGCTCGCGGCGAAGCGCGCAGAGAAGGCGGCGGCGTAATGGCCCTTACTTCAGAAGAGCTTCGGGCGATGAGCCACTTCCAACTGCTGCGCGTCAACGAGGACGACGTAAGGCACTTGTCGGCAGATGACAGCGCGTATCTGAGCGATCAGAAGACAGAGGCAAGGGGTCGCTTTATGGACTACGACGACTTCGTAGGGGAGGCTGACGATGAGCGGGCCGCTTGACATCGTAGGAGCGCGGGAAGCGGAGCGCGCAGCGTCCGCCGCGCAGATCGTTAGCGAGAAACTATTACGCGACTCGGCTAGGGACGTAGCGCAGGCGGAGCGCGCGTACCGCCTAGCGCTCGCTTTGGCGATTACGAGGATTCACGCGGACGGCACCGCCTGGAGCAGCACCGCCGACCTCGCTAGGGGCGACCTAGAGGTCGCAGACCTTCGCTACAAGCGCGACGTACTAACCGGCGTCTACGAGGCGGCGCAGCAGTCCGCGTTCCGTCACGGAGCCGACCGACGCGCACTAGGGCGACTGATCGACTGGAGCGCCCGCATTGACTTACGCAGTAACGGGGAAACAGAGCAGCCGTACAGGATCGCGGCCTAATGAGAGGAGTTGGTATGACGCAGAAAGATCGAGTGCTTCGTAGCCTAAAGGCAACTGGAGCGCGAGGAATAACGCAAGCTGACTGGACGGGCTCTTATGGGCCGACGCCGGACGGCGGGCCACCGATCCTGAACCTAGCGGCGCGACGACTAGAGCTAACACAGGACGGCCACGTAATCGCTAAGGGAGGCATTCGCGACAAGTGCCGCGTCTACCGACTAGATCCAAGCTACCCGCTTAACCGTCCAGTCATCGCAGCCGCGCTCCTCCAGGACGAGCGGCACATCCCTAGCCCTTACGAGTACGAGGAGGCGGCGTGAGTCAACGGCTAGAAGCGCTCGCAGTTGCAAACAGCCGCCGCTACGGATGGCGCGACCTGAAGGGCGAGCTGCTAGAGGGGAAGATTACGCTTCAGAAGGCGCTAGTCGATCCTCGCGCGGCCCGTCAACCTATCCACAGGCTCCTAAACTCGCAGAAGAAATGGGGCGCGAGCAGGACTAGGCGGCTACTAATGCAGGTCGGCGTCTATCCGCTGACCGCGGTTGATCGCTTGACTGAGCGGCAACGCGACGCGCTATGCAAAGGCGCTCCGGCTATCGACGGAAAGCCAGTCAAACTTAGGAAGCCGCGCGAACCTAAAGCCGCGAAGCCTGCCGTACCTAAAGCACCTAAGAAGGCTAGGCGCTGCATCGACACGCTAGGCGGGGTTATTACCGTTGCGGAAGGGCTCGGATGGTCGGCTCGCCTTCACGATGACGAGGAGATAAACAGCGTCGTCGTTATGACGCCTATCGGTGAGAAGATGATCTCCGACCTTGAAGACCTGACCTTCCTACTTGTCGACGTAGAGGCCGCGTAATGAGAAGCGCGCGCCTTGACCGTATCCGTCGCTACTACCGCCGCGGCTATCACTACGGCTACATCGCCGGACTGAAGCGCGCCGGCGCGAGCAAGGCGACGATCAAGATGCTCCTAGAGGAGCAGAAGTGAAGCGAGCAAAGAAGGCTCCGAAGGTCGAGAAGGTCGTTGAGATGTTCCAAGTCGTCCTATACGAGGACGCTAGGCGCTGCAAGTACGACCCCGGCTTCCGCCGGATCGCGCGCGGCTTCTCGTATGAACACTCGATGGAACTAGCGCTCGGCGTTAAGGAATGCCCGGTCTACGTCTCTATTCCGCTCGGCGCTTGGCACCTAGCGCGCCGCGGCGGAACGCCTGTAGATGCTTTGACAGCAGAGAAGCGTTGGAACGCTTACGTCACCGAAGGCGGCGCACTCGTGGACGGCGAGCTAACGGTATGAGACACCTAGCGCTAGTGGTAGCGATAACAGCCTTGC
>Ga0209596_1002302_pt1 | contig 15798 bp, 18 predicted proteins | sample M_130807_MF_Meta_FD_187314 | JGI IMG/M metagenome (GOLD analysis project Ga0209596, IMG submission 187314) | Freshwater microbial communities from Lake Montjoie, Canada to study carbon cycling - M_130807_MF_MetaG (SPAdes) (version 2) | ecosystem: Environmental > Aquatic > Freshwater > Lake... | reverse complement strand
CCGAGCACGAAGGCAGCGATGCTGTACGGCACGGTGATGATGAGTAGCCATAGGAACACGCCGTAGCCGTTCTCATCAAACGCATTCCCTTTGAAGCCGCTGAGTGTGAAGTGCGCGGCAACGATGAGGATCGGAAACACGGCAGCAACCGCGCAGAGGGAAGCGAGGGTGACGAAGTAGCGCCAGCGCACTCGGAAGCGACCCTGCGTTTGCTTCTTCTGCTGCGACATAGCCGCAGCGTAGCGCGCGGCGCGCTCAAACTCCAGTATCAGCAGGAAATGAAAAGGCCCGGGGTTTCCCCCGGGCCTTTTCTACGCGACACGAGTCGCGTGTTTGCTCGATTTAGCGGCCTGAGTTCTTCAGGGTTGCGATCTTCCAAATGAGGAGACCGTAGCCTGGCTTCGCCAGGATGTCCGCGATCGTGTAACCAATCTGCTTCAGCACGAGGCCGTCCCCAGCCGTCAGGCCGAGGCTGGTCGAAATCGTTGGAAGGAGATAGGCGATTGGGTAGACACCCCACGTGGCGATAAGCACAACGCGAAGTACCTTGAAGATCCCCTGGATCTCCTTGCTCTGCTTCTTGAAGGAGGCCTCGATGCCACCGAAGAGGTCGCGCAGGATCAGAACGAAGAAGATCGTGCTGATAGCGCCCCAGATCGTGCGTGAGGAGTCAAGAACCACGGAGGTCTGGACATCCAACTCGCCGATGTATCCGGTTGCGATCATGAGGAAGGCGTAGACCACGTTTCGCTGGATCAACTTGCTCTCAACCTTCTTGTCCAAGCGAAGGACGAGGATCAGCTCTGCGACGAGGAGTGGCACCGTGAGGAGCCAGTCAACGTAGCGGTAGCCCTCGTTGAACGCGCCTGGGTTTCCGACACCCGCCGTGGCGACCCACGAGTCGAAGATGCGGACGTAGTGGTAGAACGCGATCAGCACAACTGTGGCTGAGAGCGTGACTGCCATGCGGTTACCTTCCTTCAACGATCCCCTTGCGGAGACGAAAAAGAAGAAGCTCGCACCCATCGCCGCGATGGCGAGGGACATAAAGTTATAGACCAACTGATATCCCAGCTCTGGACTCATTGACCCTCCCTAACCTTGTTACGGCACAACGCACCGCTGGGCTGATTATGGCGCAAACGGCCGAAAGTTTCGCCGAGTCTCCACGAGCGTTGCGCGGGCTGGTGATTGTAACAATTCAGCCCGCTTGGGCACCTTGGGGAGGGGGGAGGCGCTACGATGCGGCGAGGAGGTACTGATGCCAGCGATCGTTCAGCTCACCCGCATTGAGCCGGTCCACCTCGCGCGCCTTGAGGCGCAGGGGATCTTCACGACGGGTCTCCTCCTTGAGCGGAGCGAGACGCCAACACGTCGCCAGACCCTCGCCGACCAGACCGACGCCTCCCTTGCCGACGTTGGCGAGTGGCGTGATGAAGCGCTGCTCTTGAATCTCGCCTTCTTCGGCCCGTCGGAGCATCAGCTGCTCGCTGCGGCGGGTTACCCAGGGATTCAGCTGCTCGCAGAGAGCGAATGGGGAGACTTTCAGGCGGCGGTAACAAGAGCAGCAGTGCTACTTGGACGAGTTGCGCCAGATCCGCTCTCAGTCAGGTCATGGTGGGAGCAGGGTCGCCTCCTCGTCGACGCGTGAACGCGTTGCGCCGCGTCGCGCGGCGAGCGCTGTTGGCCGTTGCAGTACTGGTTGCGCTGCTCGCCCTCACGCTGCTGCTCTTCCTGCTTCCGCCCGTCGTCCATGCGCTGCTGGACCTTGCTCGCGCTCCTGCCCTTCTCGGCGTTGAGTCAGCAACTGCGTATGCGCTCTCTGATGTGCTCGTACGCGACCTCCTCTTCGGTGGAGCCTTTGACGCACAACTGAGCGGCGATCTATTCCTGAGCGCCACTGAACGCTCACATCTTGTGGATGTCGGTGTGCTCTTTCGCGGACTCGTTCTTTTCGGCGCAGGTGCGCTTGCTCTTCTCTCGGCGCTCGCTATTCGACGAAGACGATGGGTGCTGCAAGGGATCCGCGATGGAGCGGTGCTGCTTGGTGCGGGGGCTGCGCTCGTTGGAGGGGCCTTCCTCTTCGCCTTTGATGCAACGTTTACTGCAGCACATCAGCTGCTCTTCCCTGCGGGGACATGGACATTCAATCCAGCAACTGACCGCTTGGTGCAGCTCTACCCTGAAACATTCTGGGTGGTGGCAGCGATCGGATTCTGTGCTGTGCTGGTGGCCACCGCAGCAGCCGGCTTCCGTGCCGCACGACGACGGAGGCGATAGATGAGCGCGCTCTACCTGCTGGCGATCATCGGATCAATCGTTGGCATCCGTGGCCTTGCGCTGCGCTGGAGTCGGCAGACGCGACGTGAAGTGCTACTTCCGGTTGTGATCGCAACGACTATTGGCTTTCTGCTCGTAGATACGGTTGGGCTCGCTCGAGGGTGGTTTGCGACTCCCGCTAGCGCAACTGCGCTCTCCCTCCCTGGTGCTGGCCCCATTGGTCGCGGATTTCCAATTGAAGAGCCACTCCTCCTCTTCGGCATCACATCACTACTCGTTGTTGTTGCGGATGCCTTCGGGAGGGGGAGGGTCGTCCGCGGCGTCACGCTGGGACTTCGCCGTGGCGTGTTTGATGCCTGCATTGGCGCACTGAGTGGCGGGTTGCTGCTTGCGATCCTGAGTGGTGCTGAATACAGCGTAGCAGCTGGAGTGCTTGCTGGAGCGGGGGTGGCGATTGCCGCGCAACTACTGCGGCGTGATCACGGTACGCGCGTCGCTGCTTTCGTCTTCATCGTGTTGACACTGATCTTCGATAACGTGCTCTGCTACGTCGGAGTGCTGACGTATCCAGGAGAGCCACGTAGTGGCGTCTTGCTTGGCGCAGCGCCGATCGAAGATCTTCTCTATGCCGTTGGGCTCGCAGGTGTGGCGTTGCGCTTGCGTGCAGAGGTGCTGCTAGGGGAGGAGAGCGCGTGGAGGATCTTCCTCGCTGCGCGGCCAATCTCCTGGGTGAACACCGCGCTCCCATTCGTTGGAGGCGTGTTTGCGGCCGGTGCTGGCGAGTCGCTTGGTGGATGGCTGCTTGCTCCGATCCTCTGGTGGGGAGCTGGCTACAACCTCTACCTCTACGGCATCAATGATCTCTACGACCGTGCCAGTGACGCGGCAAATCCGCGCAAGGGTGGTGCGGAGGGTGCGCTCCTTCGCGGGCGCGACCTCGCTCCACTTCGCGTTGCACTCGTGGCTGCAGGTCTGGTGCCAGCGCTGATTATGGCGATCGCCCTCCCTGCGCCAGCGAACCTTATGCCGCTGGTTGCGATCCTCTTTGCAACGCTCTACAGCGCCCCTTGGTTCGTACGGGCGCGTGCAATTCCGCTCGTTGACTCCGTGGTCTCCTCAATACACTTCCTGATTCCGCCGGTCGCGGGGCTCCTCCTCGGCGTCGCGCTGGATTCGGCGTGGATTGCGCCGCTTCTGGCCCTTGCGCTCTGGGGCGTTGCGAGCCATGCGCTTGGCGCGCTGCAAGACGTGTCGGCTGACAAGCGAAGCGGGATTGCCACAGTCGCCACACTCCTTGGGGAGCGCCGCACCTCGCAGATGATCCTCGTGGTCTACCTACTCGCAGCGCTGCCGCTCTTAGCTCAGTCGTCCGTGCTGATGCAGCTCGCTGCGGCTATTCCGATCGCAAGTGGTTGCTCGGTGCTCCCACTTCTTCGTGGGAGGCCAAACTGGGCGGCAGCCCGTGCTGCATGGCGCCGATTCCTCTGGCTCAACGCACCGCTCGGAGCGATCGCCTCAATCCTTCTGCTCCAGAGCCTTCAGTGAGCGAGTCGGTTCCAGCGGAGCTTGAGCGCATTGACGATCTTCTTGCCCGTCTCTTGGCGCAGGTCACGCAGCTCCCTGCGGAGCGAATCGCTGTTAGTGATGCCACATCTAATTCGCTGATCGGGCGGACGCTCGCCGAGCCGCTCTGCGCGGTTGTTGATCACCCCCCGTTTGATGTTTCGGCAATGGATGGCTGGGTTACGACGTTGGCCGACGCGGCTGGAGCGTCCAGCGGCGCGCCGCGGCGACTTGCCTGTGTTGGAGATGCGGCTGCAGGCCACGCACTTAGTGCCATGCCACTGCGCGATGGGGAGTGTCAGCGCATTGCTACGGGAGCACCAATTCCACAAGGCGGCACGACGGTGATCCCAGTGGAGCGGAGCAGCATCGCGGACCCAGATCGCGGCGGAGTGCTGCTGCAGCGCGTCCCAGCGCAGCTTCCAGCGCATGTATGGGTGAGCGGCGGCGTCAAAGTCGGCGCGCACATCCGCCGACGAGGCGAGGATCAGCGCGTGGGGAGTCTCCTTGCTGAAGCCGGCGCGACGATTGATGCTGGGCTGCTCGCCGTCATCTTTTCGAGTGGCGCAACGGATCTCTCCCTTGTATGCCGACCGAAGGTTGCGCTGCTGACTACGGGCGACGAGCTACTCAACGGCGCTGCTGATGGAGGGATTCGCGACAGTAATGGTCCCGCTCTCGCTGCGCTGATCGCCGCTGAAGGGGGCGAGGTTGTTGCGCGTGCACATGTTGGCGATACGGCGGAGGCAACCGGCGCGGTCGTTGCGGCGCTCGCCGCGCAGGCCGACCTGCTGGTGACAACAGGAGGGGTCAGCGTGGGCGCACACGACCATGTTGGTGCAGCGCTCGCAACGCACTTTGAGCTCGTCGTCTGGCGCCTTGCAATTCAGCCCGGGAAGCCACTTCTCCTCGGTCGACGGCGCGCTGGTGGCGACGGTGCACTCTGGGCGATCGGCCTCCCTGGGAATCCGGTGAGTGCGTTTGTCGTAGGCGTTGAGATTGCGCTTCCGCTGCTTCGGGCGCTCGGCGGACGACCGGCACGCGGGCTACGAGCTGTTGGACTGCTGGAGGAGCGCGTCGAAAGTCCGTTGGGGAGGCGCTCCTTCCTTCGCCTCGCTGCACTCCGCGACGAAGAGGGCGCACCGCTGCACGATCCTTCAGGTCGCGTGCGGGTACGACTGGCTGGCGAGCAGGGGAGCCATCAGGTCTCGGTGTTGGCGCGGACCGACTACCTAGGGGTCGTTCCAGAAGAGATCAGCGAATACGCCGCGGGCGAAGCGATTGAACTGCATCCATTTCCGCGCGCATCACGTCGCTTCACCGCGCCAAACGGCTAGGATCAGCGCATGGAAGAGCAACGCCTCACGCATGTTGGCGCGGATGGACGCGCGACGATGGTGGATGTTGGCGCAAAACCTATCACTGATCGGCGCGCCGTTGCTGCGAGCCGCGTCGCCGTCTCCAGCGAAGTACTTGATCTAATTGAGCGCAAAGAGACACCGAAGGGTGCGGTCCTCAGCACCGCCGAACTCGCCGGCGTCCAAGCGGCGAAGCGTACTGCCGAGCTAATCCCACTCTGCCACCCACTCGCGCTCTCCTTGGTGAAGGTCGATTGCGCGGTGGATCGAGATGCTGGTGCGGTAACGATTCGCGCTGAGGTGCACTGCACCGGACAGACGGGGGTAGAGATGGAGGCGCTCACCGCCGCCTCGGTTGCCGCACTTACCGTCTACGACATGATCAAGGCGATCGACCGCGGTGCGATCATTGGGCCGACGCAACTGCTGGAAAAGTCTGGTGGCGCGAGTGGCACGTGGAGGCGAGATGGCTGACGAGAAGCGCAGCGTGCTCATTGTCACGGTGAGCGACTCGGTCTCTGCTGGGACGCGCGAAGATCGCTCCGGAACGCTCGCCGCCGCCGCGATGGAGGCTCACGGCTGGGATGTCTCCCGTGCAACGGTTCCAGACGAGCGCGACCAGATCAGTGCGCTACTCAGCGAACGCGCGGGGAGTGTCAACGTCATCTTGACCACTGGCGGGACGGGGCTGACGCCGCGAGATGTGACACCAGACGCAACGAAGCCGCTCCTTGAGCGAGAGATCCCTGGTATTCCAGAAGCAATTCGCATGCTCGGTCGTTCGCAGACACCGGCGGCGATCCTCTCGCGCGGCGTTGCTGGCGTGCTGCGCGGCAGTCTGATTGTGAATATGCCGGGCGGCAGTGGTGCCGTTCGGGACGGCCTCGCCATCCTTCTCCCGGTGCTTGAGCACGCCTGCGAGACGATCGCAGGGCCTGTCGACCACGGCTGAGCACCTGTCACCTGCTCCTCAGGGCTACTCAGGGGCGCTAGAGCGTGTGTAGACTCGGCGTACGACCACTATGGGTGGGAGAGACGAGGAGGCTCAGTGCGCTGTCCGTCCTGCAAAGAGCCCGACACGCGGGTGGTGGACTCACGCGACCTTGATGAGGGGAGCGTCATCCGTCGTCGCCGTGCCTGCCGCATCTGCGGCACTCGCGTCACCACCTACGAGCGCGCCGAACTCGCCAAACTCTACGTGGTGAAGCGCTCCGGCCTGCGCGAGGAGTACGACGCGCTGAAGCTGCTCGATGGCCTACGCACCGCACTTGCACGTCGCCCAGTCCCCGTTGATGCGCCAGAGCGCGCAATGGAGGCGATTGAGGCGCAGATTCGCGCCAGCGGATCAACTGAGATCTCTACCGCGCGTATCGGCGCACTCGCCATGGCGGCTCTGCGCGAGATCGATCAGATCGGCTACATCCGATTCGCGAGTGTCTACCAATCGTTTGAGGACCTCGCCACCCTGAAGCGCGAAGTTGACACGCTCGTAGAAGAGAAGGGGGCCGGTGGCGGGAAGCGCCGCCGTCGACCTTCTGTGGAGAGTGAGGCGTGAGCGTCCTCTCTGATCGCGACCTGCGCGCCGCACTCGTCTCTGGCGAGATTGCGGTCGAGCCGTTTGATAATCGCGATGTGCAGCCAGCCTCAATTGACCTGCACCTTGACCGCACCTTCCGTGTCTTTCGTAATAACCGATACGGCTACATTGATCCGCGTGCTGATCAGCCGGAGCTCACCGACCTTGAGGTAGTGGGAGAAGGTGAGCGCTTCATGTTGCATCCAGGTGAGTTCGTCTTAGGACAGACACTTGAGCGGATCAGTGTTGGCAACGCACTCCTCGGCCGACTCGATGGGAAGTCATCACTCGGTCGGCTCGGCCTCTTGATCCACTCAACCGCCGGATACGTTGATCCGGGTTGGGTCGGAAACCTGACGCTCGAGCTCGGCAATGTTGCGCGACTCCCGATCGCCCTTTATCCAGGGATGAAGATCGGCCAGATCTCCTTCCATCGCATGTCGAGCACCGTGGATCAGCCATACGGCAGCAAGGAGCTGCGCAGTCGCTATCAGGGACAGACGGAGCCAACCGCCTCTGCCATCCACGTTGACTTTGATGCCACGCGACGTGAGACCGAGCGCTCGTAGGGGATGAGCGCCGCTCCGTTGAGTGGACCGCGGCCGCCTCGCCGTATTGATCTAGGCGGGGTGACGGTCGATCTCCTGCAGATTGGAACCTTCCGTAGCGATGCGGGGGCCATCTTCGGCCCTGTGCCGCGCACTACGTGGGAGCCGCTCGTTCACACTGAGATTGATGCGGCATCACGCTTACTGCAGTCACTGAACCTCCTCCATGTGCAGACCGGTGCGGCAAATCTGCTGCTCGAGACGGGGATGCTCGCCGCAGGGGTCACACAAGAGGATGAGGGTGTGCACTCCGTGAGCGCGCGCGATGCGCTCCTTGCGGCGCGAATAGATCCAGATGCGCTGCGCTACGTCCTCCCAAGCCATCTGCATCGTGATCATGCTGGTGGGTTGGTCACCAGTAGCGGAGCCGCCGCCTTCCCGAAGGCGACGATCGTGGCGCCGCAGGCGGAGATCGATGCGTTGGCGAGTCGTTCGGCGCGGGCCCGGGCCGCCTATGATGCACCACTCCTGCAGGCACTCTTTGCCGACTCGGAGCCGGAACCGTTCATCTCGGAGCGACAACTCCTTCCGCAGGTTGAGCTGCGTCTACTTGGCGGGCATACGCCCGGATCTCAGGCGACGATCATTCGCGGCAGCGAACGGACGCTGCTCTTTATGGGCGACCTCTTCATGCGTCCTTGGCAGGCGAATCCGCGCTGGGTGACCGCGTTTGACGATGCCGCCTGGGTCTCCGTAGATGCGAAGGCGGCAATCTTCGCCGAGGCTGCGGCAGAGAGGTGGCTCATCGTGCAGAGCCATGAGCTGGCGGCACCAGTCGGTCACCTTGTTGCGGATCGCGATCGCTTCCGTTTTGTTGCCGAATAGCGACGCCGCCGAGCAGACTTCGCTACGGAGCTAAGAGCGGCTCAATCAGCGTTGCGCCATCGGCTGCGGTGAAGGGTCTCGGTAAGACTGCGAGGACGCGACCGCTCGGATCGAGCAGGATCTTTGTTGGGAGGCCACCCGCCGACGCGGCACGAAAGAGCGCGCCATCCGCATCTATAACGATCGGATACTCCAGCCCGTAGCGCTCCGCATAGGCGGCCACACTCCCTTGCAGCTCTTGCACGGAGATGCCGACGATCTGAAGTCCTCGCTCGCGATAGGCGCGATCAAACGCGCGAAGGATCGGCGTCTCTTGCTGGCACGGCGGGCACCAGGTGGCGAAGAGGTCAACGATGATGAGTTGGACCGGCGGAAGACCTGCAGCTGCACGCGCATCAATCGTCTCGCCGTAGGTGCTGCCGTTTGCAAGGAGCGCTCCGGCGGGGATGGCGAATTTGCTATCGATCACGGGCCCGGTCGCCGCAGGGTCAATTACGTAGCGCCCGTCGACGTTGATGCCGAGCGGAGGGCTTGTATTGGTTGGGATGTTTGTGCCCGCGAGCGCGAGGAGTACGGCGGCAAGGAGTGCGAGTGCGCCGATTCGGATGAGTGTTCGTCGAGGGAACGGTCCAATCATCTCCATGTACTAGAGCCCCTGGATTCCTGGGAGGATGCGGGCAAGTGTAGGGAGGAGTCCGGCGGCGATCGCGAGTCCGATCGCTGCAACGAGAGCGCCACCGATTCGGCCAGCGAGGCGCGTTCCTTTTCGCAGGCGTGAGAGGAGTACAGGGAGGCGATCAGCGCTTCGCTGCGCAACAACTCCGAGCGCAATGAATGGGAGGCCGAGCCCCGCGCTGTAGCTGAGTAGGAGTGCAACGGAGCCGAGCGGATCACTCCCTGTTGCGGCGAGCGCAAGGATTGATCCGAGCACAATGCCGATGCATGGCGTCCATGCCACCGCAAATGCCGCGCCAAGGAGGAGGCTGCCGCTTCGCCCAGCGGCGGCATATTTATGTGGCGCTCGGCTACGGTCAAGGATCGGGATGCGCACAACGCCTGCAAGGTGCAGACCACCGAGGAAGACAGCGAGTCCGAGTGGGAGTTGTACGAGCGGCAGAACTGACCCGAGGGCTCCACCAGCGTATGCGGCACCTACGCCGAGGAGGGTGAAGAGGGCACTGAATCCACTCACAAAGAGGAGCGCGTGAAGCGTTGCCGACTCACCATTCGCTAACGATGCGAGTCGGCCAAGGTATGCGGGGACGAGAGGGAGAACGCACGGAGAGAGGAAGCTCAGGAGCCCCGCCGCAACTGCCGTGAGGAGGCTGACTTCAGACATGCTGCACCGCGTCATCAACGTTGGCGATGAACGTTACAATGCGCATCCGACTCGTTGCATGCGAGAGGAGTTGCCCCTTGTATTCAAGCGCAGGGATCTCCGTGAGGAGGCGTTGATGCAGCACTGGGTCTCCCTCAACGTTGACCTCGTTGATGACGAACGGAGTGGGGGAGGTGGCCACAATCTGGCGGAGGGCTTCAAGGGCCTCCACGCAGAGTTCGCACTGAGGTCGGCTGTAGAGCGTGATGCTGCGTGTCTCCATCCCCGTATTCTCCCACGCGGCGCTGGGCTACCATCTTGACGGGCCCCCGTAGCTCAGTGGATAGAGCGCCGCCGTCCTAAGGCGGGCGTCGTCGGTTCGATTCCGGCCGGGGGCACCATAGGAAGCACCACGATCAGGAAGCGGCAGTATGGAGGCGGTGTGAGCGAGTCACAGATCAAGAAGGAGATCCCTGACTTCCAGCAGCCCCCAGATGTGGGGGTGCTGCGGAACGGCGCCTTCCTGCGCCTCTGGATCGCCCAACTCCTCACGCAGATCGGCGGCAACGTCGTCCTCTACGGACTCACCGTCCTTGTCGCGGAACGGAGTAGCTCCACTTCAGCGCTGAGCCTTCTCTTCTTGAGCTTCCTCGTCCCCGCCGTCCTCCTCTCGCCGATCTCTGGCGTCTGGGTCGATCGTCTTGATAAGCGACTCGTCTTGGTTGTGGCGAACCTTTCGCGCGCCGCCGCCTTCTTCCTAATGCTTGGTAGCGTCGACTCCCTTGGAGCTGTGATGCTGCTGAACATCTTTGCGAGCTTCATGACGACGGTCTTCGCGCCGGCGGAGCTTGCGATGATCCCGCTCCTCGTCCGACGCGATCAGCTCACCTCAGCGAATGGACTCTTCACCTTCACCCTTAATGCAGCCTTCGCGCTCGGCTTTGCGCTGCTCGGTCCCGCCGTTGTGCGCATCGCTGGACCAGAGGCAGCCATCGTATTTGTTGCAGGGCTCTTCCTGATCGCTGGAATCCTTTGCCTTGGCCTCCCTGCAGCGCCACCCGCAGCACACCCAGCGGGTTTGCGCGCCTCAACACGTGAGTCGACACGAACAACATCGTCTGAACTCATGGTGGGACTGCGCTATATCCGCGCGAACGGCTCCGTTCTCTGGTCGCTCACCTATCTTTCAATTGCCGCAAGCGTCGTTGGCCTAATGGGCGTCCTTGGGCCGGAGTACGTCTCGAATGCACTCGGACTTGAGGCTCGCGACTTTTGGCTGATCGTCTTGCCGATTGGACTCGGCGTGGTCACGGGAATCTTGGCGCTGAACAGCTGGGGACAGGCAATCTCGCGCCGTCGCCTCATTGAAGGGGGGCTTCTCGGTGTTGGAGCGGGCCTCGCCCTCCTTGCGCTCGCCGAACCGATTAGTCGTGCAATCTCTGATGGCGCCAACGTGCTCGGCGGACTTCCGATCGGAAGTGGTGCGTCAGCGCTCGCTACGGTGATCTTCGTCGCTTACTTTGCGGGTGCCTCTTATGGTCTCGTCGCCATCCCAGCACAGACCGCGCTTCAAGAGGAGCTCCCAGAGGAGGTGCGCGGGCGCGTCTTTGGCGTGCTCAACATGTTGGTGAGCCTCGGCAGTTTTCTGCCCATTATTGCGGTCGGCCCGATCGCCGATGCGATTGGCGCAACAAACACGCTCCTCGGTGTGGGGATTTTGATTGCGGCTGTTGCGCTGCTCTCAATCGTTCGCGGCCCGCGACCCGGCACAACAACGCCGCGCGCCTAGTTCCGAACGCCGCCCAGGCGCGAGAGCGCATTGGCAACCTTTGCCGCAAGCGATGCATTTGACGCTGCCAGTGCAAGATTTGCCGGAATTGAGCGCGATGCAGTTGCCGCAGCAATTGCGGCGAGGATGCGCGGAGTTGCCGCGGGGCCAGTTGCCCCAGCTGCCGCTGCAGTGGCAAGGCCCTCTTCAATTGCGGCGGCGATCTCGGCAGCTGGGATTTCGTCGGCAAGAGGAATCGGGTTGGCGATGAGGAGGCCTCCTTGCCACCCTGCATCGCGCGCCGCGTTCATCGTGGCGGCGATTGCGTCTGGCGTCTCTACGCGGTGAGCAATCTTCAACCCGCTGCTACGACTCCAGAAGGCGGGGAACTCATTCGTCTGGTAACCGACTACTGGAACACTGAGCGTCTCAAGTACTTCAAGTGTCTTGGCAAGATCAAGGAAGGCCTTCGCCCCTGCGCTAACTACGGCGACTGGGTGACGGGCCATGGCGCCAAGGTCTGATGAGACATCAAAGCTCTGTTCTGCGCCACGGTGCACGCCGCCAATGCCGCCCGTGGCGAAGATGCGGATGCCAGCGAGATGGGCAATTGCGACCGTTGCTGAAACGGTGCTGACGCCAGCGTTAAGGCGCGCCGCCATCGCGCCGTAAAGATCGCGCTCCGCAAGCTTCTGCATTGCGTTGAGGAGCCGATCCTCTTCGCCAGGCTCTACGCCAGCGATGAGCTGACCATCAAGGAGGCCGGTGATTGCGGGAACTGCACCCTCGGCGCGAATCGCCGCGTTGACGCGGTCAAAACATTCACGGTTGTATGGGGCGGGGAGCCCGAGCGCTGAGGTGATCGTTGACTCAAGCGCAACGACAGGGCGCCCCTCACTGAGTGCCGCGGCAACCTCCGACGAACATCGAACGATCATCTCAACCCCGCTTCTGCTGTTCCATCAGGTGTGCGCTCGCGGCACGGTGTCCGGCGCGCAGCGCATCTTCCCACGCTGTGCCTCCTGCGCGTGCAACCGCGAAGCCGCCTGCGAACGCGTCGCCAGCCCCAGTTGAGTCAATCGCCCCACTGAGCGGCGGTGCGGGGAGCGTGGCGATCTGGCGGCCGTGAGGATCGCGCACGTCGGCAAGACCCGCTCCACGCTTCACGATCAGGGTCATGTTTGGGATCGGTCTCTCAATGAGATCGAGGTACGCAACTTCTTCTTCGTTGGCGAAGAGGTGAGATGCGCCAGTTTCGCCGAAGCGTCTGCGACTCTCCTCCGGCCCCCATGCGGCGAGTGCGCCAACGGAGGAGGCATCGAGCGACGTGGCGATCCCCGCACTGACAGCTTCGCGAAAGAGCGCGTTGGTTGTGGCGCCAAGCGGTTCGCCGATGAGTGAGTAGGCGGGTGCGTGGAGCCAGCTGGCGCCGCTGAGCGCGGCGTGGCCAGGGTGCGTCAGCGTCATTGCAACACCGCGATCGGGGAGCATGGTGCGCTCACCATCTGGTTCAACGATCACGATGATGGAGGGGCTGCGCCCATCACGTTGGAGGAGCGGCTCCACGCCAGCGGCGAGTAGTGCCGCCTCAAGCGCATCGCCCGTCGTGTCGCTCCCGATCGCGCCGATGAAGCGAGCCCGTCCGCCAGCGGCTGTGGCGGCGACGGCAACATTCGCTGCGCTCCCACCACGTCGTCGGCTGATCTGTGCCGCTGCGTCGCTTCCACGTCGCCAGGGTGCTGTGAGGCGGACGGCGATCTCATCAATTAGGTCGCCGACGCAGACGATCAGCGGGGCACTCGCCGCACGCGCTTCCAGGGGGTCTCCACTCGCACCACTCATAGGCGGGGAGTGTATCGGCTATCCTCAGGGACCTCGGGCGGTTAGCTCAGTTGGTTAGAGCGCAGCCTTGACATGGCTGAGGTCGTAGGTTCGAGTCCTATACCGCCCACCACAATATTGAGGAGGCAGGGGAGCAACGAATGGCTGAAGAGGCGGTTCAGGCGGCACTCGAAGAGGAGCTCCTCGCCGCGCCAACGCGTGGCTCAGCCGACGAACTCCTGGACGCTGGCGCCGCTGATCACTTCGGCCGCATGCGCCACTCCGCCGCCCACGTGATGGCGGAGGCGGTGATGCGCCTCTTCCCTGGCGTGAAGCTCGGCATCGGACCCGCCATCACCGACGGTTTCTACTACGACTTCCTCCTTGAGCGCCCACTGACGCCAGAGGATCTCGCCTCAATTGAAGCAGAGATGGCGAAAAGCATCGCCGCGGATCACACCTTCAAGCTCGACGAGCACGCATTTGATGATGCGCGCGTGAAGCTCGTGAAGCTCGATCAGACGTTCAAGGTCGAGATCATGGATGATCTCGCCACCAAGGCTGCAGCGGCCGGCCAGCCGAAGCCGAACGTCACCACCTACACCCACGGCGAGTTCCAGGATCTCTGTCGCGGCCCGCATGTGGAGAGCACCGGCAAGATCGGCCCGTACAAGCTCCTCTCCGTTGCCGGTGCGTACTGGCGTGGCAAGAGCGACCGACCGATGTTGCAGCGCATCTACGGCACCAGCTGGGATACACAAGAGGAGCTTGACCAGTTCATCTGGCGCCGCGATGAGATGAAGAAGCGTGACCACCGCCGACTCGGCGTGGCCCTCGACCTCTTCTCTTTCCATGACGTCTCTCCTGGCAGCGCCTTCTGGCATCCGAAGGGGCAACTCCTCTGGCGCACCCTGGAAGGCGCGATGCGCGAGTTGCAGGATGCGCGTGGCTATCAGGAGATCTCCACGCCGATCATTGTCAGCAAGCGCCTCTGGGAGCAGTCGGGCCACTGGGAGCTCTACCGCGAGAATATGTTCGTCATTGAATCTGAAGGTGAGCAGTTCAGCCTGAAGCCGATGAACTGCCCGGAGAGCACCGTCATCTATAAGACAAAGACGCGCAGCTACCGCGACCTTCCGCTGCGCCTCGCAGAGTACGGTCGACTGCACCGCAACGAACTCTCTGGGACGCTGAGCGGCCTGACGCGCGTGCGTCACTTCATTCAAGACGACGGACACATCTACGTGCGACCAGATCAGATTGAGAGCGAGATTGACGCCCTGCTCGGTGAGGTTGCCACGGTCTACGGCTGGTTTGATCTCCCCGTTGAGCTCGTCTTCTCCACGAAGCCTGCAAAGGCGCTCGGCGATCCGAAGCTCTGGGAGAAGGCCGAGGCGATGATTGAATCGGCGCTGAAGCGGTCTGGTGCGAAGTGGCGCCTCAACGCGGGCGATGGTGCCTTCTACGCGCCAAAGATCGACATTATCGTGCGTGACGCACTCGGTCGCGAGTGGCAGACGGCAACGATTCAGGTAGACCTTGCGATGCTCCCCGAACGATTTGATCTTGAGTACGTGGATGAGGCGGGGGAGCGTGTCCGACCGATCGCGATTCACCGCGCCATCTATGGCTCGCTTGAGCGCTTCATCGGCATCCTCGTTGAACACTACGCCGGTGCCTTCCCCTTCTGGCTCGCACCTGACCAGGTTGTCATCATCCCAATCTCTGATCGCCACGAAGAGGCGGCCGCCGCTGGCGCCGCAACACTTCGGGCCGCAGGGATTCGCGTCTCCGTTGATGCATCATCTGCACGAATGCAGAACAAGATTCGCCTTGCGCAAGAGCAGAAGGTTCCACTCATGCTCGTCCTTGGTGACAAGGAGATTGAAGCGGGTGGGGCCGCCCCTCGCTGGCGTGACGGCACGCAGGAGCCGGCAACGAGTTGGGAGGCGCTTGCCGCCACACTCGCCGCGAAGGCCGCTTCTCGCAGCGCTTCGTGAGCGGGAAGTCCTCCCGTGCCTCAAGGTGCTACGCTTGCCGCCCCCGTGGAAGGTCTCCGCAGGGAGTGATACAGACGATCGTGAGGGTGTAGCCGATTAAGGACTTGCGGATCAATCTTCAAATCCGCGTGCCACAGGTGCGCGTCCTCGACGAAGATGGAAATCAACTCGGCGTTCTCCCCACACACGAAGCCCTTCGGCAGGCGCAAGAGCGCGGGCTTGACCTTGTAGAGGTCGCCCCCACGTCAGCCCCACCAGTCTGCAAATACCTCAACTACGGGCAGTACAAGTACGAGTTGCAGAAGAAGGAGAAGGACTCCAAGAAGCGCCAGAAGACGGCAGACCTGAAGGAGCTCCGCTGCACCCCCAAGATCGGGGAGGCCGACCTCCAGACCAAGATCCGCCAGGCCTATAAGTTCCTCTCGGCTGGGGACCGGGTCAAGTTCTCGGTCAAGTTCCGTGGCCGTGAGATGACCCACCCTGAGATCGGGCAGGGGATCCTGACCAGGGTCGTGGAGGGGCTGTCGGACGTCTCCCAGCTGGAACGCCCCCCGCTCCTCGAAGGACGCTTCCTCTCGATCCAACTGCTAGCATTGGCGAAACCGAAGGCTCGGGAGGCGTCCGCGGCAAGTTCCGCTACGCTAGCCGAACCAACCACCAGCTCATCCGAAGGGGAGTGAC
>Ga0209596_1002301_pt1 | contig 15805 bp, 32 predicted proteins | sample M_130807_MF_Meta_FD_187314 | JGI IMG/M metagenome (GOLD analysis project Ga0209596, IMG submission 187314) | Freshwater microbial communities from Lake Montjoie, Canada to study carbon cycling - M_130807_MF_MetaG (SPAdes) (version 2) | ecosystem: Environmental > Aquatic > Freshwater > Lake... | reverse complement strand
TTTATTCCAGTTCTTATTAACCTTGATGCTGGTTTTACCATCCCCCCAGCCACAGGGATCATGCCCAGAGCAGACAAACCCATACCTGCTGCATCACCTTCACGCCCCGCAGTAGCAAAGTCTCTAGCAGATAACGCAGGACCAATCAGTGGGTGAAACCCAGCAGCCATCTCCATTGCTTCTGGAGAAATATCAACCTTTGGCCTTTCCCTGATACTACGGCCTTGCCTAACAATGTTAGGGTTTCCATAATAGGCATCAGTGTTCTCTGCCATATTATTTCCTTAGCGTTACCCGATTTGTTTTCGGGTTGTAGATCATTTTGCTTTGAGGGGCATCAGTTCTTTTAGAGGCCCTATCCATAGCCCGTTCTTCAGCAGTCATCGCGTTACGGGTTTTTCCTTCAGCCGTAAAGGTTTTGCCGTCCTCTTTCATCTGCCCACGAGCTTGCAAAATTGCTATTGCGGTAGCTCTGGGGTCTTTTGGTGGGTTTTTCTGGGTGCGCATCTGCTCTGCCAGCCTGTCAAGAAGCTGCCCGGAACCCATGAATTTAGTAGTATGCGGCATATCTGCGGCCTTTGAACTGTTTCTTGGGTTCAACTTCATCAAGGTCGGTGCTTATAAACCGCCCCTGCCTGAATCTCAAAAGCGCCTGCGTTGTCGTATCCACGTAGTCATCGTGCGCCCCAACAGGGAACGCCGCTATTTCTTCAATAACTTCCTGCGCCCAACGAGTATCTGGTGCCCACACCCTGCCGCTTGCAAACAAGTCGGCAACCGCATTTAACCGCACCATCTTATCATTACCACGGCTGGGGCTAAACTCCTGTACCGGGATGCCCATATTACGTAACTCTTGAATCAGGGGTGCGCCTGCGGCTTTCTTCTCAACAATAAACGCATCCGGCTTCCAACCGTTGTAGTGTTCAAGTGCTACTTTCTTGAGTTCCGGGAACTCCATTCTGTCTTTAAATGCGTCAAGCAGTATTACGTGGGGGGCGTTGTTTTCCTGCTCGTTGTACCAGACACCCCATGTAGTGCATGCGCTGTAGTCCGAAGATGTTTTTGTATCATGCGCCGTATCCCACGACTGAATGACAAACTCACAGTCTGGTGGTTCTTCTTCCTCCCAAATCTTCCACATCTCCCTTTTTACCAAGGCAACGCTGTCTGAAGTTGGCTCTTGCTGGTACTGGGCATTCCAATACCGGGGCTGTAGCGTGGCTTTTGTCTTTAAAAGCTCTTCAATCGGCCACTTTTCAGGCCAAAGCGCCTTGCCAGATGGCAAAATAGCTGGAAACTCAACAACTTCCCACTGATCCGCCTCTGGATTGGCAGTTTGGTACTCAATTAGCTTGGCGGTCAGGTCAAGCTGCCCCCATCTGGTCATAACAACAATGATGGCCCCACCCCACATGAGCCGTTGCCGTGGGCCTGTCTGATACCAACTCCAAGATTGCTCAAACGGCAGCTTCGATCCGCTCTTTAAGTCCTGTTCGGAGTGTGGGTCATCAATCACAAGCAAGTTAGCGCCACGCCCAGCCAGTGCCCCGCCAACCCCAACCGCATAGTACTTACCGCCCTTGGTTGTTGCCCAGCTACCCGCTCCCTTTTTGTCTTCAGACAACTTCGTATCAGGAAAAATGTTGGCATACTCAGGGCTATTGACCAGATTGCGCACCCGCCCACCAAAGTCCTCTGATAGTGATGCCGTGTGGGTAGCCATTATTATCTGGTGCGTGGGGTACAACCCCAAATACCAAGCCGGTAGCAGGTATGAGGTCAGTTCGGATTTACCGTGGCGGGGGGCTATGTTGATAATTACCCGTTTTTTCTTACCCTCTGCTATCTCCTTGAACAGCCTAGCCATTACCTTATGGTGCCCACCAACGGAGTAGTTCGGATACACTTCTTTGGCAAAGCGAACGAGGTCGCTTTGCGCTGCTTTTATCTCCAGCTTTTTTATCTTCTCATCCAGCATACCAAGAAGTATCTGTTTCTGGTCTGTGGACATGGCTAGCTGGCGGTTTGCATCGGTTCAACCACTTCTTCCACCACTTTTAGCAGCCCAACGTACTTCTCCATACGTTCTTTTATCTGGCTTTCAAGTTCCTCGTCACTAATTTCCGTGTGCTTTACCTCAACTCTTTCGGTAAACAGGGCAACTTCCGTCACTTTTCCTAGAATCTCAAGCGCTCGCAGCCTGTATTTGGCGTCTGGGTGCTTTGTTTCCTCCAGCAACTGCGCCACACAATACCCACGAAGCTCCTTGGCTTGCTCAACAAACGTCCAATCGTACGCGGTCAACATCCCCACAAGGTGCTTTACTGCTGGCGGGGCTTGAAGTTGGGCCAGTTGCGCTTTTTTTACAAGGGGGTCAACAGATGCGGTCATTGCTGTGAAAGCTTCGCGTGCGGAATGCTTCTGGGCGTCTGTTATCGCTGCAGCGTCACTTACCCCCAGTGCGGCCAGCCACTCGTCTGAACGTATCTTTCCTTCCAGCAGATCAATGGGGCTGGCTTTAGCGTCACGGGTAAAAGCGTCCGTGGAAGTTGGCGTTGGTATGTAATCCGCCTCTTCAATAGAGCATAAGTCTTCAAGCATTGGTGGCTTGTTCCGTTGCAAGTTGTTATTTTTATGATACTATACTTTTGTTGTCTACGTTCTCCAGTTTTTATTAGCCCCGTTCCCACGGGGCTTTTTTTTCGTTTTACAGAATTTGGTTTTTTAAATTTTGTAAAATTTTTTACAGTGTGGCTTAGATTTCTTGTGGCGTTTTTAAGAAACAGTGTCCCAAGCCTCGCTGCCACGCGACGCCACAAAATGGTTGGTGGGGGTACGGTGGGTAGCTGGGATACCCGTTTCCACACAAGAATCTGTCAAGCCTTTTACAACGAATGGTATAATAGATGTGTTGATTGGGTAGGGATTCTCCCTACAGATCAATGCATAAGTGGGACAGCTTGTCCCACTTTCTAACTAAAGGAAATTGATATGAGCATCGCAACGCAATGGAAAGCAATCAACGCCTCGCAGTCCACCATCGCCACCAAAGTCCGCAAGCTGTACCGGAGCGCGGACAAGGCGCGCATCGCCTTGATGCCGGAGTTTGCCAAGGCGTACGGGGAGACGCTGTCGTTCAAGTTGGACGGCGAGGTGAAAGGTTGGAGCAAGGACGGGGCCGCGAAGAAGAGCCTGAACAGGTTGTTGTTGTTGGCATTCACAGGCAAGAAAGCCAAGGCATCGGCTAGCAGCAGTACCGACCCAATGTTGCTGCTGGTCAGCTATATAACGAAGGGCGAGTACACAAAGGCGCAATGCTTGAAAGCCGTGGAAGCGGCGTTCAGGAAGTAAAAAAAGCGGGACAAACTGTCCCGCTTTTACAGATTCCCAGATGCTGAAAAGTCTGGGCGCGAAGGGGGCTGCGCGGTTACAGCCCCACTCTCATTTACCTAAAGGATTAAAACCATGAAGAATAGAATCGCATACGCAGCATGGAGAATCGAGCAGCCCAGCGTTGCGCGGGAAGCGCGGTCATATTGGTTCCAGTTCGGCTCAATCATGGGCGTTGACTTCGATATTTCCTAAACCGCTTGCCTTGCATGAAAAACAAGGCGAGTAGGGGGCTGCGCGATTACAGCCCCACTCTCATCTATCTAACTAAAGGATTAAAACCATGAAAGTCGTATTCACAGGCGTACCCGAAGTACTCTGCAACAGCATCAGCAAGTCCATTGCCCATCAATTGGGCAACAGTCAGTACCACGACGCCGATGGCGTCGCCCGTTTCTACGGGCACGTTAATCAAAACCAGCATGTAGAAATCAAAGGCAGCACCATCACGGTGGAGGGCGAGCGCTGCGCCCTCTGGTCGGATCACAATCGGGGAGCCATGCATGCCTTGAGCATCAGCGGCCTGAAGCCGTGGGCGTACGAGACTTCAGACTCGCGGCTGAAGTGGCACGAAACGTTAATGGACTACATGGAAGGGCCTCGTGCCAGCTTCCACGAAGCATTGCAATACTGCAAGGAAAAGGGGCTTAGCCCCACGTACTTCTATGCCCTTGGAGGGGCGCAGGCAGACGCCCTGCGCCTCACGCAGTACCCCCTCCGCGCTTCAGCGGAAATGCCGACAGAGCGCCTGCAAAGGGCGCGTGAAGTGCTTGCGTTGCTATAAAAAAAGCGGGACAGTTTGTCCCACTTTTACCCCTATTTTCTAGGAGCAAGACCATGAAAGAGTACAAAGTTATTGTAAATGTCGGTACTGGTGCGCATTACGACTGCGCCACCCTTGAGGAAGCGAACAGTACGTTCGAATCGTCGCCGGTAGCGGAATCTGGCGAGCGCCTTCTGACAATCGACGGCGTGGTAACGCGCCGCGAATACATAGAGGTAAAAGAAGAAAATGAATGGGGAATCGGTAACACTTGGTGGCACGTTGAGGTGTAAAAGTGGGACAGTTTGTCCCACTTTTACCGGAGTGTCGAGATTTCGACACTAGTTGACTATTGTCCACTACGTCCACTTGAAGGGGATAAATCTGGACAAGATTTCCCGTTTGTTTTCAAGGGGCATACCGTCCGGCTGTCCACAACGTCTATATATAAATACATTTCTTCTTACTTATATATATAAAGACACCGAAAAGTGGACATCTGGGCTTGTCTGGTTGTTTGAGATTGTATGGAGCGTTCTGTTTTTTCAAAAGCGTAGACGTAGTGGACACAAACTCGCTACGCCTATGAATACGCAGTACAATCTCTGTCCCCTTATTTTTTTTGGAAGTGGACAGAGGTGGACGTACTGGACATTTAGTGGACGCAAACTGTCCATGCACCCCAATTTCACCCATAAACACCACTTAGAGGAGAACACAACTTATATGCAAGGAAATAAACCCCGCCAAACCTGCCCCGAGTGCAACATCACCAAGGGCATCCGCACCTTCTGTCGGCCCAAGTTACAGGTGCAGAAAGTATGTAACGCATGTTGGATCAAGAAGAGAGCGGCTACGCCCAAGCTGCTACACAACGCAGTAACAAACAACAAGATACACGCCGCCCTCTCGGGACGACTCATCAAAGCGCTGAACGCGACGAGGGCAGAAACCCTAGCGCGGGAAAGCGTAAGAAAGTCAGCCGCTATGAAGGCGTACTGGGCGAAGAAACGAGTACACGAGAAACGAGAGCAGTAAAAAAGCGGGACATTTTGTCCCGCTTTTAAACCCGCCAGCACCGCTGGCAAACAAAGAAGGAACGACCATGAAAAACATCATCAACAAACTGCCAAACCAAGACTACAAGAATAACAACCGGCTCATAGCAAGCGGAGTATCCCGCCGAGCGTTTGAGTTCATCGCCTACACAACGGGGGACGATCCCCACGATCAGCACTACACCCGCAAGCCTGACCCCGCCAACGCACCGACCATCACGGTCAAGCGCATCCCCGCGCATCGCAGTCCCACGCTGTCTAACTAAAGGAAAACATCATGCAGAAAACCAAAACGTACTACCAAACCGCTGCCCCGACCTTCCTCGCCATGCTGCGAGAGACCCCCGCCGCGCTAAACACCGAGCGCAAGGACGAAGCGGAACTGCGCATGCGCGATGTGCAGGACTTGAAAACCAAGTATGAAAGGAAGGTGTGAGATGGGCGTGGAAATGCTGGTGGTGTGGCTACTGGGCGTCGTTACAGGCGCAGTTGTAATGGGGTTTTTCATGTGGAAGGGGGTGTGAGATGAGCAAGATCGAAGAAGCGATGGAAGGGTATTGGGGCGAGCGCTGCCCCGACTACGAGCAGGACTGCCCCGCGTGTAAGGCTTGGGAGGAGTATGACGAGATGATGGTACTGCTTGAGGACTATAGAGAAAACTACAAAGAAATGGGGGTGTGAGATGAGGCTGGAATTAGAAGCGCAGTGCATTAAGCTGCATAGAGAGGCGTTGGGCGTTGACCCAACATATACGGACGAACTGACAAGAGAATTAACCGGAGGGCACGACGTATTTTGTCCACAACCCTACCCGTCCGACGTACTGCATCGTTTTTGTGCCGCGCTGCTCATGGTGGCAAGAATGCAAGCACATGAAGAAATGGGGGTGTGAGATGAGTATGGACGACCTAAGAGAAGTTACGTTGTGGTACGCCGTTGGTTTGGGCGGGGTGTACTACGGCACTAAAGAGCAGTGCGAGAAGGACTTGCGCAAGGCATACCCAGACGAAGACCCCGCCACGCGCTATGCCCGTGTGTTTTACAAAACATTCTATGAGGAGGTGTGAGATGAAGATAAATAAGTGGTCGGTGGTGAAGTCCCCAATTGGGGTAAGTCTTAAACCGTTGGGGGAAAGCGAAATGGTCAATTCCTACGAAGTGTGTATACACATACAAGATGGAGTGCTGACCATTAATCTGCACAAAGATGGGTTTGACCCTGTGATTATGAGTAGCAGCATAGCGCTGACGAAAGACGCTTGCCACAAAAGATAGGAGACTGAGATGGAAAAGAACTTGGTTGAAGAAGCAGTAACAGAGTACTTAGGTGAGCGCTGCCCAGAGTATGAGCCGGGGTGCGCGTGCTGCGAGGGCTGGAAGCAGTACGACACGTTGAAGAACGCGTTGCCATTTGGCGATGGCAGTTGGCTTGTTCCTTACAAAAGATAGGAGACTGAGATGAAAACAATCCACATGGTAATGCTGGCAAACCTCACGCTGTTGGTGGTGTGGGGTTTTGTTGTTGTGCTGTTTAGCTTGGGGAGTTGAGATGAACGAAACGTGGGAAGAGCTATATAAGGGGGTGAACGTACCCGAGGGTACGCGTGAGGAGATAGACGCCTCAAGCCTTGACTACGAGACGCTATCTAAGTGTGATCGATGTGGTGGTAGTGCGCTTGGAACCATGTTCCATGCGAGAGGTGCAACAGGGCGCATCTGTGCCGTGTTGTTTTTGTGTAACGAGTGTAAGTAAATCAAACCAACTAAAGGAAACCGTATGTCAAATGTAAATGCAGCAATCGCCAACGAGTCCGAGCTTGTACAACTCACGCCCGATGAGTTGCTTCCGATACTGATAGATGCCGCCAAGTGCGGGGAGTCGGTAGGTGTGGAAGGCCCACCCGGAGGGGCCAAGTCCGAGGTGATAACGCAGGCCGCGCTCGCGGCAGGCAAACCGATCCTGTGTCCGTACAACCTTGAGCTGTCAGACCAGACCGAGGGCAAGGGCATTCCGTTCAGGGACTTGGATAACCCGTCGCAGTTCGTGTGGTTGAAGGACAAGCGCTGGTTGCAGGACTTCGCGTTCACTAACTTCATGGACGAGTTGCCCCGCGCTCCGGTGCCGGTTCAAGGGACTGCCGCTATGGCACTGCTTGAGAATCGGATTGATGATATCTATCTGCCCAAGGGTACGTGGCATGTGTGGGCAGGCAACCGCTCAAGCGACAAGGCGGGTGCTAACAGGGTGCCTACGATAATCTACCAGCGCTGCGATATGTACGAGATGGTGTACAGCGTGGAGTCGCAGGTTAAGTACATGCTGAGCCAGCCCGATATGGACTTGCTTACCATGCGCTTTCTTCGCATGAAGGGGGATACAGCGTTTGAGTTTGACCCCAACAAGAAGATCAACCCCACCCCGCGCTCGTGGAGTACCGTGGCTCGCAAGCTGTTCCATAACGAGCATACCCCGTTCGCCACTATCGCAGGCAAGATAACCAAGGGGCTTGCATTAGAGTTGATGGCGTTCCGTAGTCTTGCACCTACGCTTCCTTCACCAGAGGAGGTGCTGCTCAACCCCACGGGTGCGAGAGTGCCGGAGAATACATCAGCGCTGTTTCTTGTGACTGACATGCTGGCAGATCAGGCGTCGTTCAATACGATGGATGCGTTGGTTGAGTATGCCAAGCGTCTGCCCCCTGATTTTCAGGCCAAGTTCATCAAGGACAGCATGAGGCGCGATCCAAGCGTTACCGCTACCAAGGGGTTCACTTCTTGGGGTGTGAAGTTTGCGGCAGTACTGAGGTAGTAAAGCAAGGGGGGCATACGCCCCCCTTGAACCCGTAGTAAATAAAGGATAAGACCAACATGAATGAAGCATTGAACAAACTGCAGGACACAACGTCAATCGCCAGCCGCGCCATGAAATTCAAACTGTCTCGTGGTGGTACGAAACGGCGGGTGCGGGACAAGGATGCCGAAGCGCTGCTCAAGAATCAGTTGGGCGATGAGGGGCAGATCGTTAGCCGCGAGCTGTTCAAAGGCAAGAACAAGGTGTCAGAGTACCAAGGCCTTGCCAATGAGATGCATGGGTATCACGTCAAGGCAACGCTGCCGTTCGGTGACGACTCATCACGGGTGCTGTTGAATACGAATTACTTTGACTACACCACAAAGATGAACAACTACATAAGCCAGCTTGCACAGTTTCGATACGTGATCCTAGCCTCATGGGATCAGTTGGTGCAGGACGACATCAACTCACGCAACAACGCGCTGATAGCAGCAGGTAACGCCCCGCTTGCCAAGGTATCCGACTACCCGACACGGCACAGCATGGAGAATCGCCTGTATGTAACGTGGTTCCCCGAGCCGATAAGTACGGTGAACGACTTCCGCTTCGATCTGCCTGCCGACATGCTGGAGGTGGTTGACAAGCAGTTCGCTGACATGATTGAGACTGCCAGCCGCGAGCGTTTCACTCGCATGCTCAATCCGGTGAGTGCGTTCATCGGCAAGCTGGAGAAGTACACCGGCGAGAAGGGGCAGCGCTGGTACGACAGCTTCGTTGAGAATCTGGCATCGCTGCCAGAGGAGATAGCTGCGCTCAACATCAAGGACGAGCCGATGGTTGACAAGTTCTTGAGCGATATACAGGCGCTGATCGCCCCACATGCTGCGAACCAAGAGACGTTAAAAGAAGACAAGCATGCGCGTGACGAGATGAAGAGAAAACTTGAGGCTCTGGAAGCAGGGCTTAAAGGGTATGCGTGGTAGGTAGTAACTAGGGGTCGCTTGGACCCCTAAAAAAGTGGGACATTTTGTCCCACTTTTAATTCACTAAAGGAATCAAGATGACAACAGCAACTGCGACAGCAGCACAACGCCAACAGGCGGCAAGCAATCTGGCAAAGGCCAAGGTGCAGCTTGTCTTATATCAGCCGTTCTTCGCAAGCATCGTGTGCAGGCGCGTGATAGATATCAAGGATGATGTGCCTACGGCCTACTGCACAGCAGCAGGCAAGATCGTTGTGGGTACTGCGTTCTTCGCCTCGCTCACAATCGCTGAGTGTGTGTTTATCCTTGCGCACGAGTCCCTGCACTACGCGTTGATGCACCACATCAGGCGCGGTTGGAGAAAGCCCCGCCCTGCCAACATAGCTATGGACAAGGTAATCAACGACATACTGATAGCGTGTGGATGTGGCACAGCACCAAAGAACGGCGTGTTCCAAGAAGGTGCGCGTGAGCATGCGTGGGAGCAGTTGTATGACGAGAACGAGGATGGTGGTCGCGGCGGTGATGGGTATGAGCCGGGGACAGGCGGGGACGATCTGTCTGATGAGGGTGTGGATGGCATTACCCCTGAGCAGATCGAGGAAATCAAGCGTGAGCTGATCGGCGCAAGGCAAGCAGCCAAGAAGCAGGGTAAGTTACCGGCTGCGCTTGAGAAACTTGTGGATGGCATCGTGCATCCGAAGACCCCGTGGTATCAGTTGACCGAGCGCTACATGCTCCAGCTTATCAAGGCAGGCACTAGCTGGAGACGGCCCAACAAGAAGTACGGTGCGATGGATATCTACATGCCGAGCCACGACAAGCAGCCCAAGATGGGTACGCTTGTGATTCAGTCCGACGAGTCAGGCAGCATCGACGTTGTAACTACGAAGCATTGGAATGGGCACATCAACAGCATCATAGAGGTGTGCCGCCCTGAGCGTGTCATCGTGCTGCATACAGATACGGTGGTGGCTAAGGCCGAGGAGTTTGAGGCAGAGGAATATCCCGTAATGTTCAAGACGTACGCATGTGGTGGTACGGATATGACTGCGGGGTTTGCGTGGTGCGATGCCAACGGCGTGGAGCCAGAGGTGTTCATCTGTTTGACCGATGGGTACACCCCGTTCGGTGAGCCGCAGGGTTATCCGGTGTTGTGGTTAATCACAAGCGAGGATGTTGTCGCCCCGCATGGCGAGACTGTTTTCTACGATGTGAATCTGGAGGGGTAAGCAGTAAACAGGGGAGACGCCCGTCTCCCCTGCACAGCAGTAACTTAAAGGATAAGACCATGAGCTTGAACATACCGTCAGCAATAATGAAAGCCGCTTCTTCTGTAAATGTAACGATACGCCTAGACAAGCTAGCCCCACGGCAACGCACTTCGTTGGCTAGGATGCTAAAGACAGGCCACATAAAAGGGGAAGGGTTGCCTGCTTTCATGGCAAAACAAATCCGCATACAGGCGGGGCTACCTGTTATTTGCTTTGCCAAGTACAACTATTTTAAGTGGAATGGCATCATCACATGCAGCCTTGATGATTTCTTTGACCGCTTCACTGCCGGTGGCGTTGTTGCGCGTATGCAAGAGGGCACGCGTGCGTGGATGCATGAAAACATTGATAGCGCCATACAGGAACGGCTACAAACTGGTGCTGTGTGGGGTAGTAAGTACTTTGTTCAGGTCATGAAGACCTACAAGATGCCTGCGTATGAAGGCGTAGTACGCAATGACGTTGTTATTGACATGATAAAGGGGTAAGACCATGAGATACCTGAACTACGAAACTGTAGAACACCACGGGTTTAGTCAAGCGGTGTATTCGATTGATTGGGATAAGGGGGAGAGAAAGTATAAGTCCCCGATGCATGGCGTGCGCTCGTATGAGAACGGTCCCACGGAGGTTAAGTTTTCAGGGCAACGCAACCCCGCATGGAGGAGAGCGTTTCGAAGTGTTGGCTCCTCTGGTATTGATATGCGCATGCTCTCAGGCCTCGTTGATTACACGCTGCACGACCCCAACACAGGCGAGAAGGTCAAGAAGAACAGTATCAAGACCAAGATGTTTTGCTTAGATCATAAGTGGAGGCGGGCGTATCCGGCTGAGAACCACACCACGATTAGCCTGATATCAGAACACGCGCAACCGTCTTGCGATTCCATGCTGACGTACACAACGCCAAACAAGGAACGCTACGCGCATCTGATGGACAGGGTGAAAGATCACTTCGCCCTTGGGTTGACGCTTGCGGCACTAGACCTTGCGTTAAGTACCAAGTATTGGTATCTGTCTTGGACAATACGTGAGGCGCTAGTGGGGCATCAAGAAGTACCAGAGGACTTAACAACAGAGGAAGCGAGGACTTTTTGTTTAACGATACATGTAAATAGAATGGCAGCTTTAGCAGCAATAGAAGAAAAAAGTCGTAACGTGTTTGAAGTACCCTACTTAATCATAAAGGACTAGCAACATGGCAACTGTTCGCATATCAAAGCAGCTACTTTCAGATGTTAAAAACGAGATACTTGCAATCTCACACAACGTACATGAGGCTACCATAAAACCGCTAGACCCTGTAAGCAACAAAGATATGGTTGATGAGGTGGTTGAGATAGCGATGCTCAACATATGGAAAGACTTCATGCACCTGAAAAACGTGGTGCCTGTGGAGTGGCTTAAGAAAGTATCATACGTAGACATAAAGTTTCCCGATGCTAATGAGATCAGGCTTGAGCGTACTTCCTATGTGCCACCCACTATGTCAGGGTACACATATGTGGAGACTACGCTTACCCCAGAGCAAGCCCCTGAGTTCTACAGGAGCTTAGTTACTTACAATGCCACAGAGTCTTTACACAAAACCAAGTTTAAGGCTATACAAGAGAAGGTGCTGTCATTCCTTAGTGCGTGTAAGTCATTGAAAGATGCGCTAAATAAGTACCCAGACCTAGCCCTGTACATACCGCAGACGTATAAAGATCAGATGGCCGTAGAGTCTGCACGAGCGCAGAGGTCGGTCACGACTCATCAAGACGAAGCGGTGTTGACTGAAGAAGACCGCGATCTGATAACTTCAACGGGCGTAGTTGGTGCGATCTACAAGTCCAATAGCTAGTGACTAAGCTATTTACAACTCCGATAAAACTGTATAGTATTTGACTTAACAGAGGCACCGTCCTTTAGCCGTGCGCACGGGCGCGGCGATTAGTCTGAATGCGTTGATGTTGCGTAAATCCTCTGGTGCTTCTGCGATGTACATATCATGGAAGGGGGCAATTCAGACACCGTGCATTACTTATAAAACATAACCAATCATTGGAGAAGCAAGATGAACAAGTTACAAAAGATTGAGAAGCTGTTGATCACAAGCATGTCCGTGAAAGATATTGCCAAACAAGTGAAATGCACACGGGACTATGTGTATCAGGTGAGGCTCAAGCGCAACAAGGAGAAGCAGATAGTGAAGAGGGTAGGGGAGAGGCTGAAAGAAATAGCAGCGCAACCCATCAAGCCACGGCAACGCATGGAGGCAAGGCCTGTCGTGCAGCAAGTAACCACCGTCACACCTAACGACATTCAGGTGGGTGGTACGCACTACAAGGAGCAGGACATTCAACCGTGGGATGCCATCCATGCATGGGGGCTTGGGTTCTTCTCTGGCAACGTGGTTAAGTATGTTGCTCGTCACAACCAGAAGGGCGGTGTTAATGATCTGCGTAAAGCCCGTCACTATCTGGACAAGTTAATTGAGCTTCACACCAAGGTGAAATGATGGAAAAGGATCATGTGAAGGACGCAATACGCGCAGAGAAGGTCTGTCTGGCAAGGCAGCGGCATGGCAAGCCGTTCGCCTTTGAGTCAGGGGCAACGTGGAAACCCAGACAGGTTCCCTTTTTAACGGAGTGGTTGCAGGGCAGAGGGAGGGATGTGAAATGAAAATCAAAGTAAGCGAGGCAACGAACCTCCAGCTTGACTGGATGGTGGCGAAGTGTAAGGGGTGGGTGGATAAGCTGGGGTCGGTGGAGGTGCAAGTGATGATGGCTTGTGATGACTTTAACTTCTCCACCAACTGGTCCCAAGGTGGTCCGATCATTGAGCGGGAGATAGCCCGTGTCGAAAACCTTGGTGGTGGAAGCTGGGCGGCGTACAAAAACAGCGAAAGCGAAACCCACAGGCTGACCGGCCCAACACCACTCATCGCAGCCATGCGCTGCTACGTTGCTTCAATTTTTGGTGACGAGGTTGAGATACCGGAGGAGTTGAAATGAAATTATCAACGATCTACAGAAGGGCGGCAAAGAAACAAGAAGCCAAACTCTATGCTTACCCGTGTTTTGCAATTGCTGATGTGTGTGGCGGGTCATTAGATATGTGGAAGATTGAAGGTACACCAGCAGCCAAATTTACAAAGGTGTTTTCAGACGGCCACCCGGTGTTTCGTAGCGATAAATATACTGACGCGCGGTGCCACGCCCATGAAAAAGGCGTTCATCCGTACGACTACGATGTCATAGCTTTGTGTTTTGCAGCAGCAATCATGGAGGGGAAATGAACGAGCGCGTAAAGACACTAGCAGACGAGGTTGGCATTACTGCGAATAACCTTTCTGATGGTGATATGTCATACAAAGATTTAGAGAAGTTCGCAGCACTAATCATCCAAGAATGCGTTGCCTGTTGTGCGGTGGTGGCTCAGGCGGCGATAGATGCCCGTGATTGGGCAGGTGATGCTTATTCAAACGGCAGGGAAGATGCCGCCTCGTTGTGCAAGACAACGATACAAAAACATTTTGGGGAGGGGAAATGATCCCGACAAAAACATATCCCTTGAGCGCAATCGTGGGCAACGAATTAACCGACAAGGAACGCATCGCGGAACTAACTGATGCGTTCAACAGGGTCTGCGCTGAGAACGCTGATTTCGTTGCTGAGTCGATCAAGGACGAGGCGAGGATTGCGGAGTTGCAAGACTCATTTGAAAATGCTGTTACCCGCGCAGAGCAAGCAGAGAACCGCATTGCGGAACTGGAAGCGCAAGTGAAACACGCGGAAGGACACGCGGCAGAGTTGGAGGCCGAGGTCAAGGCGTTGAGGTGGAAAGCAGTAAGGGAGGGGAAATGAACAAGGGTCCATATACAGCAGTATCCGTAGCAACCGCAGTCGCATCGTACTTTTGTGGTATTTTTTTCTACAACGAACCGTTTGCAACCCAAGTAATAGTCGTTGGGTGCGTGGCTACGTTCGCAGCAACGCTGGCATTTATTTCGGTGGAGTACACAGAATGACAACAGCACAAGAGGTTGAGGATTGGCGCGTCAAGATCAAGAAAAAAATATGGAGCGAGTTTGCCGCAGAGCCAAACGAAGCACACGGCAAGTTTCTAATGAAGAAATTTGACGAACTATGTGATACAGCATTGCTTGGCATAAACGTGTTGGCTGAAAACGCCAGATTGAAAGCGGCAATGGACAAGTACAGCGAGGATGAGGTGCTGCTGATTGAACGGTGCGAGAAGGTGTGTGAATCCGTATATGAAAGTTACGAGAGTAAATGCAATACATGGCCCGAGGCGAGACCCGACGCTTTAAGCGGAGCAGAAGATTGTATCCGAGCAATCCGCGCCTTGAAGGAGGCAAAGAAATGAACGACGAGCGGGATGACAAAAGGAAAAAACAATGAAGCTGACCACGACATTACACAAAATCAAAGAAGCGCACGTTTGCGCCGATGGATATAGGAAACTCGCCAAGCATCTAGGCGGCTGCGAGTCCTACGGCATGGATACAGAAATAAACCTGCTAACGGTCCTAGAATCGAATGGCGTGCAAGACATGATCTGGTGTCTTCGCTGCACAGTCGAGGATTCCAAGCTCACCGCGTCACAATTGGCGATTGAATTCGCTGCTGAATGTTTGCCAATATTTGAGCAACGCTACCCGAACGATTTTCGCCCACGGGGGGCGATTGATGCCGCTCGAGGGTATATGGCAGGCGCGGTCACGCTTGACGAATTGAAGAAGGCGCGTTCTGCTGTTGCTACTGCTGTTGCTGTTGCTGTTGCTGCTGATGCTTATGCTGCTGCTGTTGCTGCTTATACTGCTGCTGTTGCTGTTGCTGCTGATGCTGCTGCTGCTGCTGATGCTGCTTATGTTTATGCTGCTGCTGCTGATGCTGCTGATGCTGCTGCTTATGCTCGCGCCAAAGCAAAAGAACGTCAGGCCGAAATTATTCGCATAGTGCTGGAATGAGCGAGGACGAGTCTATGAAATCTATTGGGGGCGTTTAAATGAACGACGAAACAATTGAACTGGTGAAGAGACACCGTGAGGCAGCGCACCAGCAGGGCGTGATCGTGGGAATTGGCTGCACTGCTGGGGCATTCTTGATTGTTGCTGTGCTTGTCAAACTAATGGGGGTGACTTGTGGATAAAGATGATGCTCAAGAAAACGCAATTGTTTTCACTAAAGAAGGTGGTGAGTGGGTCATGCGTATCACGCAAGATTGCATTTCTGTGAACGACAACGTATCAACTGACGACGCTGCTGAAGCAGTTGTTGCTGCGATAGGCAGATACTTGAATAAAAGTAAGTGGGTAGGTCTGACGGATGAGGAGTTGCGCCAGTGCATTGGGATTGGCACAGAAGATTCTGATTGGAATGTTGCCGTAGTGCAAGAGTGGCTGCGTAAGGTAGAAGCCAAGCTCAAGGGGAAGAACGGTGGATAACCTTGTTAAATGGGTTTATGCAGAGAACATTGTGACAATTATTTGTGCTTGTCTGTCTGCATACTTTATAAGTTCTTGGTGCTTTTTT
>Ga0209596_1002299_pt1 | contig 15817 bp, 21 predicted proteins | sample M_130807_MF_Meta_FD_187314 | JGI IMG/M metagenome (GOLD analysis project Ga0209596, IMG submission 187314) | Freshwater microbial communities from Lake Montjoie, Canada to study carbon cycling - M_130807_MF_MetaG (SPAdes) (version 2) | ecosystem: Environmental > Aquatic > Freshwater > Lake... | reverse complement strand
TGGTGAGGTTGTCACGTTGGTACAGCCAAAATCCATAGGCACCAAGTGGAGTCAAGATAACAAACATCTTCGGTCCAGTGTGTGGAATAGTGAGGGAGAACTTATTAGTGCAGGCTTTCCTAAGTTTACCAACTGGGGCGAGAATCCTGACAACTTTCCTGTTCCTTCGTCATTGAAGAACTGCACTGTAATGGAAAAGTTGGACGGTTCACTTTTAATCGTTAGCAAGTATAAGGGTCAATATATTCTACGTACCCGTGGAACTGTTGACGCTTCTACTATGGCTAATGGTTTTGAGTTGGAATTGTTCAAGGAAAGGTTCCTAAAGAGTTTGAACCACGATACTCCTGATACTTGGAATGTATCAATTTTGTTTGAGTGGGTGAGTCCAATAAACAAGATTGTATTAAATTATGGTGATGAACCTGATTGGTATGTAGTTGGTCTAGTTCATCACAGTGATTATAGTCTATATTCCCAAAAAGATTTGGATATGTGGGCAAAAAATAAGGGATTCAAGCGTCCTGCTACTTATACTTTTACTGATGTCAATGATTTGTTAAAGAATGTTGACCAGTGGAAAGGTAAGGAAGGTGTGGTTGTTTATTCAAAAAATGACCAAATGCTTCACAAGGTAAAGGGTGCTTGGTATCTTGCTCTACATCATATGAAGAGTGAACTATCAAACATTGAAAAAGTATTGGATGTCTGGCTAGAACAAGGTATGCCGGATTATCAGACTTTCTATAACTATATTTTTACCACCTTTGATTTTGAATTGGCAGAGCAGTGCAAAGGTATGATCAGCCGTATTGTTGATGCCAAGAAGGAAGTCAACAAGATTGTGGATGGTATGAATAATTTTGTGAATAACAAACTTTGTTCATTGCCGTCACGAAAAGAACAAGCACAATTGGTTATATCATCATACGGTGAAACAAACAGAGCAGCTTTTGTGTTCAAAATTTTGGATGGTAAGTCGTTGGGTAAGGAAGAATACAAGAAGTTGTTATTTCAAATTCTAAAGAAGTAAAACAAAACCCCACCGAATAAAATAACTCGGTGGGGTTTTTTGTTCGGTATGTATATGTTATGAAGAAGAAAGACTTTTTAGATAAACTCAAATCCCAAAACAAAAAGCCAGATCTAGTTTTTATTATCACAGATCAGGAAAGGGCGACCCAAAACTTTCCAGACAACTGGGAGCGTGAGAATCTCAAGACACTATCATTTCTCAAAGTAAATGGGTTTAGTTTTGATAGAGCATTCTGTAACACTTGCATGTGTTCTCCAAGTAGGTCCACTTTGTTGACTGGTACCTATCCAGCGCAACACAAGGTGACACAAACTCTTACAACTGGTGGACCATTCTCCAATGTGGAACAAACATTGAATCCACAAACGCCAAATATTGCCAGACTGCTTGAACCGCTTGGGTATGATTGTCAATACAGAGGCAAGTGGCATGTAAGCAAGGGCAACAACAGTGGCGATCCATATGGTGATGTTACCGCAGAAGATATTGCACTGTTTGGTTTCAAAGGTTGGGTTGGGCCGGATGCGGGTGAGGATGCAAAACCAGAAAACTTTGGTGGTGGTTTTGCAAATCACGACGCCATGTATATTCGACAAGCACTTGAATATCTAAAAGAAGTCAAAGAACGCAGATCAAAGGGTGATTATCAACCATATTGTTTGGTTATTAGCTTAGTCAATCCACATGATGTATTGGGTTACCCAAATTCAGTGCAATATGGATATCTGGCACCACAATATACTCAACGTGGTATTGAACTACCAGAAACAGTCAATGAAAAGCTAGTAAAAAACAAAAAGCCAGTTGCACAACTACAAACCAATATTGCCGCTGATGGTTTGCTGGGTGTGTTGAAGGATGATAATATGAAGTTGAATTATATTAACTTCTATGGTTATCTATTACGACAGATTGACGCACAAATTGGAACTGTGGTTGATGAATTATACAAAGAATTCAATGGCGAAAGACTTGCTGATAATGCACTCATAGTCAGAACATCGGACCACGGTGAAATGGGATTGTCACATGGTGGTATGCGACAAAAGGCATTTGTTGCGTATGAAGAAGCATTGAGAGTGCCAATGGTGATTTCCAATCCAGTATTGTTTGATGTCGAGAGTGGCAACAAATCGTCTGATGAGTTGGCTACATTGATTGACATTGTTCCAACCATTTGTGATTTATTGAGTATTGCTCCACCCGCAGATTGTAGAGGTACCAGTCTTCTTCCTATTGTAGAATCGGGACAATCAGTTCAAGATGAAATTTTGTTTACATTTGATGATACAAAGTCTGGGTCATCTACATTACCATCTTCTGTAAAGACCTGCAACAGAATGAGAACCATACGAACCAAGGATTACAAGTTCACCTATTACTTTGATGTATTGGGTGCTTACGAGTCACAATATGAATTGTATGACTTGAATGCAGATCCCACTGAATATACCAACTTGGCTTACAATCCAAAGTATGCTAGTGTTCGTGATGATTTGACTCAGAAACTAAACAAGCTTGAACGTGAGAAGTTGTTGGTCAACTACAACAAAACATTTAGTTCCATGAAGTGGGTTGACACCAATCCTAACTTTGATGATTATGCTTACAATGAACTATCCGAAGAAGCAGATGGTTCATTAAGCACATATTAATAATAGCACATTACGGCGAGTTCACACGTATTTATTATCAAATGATACAAGTAATTGTTCCACTATACAACGATCCACTACAATGTGAACTATACTTTAGCAATTATGCTAAATACAAAAAACAACATGTAGACAGATTGATTATACTTGTTTCATCATCATATTCTATGTTCATGGAGCCGACTGATCCAATATATGTGCAAAACATGAATCATCTGCATGAATTGCTGGAAAGATTGGAAATCAATGTTTACAAAATTGTACATTCCCAACCCCAAGGCCACGGTGGAATGTTTAATGAAGTTTTGGAAGATATTAAAAATCCAAATTATCATTGTTTTTTTGATGAACAGGATGCGTATTGGCTGAATGATAATTTTAATGAGTTTGTTGGTATGTTGTCTGAACTCGACATGATTGGTGGTGGCAAAGTAGAATTTACCGATTGGAATACAAAAAAGTTCAATGCTACTTTTGGTGTAAACCACAATGAAAACCGCTCTTTGTATACACTACATCTTCCAGAATTTTTAAGCAACAGAATTATTGCAAAAATAGATGATTTTGATACCAAGAGGACAAACACTAACATCGTCGATTTTGGGATGAGAGAGATAATACCAAATACCTACACACAAGAAAACATATTTTTTGATACGTTTCAATACATAAATTTACAGGTGTTCAAAAAAACTGATAAAATCAAACTATATTTTGATTATCCTAGCTATAATGATGTTGGGGAATTAAACGACATGGCATTTGACATACAACCATCTTTGTATACAAATGAACATGATAAAAACATACCAATCAATCAACTGGATTATAAAGATGCCATGTTATGGCATCTGTCTGGAGCTAGCAAATACGTCGCCGGGTCCTGGGCACTAAGTTATGAACAAACAGCCGAGACTTTGGAAAAATACTACGTTACACCAGCGGGATTAGGGGGTTACGGTACATTTCGTTCTGATCTTGCGTTAAACTATTTTTACCAATCTTTACCATATCTACCAGACTTTGCTAGAAAGTCTGCATATCTATCTAATTTTGAAATTTTCCAAAAGCAATTTACTGATTTGAAAAGGTATGATTGTAGCAAATTGTTAGAGAAAATTTTATTATAAATAATATATATATGATACCGCTTTTTTATCCATACATCCCAAAAGAAAAAATCTTGGCACAAATCAGTGAAACGCTGGACGGGCGGTGGCTAGGGCAAGGTCCAAAAGTCAATAAGTTTGAAAAACGTTTTGGTGAAGTGTTTAACTATCAATACCCATTGATGTTGAACTCGGGCACATCAGCATTGGAGCTTGCTTATCATTTGATTGGTGTAAAAGAAGGAGATGAAGTAATCGTACCAATTCTGGATTGTACCGCTGGGCAGATGGGACTAAAACGCAAAGGTGTCAACATTGTATTTGCCGACATAGACGACAACTTGAATATTGACCCAAATGATGTGGCACGAAAAATTACAAGCAAGACAAAGGCAGTCGTGGGTGTTCATTTGGGTGGTATAGCATTCAACCCAAAACTCAATGAGATTTGTAAGCAACACAACATTCCGCTGATTGTGGACGCCGCACAACACTTTGACCATTGTGAGGGCGACTATATTTGCTATTCGTTTCAAGCCATCAAACACTTTACCACTTGTGATGGTGGTATGCTTGTGTTGAACAATGAAGACATGTATAAACGAGCCAAGTTGTTGCGTTGGTTTGGCATTGATCGTGACGCTAAAGAAAAGAATAACTATCAAGCATGGCAACGGCGGGAAATGACATTCGATGTGTTTGAAGCTGGTTTCAAGTTTCAACCAACCGATATTGATGCTTGCTTTGGCTTGGCAGCAATTGAAGACATTGACAAGATTATTGAACACAGAAAAAAGCTGGGTGAACTATATGTTAAAAATCTACATCCAAAATGTAGGCCTGTATGTGGTGGAACTTATTGGTTGATGGGTATTTTGACTGAGCAACGTGATGAGCTTGCCGAACATTTGACCAAACATAGTATCGACAACAACATGGTACATTTGCGCAACGATATTTACCATATTTTTGGTGGTAAACGTCAAGAGTTACCAAACATGAATCGTATTGAACCACAGTATTTATATTTGCCTTTGAACACAAAAGTCACAGACGAAGATGTGTTGTTCATTTGTAAGCATATCACGGAGTTTTTTGCCGCATGATACGCATCAATTACGTTGTAGCATTTTACATAACGGATGGTGCCGGTAGAAACAATCTATACCACCACGTTGACAAGTTTTTTGCAGTCAAAGCTCATGTCGAAATGCTCAACATGTTGCCGAGACCAACGGATATAGTAAAAGCCACATTCATAGTCAACAGAAGTGACTATATCAAAGATGGAGATGTAGAACAGGTTATAGAAGATTACAACAAAAAAAATCATCGAACGGTTGAGCCACATACAATACCTATAGAAGTAAAATATAGAGATAATTGGGGCCTATCATATGGGGCATGGGAATATCATATTCGTCAATCTCTTCATGAAAACTATGATTTTTATTTTTTAACTGAAGATGATTACATTCCCAATACTCTATATGCTCACGTAAATTGTGCAGAACAAGGATCTTTTTATCAACCATTCTTAGAAAAATTCACAGATAACACTGCGTTTGTATGTGGTCTGTGGACTAACCATCCCGCAGTGGCATACGGTTTATACTCGGCAAATATCTGTAAAACCATGTTTGATAAATATGGAGAAATATTTAGTGGATACAATCAAAAACTTGCTGGACCAAAAATTACCGAATATGATGAGTGGCAATGCTCATATCATCTGAATTTCTCCGATAGCGGTTTTGTGGTGTCCGACACTACCCAAAATACTTCAACCGTGTTTCGTAGATATACTTATGGTATCAACGGCTCACCCCCAATATTACCATTGGTATGATTACAATTCGCCTATTATCAAAAGATGATGTTCCGTTTTTGACCGACGTTAGAAATGAATGCGCAGAGCAGTATTTGCATACATCTTCCAAATTTTCTGTGTCCGACGCCTACAAATGGTTTGATGACACCAAACCAATGTTTCATGTTATTTTACACAATGATGTCAAGATAGGCTATTTCAGAGTTACCAACTATTCAGCACTCAACAGAAATTTGTATATTGGTGCCGACCTACATCAAGATTTTCGTGGTAAAGGATTGGCATACGAAGCATATCGCAAGTTTATTCCCACCATAATCAAACAATATGACCTGCATAAAGTATCTTTAGAGGTTTTAGCGACCAACACTCGGGCGCACAATCTTTACACCAAACTGAGATTTGTTAATGAAGGTGTCAAGCGTCAAGAAGTATACAAAAATGGACAGTATGTAGACTCCATAATTATGTCTATTTTGAAATCGGAAGTTGATGCCAACAAGATTTATTGTACAAAAAACTTGTGAATTATTCAGAACACATTCAGAACTGTATTGACCAAACATTGCGAGGCGACAGCAATTTGGACGAATATGCTCTTGCAATACAAGGAATGAGCAGCCCCAAAGTTCGTAATCTACTGAACTTTTTAGTGAGTATGCCCAGTGCAAAATATTTGGAAATAGGAGTTTTCAAGGGTTCAACATTCTACTCAGCATTGGTCAATAACAACCCAATGTGTGCTGTAGCAATTGATAATTGGTCTCAATTTGGTGGACACAAATCCGAATTTCAAAACAACATAGATAAATTGTCACCATCAATCAACGGAGTCGTTATAGATCAAGATTCATTTAGTGACAATATTTCACAGCGATTGACGAACAATAAATTTAACATCTATTTCTACGATGGAGATCACAAGGAAAATGATCAACGTCTGGCTTTGAGTCACTACATACATCATTTGGAGAATGAGTTTATCTACATCTGTGATGATTGGAATTGGAACGAGGTTGTGTCTGGTACCAAAAAAGGAATAGCTGAATGTGATTTGAAAATAGTAAACGAGTGGACACTACATGCTAATCAAAATGGTGACAACGAAAATTGGTGGAACGGTTTGTGGATTGCACATATAAAAAAATAAAAAACCCACGTTTTTATACATGGGTTTTGATATTGTGTCGTTCAACTACAACTGACACCACAACATACTGAATTTTACACAACGGGTTTCTTTGCAGGGGGTGGTCCATCTTTTCTAGGACCACCAGGAGGAGGACCAAAACTTCGCATTAACTTACGATCATCATCACTAACCTTGGTACGTTCTTCCTTGTCCAACTTTCCGTCTTTGTTGGTATCGTACTTGGCGACGATTGCATCACGCTGTTTCTTTTGTTCATCCGTCAACTTTGGGCGTGGTGGACCTTCACGTTGTTCTTTGGGTGGACCATCTTGAGAACGTGGACCCCTTGGACCTTCTTGGGCATTCGCAGTGAGTGCTGCTGCCACCAATAGTGCAAATAAATATTTCATAGCATTTTCCTTTTGTTGTCGATATCCGTTGTGGATACTCGCTCAACAATACATATGTAGCTCAACAATCAATTGGTATGTATTTTACACTAGCTTAACATTTGAAAAATGTTGATTGACAATCTATAAATTGATGCTAGAATAAAAACATGGCTACACTTTTTTTAACTGTTGGACTTCCAGGCTCAGGTAAGAGCACCTACGCAAAGCGATTTATTGCAAATCATGCCGAACCGATTGCCTACTTGAGCAGCGACGAACTGCGAGCCAAGTTTGGCACTGGCGAGGAAGATCAAACTGTGACTCCGCAGGTTTTTGGTCATATCAAGCAAGAGGTTGACTCGTTGCTCAAGAATAACAAGAACGTGCTGGTGGATGCGACCAATGTCAATCGTCGTGATCGTAAAGATTCGATTGACACCGCCAAGAAGTATGGTGCCCGAGTGGTTGCCATCATTTTCAACATGGACCGTGCCGAATTGATTGCTAGAAATGTTCAGCGAGGCAAGCAAGGTGGACGAGTAGTTCCTGACTGGGTTATTGACAAGATGCTGAACAAGTATGAAGCTCCTTCCAACGCCGAGGGAATTGATGATCTTATTTATGTTTGAAAGACCTTTGAAGCTGCGACATAGTGACGAACATCGAGTTTGGTTCACTAGTGATACGCATTTTAACCATGACAAGGAGTTTATCTACAAGAGTCGTGGCTACAGCAATCGTTACGAACACAATGATGCATTGATCAACAAAATCAATGAGCTTGTGCGAGTTGAGGACACCTTGATTCACCTTGGTGACTTTTGTTTGAACATCACATCGTCCGAGTTCCACAGCATTCTGTCACGTATCAACTGTCAAAATATTTTGTATATTTGGGGAAATCACAACAGTTGCATTCGCAAGTATTATGAAGATGCTGTGGCTGGACATTTGAACTTGGTGCGATTCAACGGCGAAAACCCCAATCAAGGAATTGCGGTTTATCCTTACACGGTTGGCAAGCTGACGTTTTTGGGGGACTACAAGGAAATCATTGTGAATGGACAGTTGATGGCTCTGCATCACTATCCTCACCAGATTTGGAATCAAATGCAAAAGGGTGCGTGGCAGTTGAGTGGTCATAGCCACTACACCAACCCCACTACGCAGGTCGATAATGTCGAAAACAAGATTCTGGATGTGGGTTGGGATGGTCACTGGCGGCCGGTATCATTCAGTGATCTTCAGAGTTTCATGTCCAAGAAGACTCATGTAAAGCAAGATAACCATCATTAACGTTACAATCCCCTCCGTAAAAAGAGGGGATTTTTGTTGACTTTCTGTAAAGACATGATAGAATGTATACATAAAGTGAAACACTAACAAATGAAAGTCATAAAAACTCACAACGAAAAATGCTTGAGTGTCAGGTGTGATTTTTATCAAACCTGTGTAAAAAACAGCGTGTCTCACACCTACAAAACCAAGAGAAAGTTCGTTCCACTAATTGTCAATCAAACAGAGTGCTTTAGTTTTGACTCTGGCAAACAAAGCAATCTTCGAGATAACAATTATCCTCATAAATTGACACAGTTATATGACTGTCATTTGTATCCAGCAGAAACCGTTGTTGATTTTGTATAAACTATATGTCTAAACCTATTATTCACGCTCAAAGTTCTGTCCGCAAATGGGGCGGAAAGCTTGAAGACTACGAACCCATTCACTCTTTTATGGATAGTAGCAAAGCATCAATGGCAGATAACCGACATCGTGCTTTGACACACAACAGTTGGTTTCTCAGCAACATCCTTGAACGTGTCAAGTTTGCCAACAGTGGTTCAGAAACCAATGACCATCGTTTTCCCACCATCATCAACAGTGATGGACGAACTGTGAGTGTTCGTGACATTGGCGAACAACACTGTTTAGAAGACTTTGGCAATAAGTTTATTCCAAGTGCTCAAGACTATTTGGCAGAAATGGAATTCAAGCCGTGGATGCAAAACGGAATTGGCAGTCCTCCTAGCTTCAACAAAATCGATGAAGCAAGAAAACTTCGAGTTCGTGCAAAATCGTCCTTGACAGAACCAAGTTATGATGGTAGTATTAAAAATGTAATTGGAGACTAACAAATAACATATGAAACATATCATCGAAAAGTTGCAGGAACTCAACAATCAACGTGATCTTCTTCTCAAACAAATGCGAAATGAGTTTGAAGGATCAATCAAGCAGTTGTTTGTGGACAATGAAGAGTTGCATAGCATTTACATGTATCTGAATAACCACGAATTCAACGATGGCGATTCTACCAGTTTTTATATTAATTACGAGGAACCCGAATTGCGTGACTCTGAGGGTGATGAATATGCGAATACTGAACTGCGTGAAAAGTTGGTTGAACTGTTCGCTGCTACGCAGGATATTCACGAACTAATGTATGGTGATCTATATGGTGAACTGATCTTGACCCGTGAAGAAATTTTGAAGAAGTAAATCTATGAGTGAAAAATATAGAAAATTGACCGAATCAGAGTTGAAGCTGTTGGGAATTACTGCTCCTTCTGTTGCATACAAACTTCATATAGATTTTGCCAAGAAGTATTATCCTTCAAATGCTACCACAATGGTACTGGCACTTGACAGTGAATACAACGACAATACCTACGAAAACACTATCAAGTATGTTGTGGTGTATGATGTTGATGGTAATGAACTTCCACCACTAAAGGCAACTGCCAAACAGTGTCGAGATGGATGGATTGAACTCAACATTCCAGGTACATCGAATATTTCTGGATATAGTCCTGGTCCACATGAAAGTCATGACCAAATGTCTGATTTGATTATTCAATTGACAAACGTGTTGCCAGAATTGTACGTGAAGATTAGTAACTAACCATAAAAGAAAATTATGAAACTTAAATTTGCATGGTACGTACTCAAGTATTTTTGTATCACAATTACAGTGATGTATGGTTGGCAATTTGCAGCAAAGTTTGCGTCTGCCAAAAACGATGTAGAAAATCTTGTGGGATTCGTACTTTTCGCTGGACTTTTTGTAGGCACAGTGATAAATTTGTGGAGTGACGTTGAAAAGCTGAGTATGTTCATCGTCAAGAAGAACACCGAAAACAAAACAAACCAAGAATAATCAATAGAATATGAACAAGATGAAGAAGTTTATTATGGTCCTTATGGTTGCAGTGGGTGCTGCGCTCACCACTGGATGTAACAGAATCGAACCCGGATATGTTGGTATTGCCGTAAATCAGGCAGGCTCCAATAAGGGTGTTGAGGATTATCCGTTGCTCACTGGTTGGGCAATGTACAATCCGATCACCACCAAAATCTATGAGTATCCTACGTTCCAACAGAACGTTATTTGGACCGCCTCTGCTCACGAAGGTAAACCAATCGACGAAAGTATTAGTTTCAACTGTAAGGGCGGTGCTGCCATTACGGCTGACGTTAGTATGAGTGGGAAGTTCAAGATTGAGAAGGTTCCTTTTATCTTTGTGAAGTTTCGTACTGATCCCGAGACTATTGTTCACAGTTATCTTCGCAACGAGGTGCGTGATGCTCTGAGTCGTGTTGCTGGTACGTATGATCCTATGGATGTTATTGGTGAAAAGCGTGCTGAGTTTCTGGATGCTTTGACCAAGGAGGTTGCTCATCGTGTTGGTGATTGGTGGGTGGTTGATTATCTCACCTTTGCGGGAAAGCTTCGTATGGACCCACGAATTGAGGCATCCATCAATAGTATCATTGAACAGAAGCAGAAGACGGCTCAGAGTGAGTTGCAAGTGAAGCAGATTCGTGCTCAGGCCGATCAGGCAGTGGCTCAGGCCGAAGGTGAGGCTCGCAGCAAAAAGGCGATTGCTGAGGGTGAGGCTCAGGCGATTCTTACCAAGGCAGAGGCTCAGTCCAAGGCTAACAAACTTCTGAGCGAGAGTTTGAGTCCCAACCTTGTTCAATATGAAGCGTTGCACCGGTGGGATGGCAAGTTGCCTGTGTACAGTGGACTTGGTAGTGCTGTACCGTTCATGAATATGTCAATTACTAACCGATAATAAAGCCAAGGAACAATTGCTCCGTCGGAGAAATCCGACGGAGTTTTTTGTGCATTGACTGTCAATGTTTATTTGCAAAATTCAATTGATGTGATTAAAAAATTGGTTGACAGATGCTCAAGTTGTGCTATGATTGTTTCATGATGTATCCTATTCTGTATTCGGTTGACTCCAACGACAACGTGCGTGTTTGGTCTATGGAGCAAAATGGTAATAAATACCGTACCCACAGTGGCGTGGAAGGAAGCGACAAAATCGTAATCAGTGATTGGTCCAGTGCTGATCCCAAGAATGTTGGCAAAAGTAATGCCACCTCTGGCGAGAATCAAGCCAAGGCTGAAATTGACGCACAATATACTAAAAAATTGAAAACTGGTTATCACACGGAAAAAAAGAATGCTGCCCAGGGTACATCTTACGTGGAACCCATGTTGGCTCAGACTCTTCATAAGTTGAGCAAACAACCTGACTTTGCCAAAGAGCAGTGGGGTATGCAGTGCAAGTTCAATGGCAATCGTTGTGTTGCTACCAAGGACGGTTTGTTTACCCGAAAGGGTGAGAAGTATTCGTCGGTTCCTCACATTGAGAATGCGTTGAAACCCTTTTTCAAGCAGTATCCACTCGCCGTTTTGGATGGTGAATTGTTCAACAATGATCTTCGTCAGCAGTTGAATGAAATCAGCAAGTTGATTCGTAAAACCAAGAACGTTGATGCATCGGATCTGGCTGCAAGTGAGAAGCTGGTCAAGTTCTATATATATGATGGCTATAATTTCACTGGAAAGTCTGATATTCTGGATGAAGCTGTTCCTTACAGTGAACGCAAGAATTGGATTGACAAGGTGGTTATTCCATTGTCCGACTATTTTGTTGAGGTTGACACCAAGATTGTTGAGTCAAATGACCACATGAACGAGTTGTTTAAGACTCTTTTGTCTGACCAACAGGAAGGTGGTATTCTTCGTAAGATGGATTCTGGTTATGAACACAAGCGGTCCAAGAATCTGGTCAAGGTAAAATCAGAAGATGACAGTGAAGGTATTATTCTTGATATTACTGATGGTGATGGTAACTGGAAGGGTGCTGCTACTAATGTGACATTGAAGTGGAAGAACAAAACGTTTGATGGTGTGTTCAAGGGTAGTTATGAGACGCGGCAATTGATTTTGAAGAACAAGACGAATTGGGTGGGAAAAACCGTAACATTTCTGTACATGGGCCTTACAGGTTTGGGTACTCCTCAGTACGCAAGAATTGATCCCTCAAATTGCTTCAAAAGTGACCGATAATTTTATTAAAGACGAATTATAAAAATATGCAAACAAATGGTGATAAAGTATCTGATTGGCTCAAGAAGCAAGTAGAAACAAAATTTGCATCTGACATGGGGTATAAAAGTATTAATTGTTGGCTCAGTCCTGATCGTCCTCATGCCGATGTTGTTGTCGAATGTACTGACAATAATAATGAAAAACTGATGTTTAGGTTTATTGTTGTATCATAATCATCATTGTTTAAGTGACGAATATCACCGTTGGTTCAATAGATCAAGATTCAATGTGGGAATTGCTCACAAAAATTCCACATGACAATCTGAGAAAAAATTATGAATTCTTTATCAGATCCAATGATAAATTGATTCCTGCAAGATTGTACTGGGCTAATCGTAGATATGATTATCCCAATAGACCGAATCGGGACTTGGAAGTGTGTATTACTTACTGCACAAAGTATCGAAATAAACTACGTGAAATTACCGAATTTTTGTGGAAAAGTAACGACGTTGATCAAAATCGATTGGTTATGTTTCCTAAACAAGACTGTGTTGTTGGTTAACGCAACTGTAAAAATTTGCTGCGATTCATTGACAGAAAGTCATCGGCGAAGAAATAAGATCCCAAAATATCTGAACAGCCAGAATTAAACACGTCCCAAATCTTGCTTAGGCGATATGCTGGTATTTTGTCTTTTGTGTAGTTATAGTGTACCAACGTATTCTTTTTGTATCGCAAACAATCAATCACAGCGTCAATTAATTTCAAATCGCAGTTGATGTCGTTGATGATGCAACACTCGGTGACATGGATTGTCTGCAAATGTTCAACGGTGTAGGCATATCCTTGCAAAGAATGGCGTTGTATCTTTACTGTTGATGGATAAAGAAAGTATTCCAAATCAAATTGAACTGTGTTGGATGCCCCACAATAAAAAGAATTGTATTCAAAATTGGTAGCCGCACTTTTGAACATAACATGGCAGTCAGTGTCAAGGGTGTTGGTAAAAGATACAGTAAATTTATCAATATTAAGCATATACAATATAGTCTCCAATTACCACAATATCCACAACATTGTTTCGTAATGCATCATAGGCTTGTGAGGGTTCATTTATGATAGGATAGCCGTGCGTATTGAATGAAGTATTGAGCAACACTGGAATGCCAGTGGCATCATTATAATTATTCAGCACTGTGTGCAACCAAACATTGCTGGATGATGTTACAATTTGTGGTCTACACGTATTGTCGTATACATTGATGACGGCTGGAATTTTATTGATCCATTCAGAACGCACATTGTAGCAAGTGGTCATGAATTGAGCGGAACGTTTGCTGTGTGTACAATGTAAAATTTCGTCAACACGTTCCGACAAAATAGCAGGTGCAAACGGCATTATTTCATTGCGTTGCAATCTGTGGTTCAAAACAGAGAATGTATCACGATTGCTGGGATCAACCAATATACTACGATTACCCAAAGCTCTGGGACCGTATTCACTGCGACCTCTAAACACACCCACAATTTTGCCGGATTGTAATTCCTTGGTAAGAACTGAGTGATCAAATGGTTGATATTGTTTGCATTGTGATTTAATAAACGAATCAATTTCTTCATCGGTATAGCCTTTACCCAGATAAACGTGATCTGGCACTTTTATGGGGTGTACAGTATATGCATCAGTTATACCGTTTGGAGTGTAATATGCTGTTAATGCTGCACCCAATGATATGCCTTCATCACTCATTGCTGGCATCACAAATATTTCATCAAATCCAAAGTTCTCATTGATAAGTTGATTTACTTTTACATTTGCAAAAATACCACCACTCAAACATATGCGTCGGGTATTTAGTTTATTTTTGTAGAATTGAACCAACTCACTCACGCCATCTTGCAATGCTTTTTGTAGATTGTAGGCACAATCTCGCACATCGTGCTGCAATCCCAAGTTAATAATTTTGTGATGCAACCAACCATTTGCGAACCCAGGTTGAGCACATTGACTCAAAGACTCAAAGGATTCTGTGGCAGCGTCAAATCGACACAGACTTCGATACAAAGTGTAAAGATCATGATTGTATTTACCTTGACTACTCAATCCCATCAGTTTACCTTCAATATTGGTACCACGAATACCATGAGCATACATAGTATGACATCCCATTAAGTATAAATTTCCAAAATTAAGATTGAATTCTTTGATGGTTCTGAGTGTTCCATTTCTATAAACGCTCACCGATCCAAATACACAATAGCAATTATTCTGATATCTATCATGCCAAGGCTTTGCATGAAATTTCACAGTTTTGTCCACATCACCATCCATTAAACGATCACCAAATTTTAGAGCCTGAATGTTGAAGTCGCCTGCGTCCAGAGTCAAAACCATTGTGTCATCTTCAAATTTACTAAACAATAATGCCCCAATTGCATGACATAAATGGTGTGGGTAGAATTTTACACGTTCACGGTGGTGTTCATAAATGTCATTGGTTTCATTGATCACCAAACTTGTGGTCGTGGCAAACATATCCACATTGTTCAAATCAATGTCAAAATCTTTGAGTAATTGAGTCAGCGGTTGCGTGATGGTATCGCCTCGTTGTTTGAAGCAACTAAATCTTTCCTCTGTATATACAGCTTTGACCTCGTTGTTTTGTAGTAACGAAACACTGGCGTCATGAACACCACAATTAAAACCAATTATTGTAGACACACTCATCCTAAATAAGTAGCATATTGAAATGTCTTGACCACCACCCAATCTTTTGATATACTCACAGAGTGAATATTACACCACAAGATTTGAACCTTATTGAATCAACATTCAAGTCCACAAACACCACAGTCAAAACAAAGCCGTGTCGTATCAAGTTTCGTGGCAAGTTCATTACTACTGCCAGCAAAAAGACGGTGTGGCGCAATTGTGGATTTGCCAAAAGTGCGCTGCTCAATCATTTTCAGAGTGATTATTCAATCTGTCAATTGGCAGGTACATTGTATGGATCGCCTGGTAGAGGAAGCTATAGTTGCAAGGATTTGATTCGTGAACTGGAAAACCAAAATCTAGTGGAATATGTGGAAGTTGACGTTGAAGAGTTTGCTCAACAAAAAGATTGACTTTCTCTAAACCCGTGGTACTATATAAATATGAAAATTACTAAAACTCGTGTCGGATTTGCTGCTGCTGTTGTTGCCGTTTCAGGAATTGTTGTGGGACTTGGACCCACATCGGTTGCTATGGAATTTGCAATTTTCCATTATAAATTGGCTGTGGTGTTGACATCGGTTATGTTGTGTATTGAT
>Ga0209596_1002296_pt1 | contig 15827 bp, 14 predicted proteins | sample M_130807_MF_Meta_FD_187314 | JGI IMG/M metagenome (GOLD analysis project Ga0209596, IMG submission 187314) | Freshwater microbial communities from Lake Montjoie, Canada to study carbon cycling - M_130807_MF_MetaG (SPAdes) (version 2) | ecosystem: Environmental > Aquatic > Freshwater > Lake... | reverse complement strand
TTACCAGCAATTGCATCAGGCAATGTTGCTTTTTGAATTGGGAATGGTTTTTCAATACCTGCAGTATGTAATGCCTTGATCAGCGCAGGATTAACGCCTAAATCTTTAAATGACATAAATTAGCCTAACAAGACATGATGCGTGTCTTGGTGGTGATTAGAGATTAAGACTCGCAAAGAACCTGCGATATACAGGTTGCTGGAATTCGATGAGATATATTACCGCATTTTTACAAACTTATTTACTCCTTATAAGCCCATCAAAGTGGCTTGTTTTTCGAAGTTTGGCACATTTTTTCTAACTTCTTCAAATGTTCCAGAACACACTATTTTCCCGTTCTCTAAATAAACCACTTTATCGGCTTTTCTTACCGTTGAAAGCCGATGCGCGACAACAATAAGTGTCATTTCTTTTTTCAAATCATTTAGTGATTCTGATATATCTAATTCTATTTGTCCATCTAGAGCACTTGTAGCTTCATCTAAAATTAACAACTTAGGCTTTGAAATCATTGCTCTAGCTATTCCAAGACGCTGCTTCTGACCACCACTTAAGTTTGCCCCATTTTCACCGATTTTTGTATTGATTCCGTCATCAAGACTAAGTATAAAATCATATAAACTTGCAAATTTTAGGGAATCAATAATCAAAGTATCAGCAACTTCATCCGCTGAATAACCAATAGAAATATTCTCTCGAATGCTTCCGTTGAAAACTGAAACACTCTGAGGTACATAAGATATCGCACCAGGCCATTTATCTAGAGTTTCTGAAACATCTTGGCCACCAATTTTAACATTTCCTATCTCCGATTTCTTAATACCAAGAATCATATCTACTAAAGTTGTTTTACCTGCTCCAGATGGGCCAACGACGGCGACAAATTCACCTGCCGCTACTTCTAGATTAATATTTGTTAAAGAAGGCTCATTTCTATCTGGGTAAGTATAACTTAATTTTTCTAATGAAACTGTTGGAAGAAAATTAAAATGGTCTGAGGTGAAATTTTTCAAAGTTTTATTTACAACTTCATTATATTCATATAAGTTAAGTGTCGAAATTGCGCTCCCGGTAGCAGACCTAAACTGGAGTGCATTGGATTGAATTCTCAATATTGCCGGTGCTAATCTAGAACCTGCAGCCATAAAAATTGCGAGTGTAGCTATTGCATGAGTTGCATCAACAGTAAAAAATTGAATGGCACCAACTATTACAGTTCCTAATATTAAAGCAACTTCAAAAACATACTTGCTTAAGGTTGGAATAAATGAATATTCAGCTAATACATCTGAGAGTTTTGATCTTAAAAGACCTATTTCGTTTACGTAGTAATTTTCCCGATTTTTAACAAATATTTCACGGTAAGCACTAATTGCTTCAGATATTTTTTCGTTAATTTTAATTGAATATTCTGTGTCTTTTTTCCCTAAGAAATATGATTTCTTAGACATAATTTTATATAAAAAAATACTCAGAAGCCCGAAAAATAAGATGGAAGTTAGGGCAACAAAAAAATTAACAATAATTAAACCGAATAATAATATTAAAATAAGTGTTACGTCTGCAAAAATTGCTATAAGTGAGCCGATCATATATAAAGTTATTTTTGTAACACCGTATGTTAAAGAGTAAATATGATGCTGTTTGGTTTCTCTGTCTATTGAAGTTATTGGCATAGAGAGCAATTTTGAAGTTAATTCTTTCGTTATTCTTGCGCCTTGGCGACTTAAAAAAAATAAAATTTTTCTGCTCAAAATGACAGAAAAAACTGTACGTATTATAAATAAAAAAGCAGAGAAAAGAACAAGTAAGGTTACCTGATTTTGAAAAGATAAATTCTCAATTTTAAACAATTTTAAAATCGAAAGTGTTTTATTACCTGGTTGTTCTGATTGAATGCCTTTAACTGCTAGAGCCCCAACAAAGCCTACTAGTGCGATAGCAAATAAATCCAAAATACCTAAAGTTGATTGAATTATCGTTACATAAATTAGTTTTTTCTTATCTGAATACGAAAACATTCTTAAAGATCGAATTACAGTTGATTCTTTAACTGTAAATAATTTATTTTTGTTTATATTCAAAGTTTTCAACCCATTATTCAGAATATAGTGAATTCCAGTATTTATACCGATGAACAGTTGAGAGCACAAAATTGAGCACGCGACTTGAGGTATCATTGATTGAGTATTCTGATGGTATGTTTCCGGAAGGATTATTCTGCAACACAATATCAATCGCTTGAACTACATATTCGGCTTTAATGCCTGCCATAACAATTGAGCCCGCTTCAAGCGCTTCCGGCCTTTCCATTGAATCTCTTATTGTTATAGCTTTAAAATCAAGTATTGCAGATTCTTCACTAATAGTTCCACTATCTGACAACACAATAAAAGCATTTTTTTGTAAATGGTTATAATCGGTGAAATTAAAAGGCTCATGAAATATAATATTCAGATCTTTTGAAATGCCGTGTGTATTAATTTGCTTTTTGGTTCGTGGATGAGTAGAAACTAAAATTGGGTACTTATAAACTTTGCTAATTTGTTCTAAAGTAGAAATAAATGAATCAAATCTAGACTTAAAATCAATATTTTCCTGTCTGTGGGCACTCACCAAAATATACTCATTCTTTTTTAACTTTAGGTCAGACAATACTTTCGAATTATTAATTTTTTCTTTGTGCACTTGAAGTACTTCGTTTAATGGCGAACCAATTAGAGCTATTTTTCGAGGATGTAAACCTTCGGCAATTAAGTTATTCCGAGCAAGTTCAGTATAAACAAGATTAAAATCAGCCGTATGGTCAACTATTTTTCGATTAATTTCCTCAGGAACATTTTGATCAAATGATCTATTACCTGCTTCTAAGTGATAAACCGGAATTCCAAACCTCTTAGCCAAAATAGCAGAAAGAGCAGAATTAGTGTCACCGAGAATCACTACAGCATCTGGTCTATAACTTGTAAATTCTTTTTCAATGCAAACAAATAGATTGCTTAAAAAACCACCTAGTGAGGTGTGGTCACCGCCGAAATAAAGATCTGGATCTCTTAGTTCTAAATCTTTAAAAAAAATATCTTTAAGTAGCGGGTCTGGATTCTGCCCGGTATGAATTAATCTATGTTCAAAGAAGGTATCAAATTTCTTAATAATCTCTGACATTCTAATAATTTCAGGTCTGGTACCTACAATTGTTGTTACTTTTAATTTTGTCATTATTTTATCTCTGCTTTGTATTTAATAAACTCAGGTAAATTAGAAATTAAATCTACAGCTTCTTTTATGGACAATTGTTTGGTGTTGCTGGATGTATAGGGCTCTGATGAGGGCAATGAGTTCTGACCTTTATCAAAGTAAATTTGATAATCTAAGTTTCGGCCGTCAACTGGAACTCTGAAATAATCTTTGCTGTCAATTGCTCGAGATCGTTCTTCAGAACCTAATAATGCCTCTGCCATTTTCTCACCATGTCGAACTCCAATTTTTTGAATTTCGACTTTCTTCTTAAATATCTCAGCTAGTGCTTCAATTATTGTTTCCACCGTGCTCCCAGGAGCCTTTTTTACAAATAAGTCACCAGATTCAGCATTTGTGAAAGCATGAGTAACTAAATCCACTGATTCACTTAGTGACATCATAAATCTTGTCATGCTTGTATCGGTAACAGTTATTTTCTCGCCACGAATGATTTGATTAATAAATAGTGGAATTACTGAACCTCTTGACATCATTACATTTCCGTATCGGGTTATAGAAATTTTAGTATCACTCCTTGGGTTATTTCTGGCATAAGATTGTGCGACCTTTTCCATTAACGCCTTAGTAATGCCCATTGCATTTATTGGGTATACGGCTTTATCTGTGCTTAAACAAACAATTCCTTTTACTCCAAATTTATAACTTGTATTGATCACATTATCGCTGCCGTTTATATTGGTTGCTGCTGCCTGCATTGGGAAAAATTCACAAGATGGCACCTGTTTTAAAGCTGCCGCATGAAATACATAATCAGAGCCTTTGATAGCATTTTCAACGCTATTTAAATCTCTCGTATCCCCTATAAAAAACCTTACCCGAGAATCTTTTAATTCATTTCTTAAATTATCCTGCTTGTTTTCGTCTCTGCTAAAGATTCTGACCTCAGCAATATCTTTTTGAATTAAATTTCTAACCATTGTGGAACCAAAGGAGCCGGTGCCGCCCGTAATGGTTACGATTGAAGATTTTGATAAATTAGACATTTGTCTTGTACTTGGACCAAAGTATTGTAGTTAGGCCCAAAGTGCATACTCCTTCACCATTTCAGAAATAGTTAGAGGGCTATTGTACCCAGCATTCCCCCACATATCCTTATTAAACTCCTGATAATTTGTTGTAAGAATACGATTTACTGCCTTCGAACTCTGGCTTTGGGTAATTTTTACATCACTCTTTCCAAAAAATTCAAGGATAATTTTAGCTAGCTCAAATTTAGAAACTGAATCACTGGGTACTAGATGAAAAGTACCTGCCTTGAAACTATTTCCCTCAATTATGGTATTTACAATTTTTGCAAAATGAAGTGTTGTCAATCCGTTCCAAAAGTGGTCAGTGAATCCAGTAATTTCTTTTTCTTTGCCGTGGGCCAAAACCCATTCAAGAAACTCAACTTTAGAATTCAACTCTCTGCCTACTAAAGAACAGCGAAGTGTAATTAAATTATTATCGCTATGTTCACCTAGAACTTTTGAATAACCGTAAAAATCAACTGGATCTTTTTTATCACTCTCTGAGTAATTACCTTTTTCACCTGAATAAACACAATCTGTTGCAACCTGTATTACTTTAAAATTTAGTTTATGAGATAAATTAGTCAATTGAATCGGAAAAAGTGAATTAATCCTGATCAAATTATTTAATGACTTTGTATTATTTTCATCTATTTTGTGTTTAATCAAACCTGCACAATTTATAACAAAATCAATACCTTTTAGATTGCTCTCTAGATTTTCTATTTCATTCACTGCGATATCAAATTGAGTAACTGGATTACTACTTTGCGTTTTACCGCTACTATTAATTTCAAGTATTTGGTAAGACTTTTCTGATAGATACCGACAAACAGCCGACCCAAGCATGCCTTGAGTACCAATAATAGCTATCTTTGTCATCTCTTAATGGTAGGTTATTTTCATGCTTAAGTCCAAGTTGTCAGTTATTACCGCTGTTCACAATGGGTCTGACTATATTGAAGAAACAATAAAATCAGTTTTGAAATGTTGCTCTGAAATAGATTTTGAATATATAGTTTTAAATGATGGCTCTACCGACAATACTCTTGAAATATTAAAAAAGTATGAAAATAGGATTCGCATTATTGATAAAAGTAATTCTGGCGAATCTGACACTGTCTCAATTGGGTTTAGGGAAGCAATTGGTGATTTATTACTAGTCGTAAGTGCTGACGATCCTTTGTTTACTGAGAAATTATTTATAAGCATTTTTGAACAATTTAATCAAGATGAGAATTTAATGGCTATCTATCCAGATTGGCAGATGATCGATGCTACTGGTAATGTAATTAAAGTAATAAAAGTGCCTGATTACAGTGATGAACTTTTAATTGGAAGGTGTGTAACTTTACCTGGGCCGGGAGTAGTTTTTCGTAAGTCGGGCGCCTTGAAGCTAAATGGCAGAAATCCAAAGTGGACCTTTGTGGGTGACTACGACTTCTGGTTGCGTTTAAGCAGGCTGGGCGAAATAAGGCATCGAGCGGAAGTATTAGCTCAGTGGCGACATCACCCTTCATCAACTTCGGTAAGTAAAAGAGGTTTAAAAATGGCCCAAGAAAGAATTAGGGTGGTCGAGGAATTTCTCTCTAATAATGTGATCCAGAACCATTTAAAACAAATGGCATTAGGAAATGCCTACTATATGGCAGCCCGGATATCCTACTTTGATAAAAACATACCAGCTAAAATTTACTTATTTCGTTCCTTCAAGCTCCGCAAAGGCTGGGTAGAAGAGGCAAAATTCTATGAAGTTTTGTATGTACTATTTCTCCCTTTATCAAGGCATTTTAATCCTCTAATTAATTTGATTTACAAAAAAATTGGAAGATCAAACTATGGCGACTAAAAAAATTCTTGTAGTTGGAATGGTTGATAGCGTACATTTGGGAAGGTGGTTGCAACAATTCAGTGGAACTAATGTCGAGTTTACAATTTTCCCTTCTAAAAAATTTCGATACCTGGACAAAAGCATTGTGGAACTTCTAGAGAATAATGAGTCTGCAGTCTATAAATTTGCAACAATATACTCAAGGATTAACCCAAAATTAATTGGCTATTTTGATTATTTTTTAAATACCATATTATTCAAACTTACTAGAATTAACTTAAGGAAAATATTGTTTAAAAATACGCTAGAAGGTAACACTTTTGACTATGTTCACCTTCTAGAGATTCAAGGATCGGGGTACCTTTACCTTGAAAGCATAAATAATAAAAATAAACCCAGTAATATTATATTAACGAACTATGGTTCCGATATATATTACTTCTCACAATTCGAGGATCATAGAAAAAAAATTGAAAGTATACTGAAAATTGTTAATTTTTACTCTGCGGAATGTATAAGAGACTATGTTTTAGCACGTAAATTTAAATTTACAGGAATTGAACTCCCTTGTATTCCAAATGCGGGGGGAGCTGAAATTAAAACAGAAATAACCCCACTGCCTAGTTGTTCTACACGCAAGTTTATTATTGTAAAAGCTTATGGAGGAGTATTTGGAAGGGCTGATTTATTATTTAGAGTATTCTCCAGATTGCTAGAAGAAGGGCTTGATGAAAATGTATTTTTTTACTCTGTAACAGATGACTATGCCAGGCAGGCAGAAATTCTAAATCAACAATACCCAGAAAAATTCTCATATAGTACTGTCAAAAACCCTACACCGAGGAATAAATTGTTGGAGATTTTTTCTCAATCTAAAATTTATGTTGGGGCATCTCGGAGTGACGGTATCAGTACTTCATTTTTGGAGGCAATTTTGAATGGCGTTTATCCTATTCAAACTTCAACTTCGTGTGTTAGTGAGTGGATAAATAAAGGTTGCATAGCTTCGCTTGTTGCTGAAGATGTAACTGAAATTTATAGAGCAATAAAAGCTAGTAAAGATAATGATATTTTTTTAGATAATGCACAACTCATTAATCAAAAAATTGCCAAACAGTATTTAGACCCAGATAAGATAAAAAATGATGCATTTAAATTTTATGGTGTCTCTAATTAATTAATTGAACAGCGCATTGGTTTTCAGAAAAACCAATGTATTTAAAATTCTTATTAGTAGTTTCACAAAACTCACTAAATGCTCTATATTCACCATTTTGCCAATTTGGATACCCTAAATATTCATCAAAAATAATTATTGTTCCGCTTTCAAGTTTGTCTTTAAGTTGCATTAAGCAATACAGTGTAGATTCGTAAGTATCAGCATCAAAATAGATTAAGCTAATTTTCTTTTGAAAGTTCTCTAAAAATAATGGCAATGATTGATCAAAAAAGCCCTTTATTAAATTAATTTTATTACCAACTTTTGGTAGTTTATCATTTAAGGTAAAACTTCCTTTTGCGAAGCTAGTTCCTGCCCAATTCTCTTTAAGTCCAACAAAACTATCAAATCCATAAAACTCTAAATTGCTGAATAACTTAGCTAAGTTTTTTATATTTTCTCCTTTATAAACTCCAAACTCAAAACCACACCCTTCTAAATTATAATTATCCGCAATAAAAATTAATAACTCTTTTTTTCTTGCGAACAGTAAAGCTGTTTCCAGGTGCTTTAAAACATAATTAGCAGAAGTTACTTTAGAGTCTTGGATTATTATACTATGAATAGTTGGGGGGGTATCAAAAAACTTACGTAAATAAATAAACGGTAATACGATAAATTTATTAAATATAAGATGAAACTTTCCTTTTATATTCATAGCATGATAATATCACGTATACTAGTTAATATGATTCTGAGGGTATGGACCAACTTTCCTTTTTCTGGTAGTAAAGGTTGGACTAATTTTTATCACTACTTAAATAGTTACCCAAATATATCTTTTGCAGACGTTAATAATATTAATATGATCGACTACGCAATATGTTTTAATCATACAGATGGCAATTTGGGTGAAATAATCCATACTGGAGTATTAAAAGCAAGAAGAATTTTAATAATGCTCGAGTGTGAGGCTGTTTTGCCTCGAATGCACCAGAAAAAAATCCTAGATAATTATGGGTTAATAATATCGCCAAGCAAGTACTGGGCATCAAACGTCACAAAAGAAATCATAAATTACCCCGCGATTGTTAATCTCGATTTTACACATAATGATTTTAGCTCTAAAAAATATGGATTTGGAATTATTCAAAGCAATAAATATTCTTGCATTAAAGGTGAAATGTATACATTTAGAAGAAGAGTGATAAAAGAATTTAAAAAGCGAAATATAAAATTAGAGTTACGAGGTAACAATTGGGATAGATCACCAATAAATAGTATTATTACTTATTATAGAATTTTAAGAGTTAATCTAAGAATTGAATTATTGAAAAAGCTTATTTATTTCCCTCGAAGTGTATTTGGAATTAAAGTTAGTAAATCGGTAACTGAAAAATCAAAAGATAATTTTCTTCTTAATCTAAAATATGCCATAGTGATTGAAAATTCATTAGACTATGTATCAGAAAAATTGTTTGATTGCTTTAAGTCAGGAACTGTACCAATTTATGTAGGGCCAAATCTAGAAGAATTTGGTATTCCTTCTAACACAGTTATTGTAGCTCCAGATAATATAGAAGATTTATTTTATATCATATCTAACATAGAAAGTTACCCTCATGATAGTATAATTGCAAACGGTAAAAATTTTTTACTGAATAGTGCAAGTGATTGGACTGAGACAAAATCATTATCAAAAATCGCCGAGATAATCATAAAAAGGATATCAGATGAAATTTGAGCTACAAAATTTAAATAATAAAGTTTTTTTATTAACGGGTGGAACTTCTGGTATTGGCAAAGAGACTGTAAAATTACTAAAAGACTCAGGAGCAAGATTGATTATTAACGCTAGACACCCATCGATAATTGGTGGGGTAGAGAAAGAATTAAATTCAGATCAAGTTTTAAGTGTAATAGGTGATTGTGCTAAGCCAGAAACTACAGAAGAGATGGCCAATATCGCAATAGATACTTGGGGGAAAATTGATGGCATAATCGCAAATGCCGGAGTTGGATTTTTTGGTTCAGTTGAATCGGGGACATTTTCTGAAATAGTTGAAGTGATTAATACAAATTATTTAGGTACCATTAATTTAGTACGTTCTTCAATACCTCACCTCAAAAAAAATAGCACTTCAGATATTGTTATTGTGAGTTCTGCCGCTGGTTTTAGGGGTAATGCTAATGAAGCAGTTTATGCTGGAACAAAGCATGCACAAGTTGGATTTGCTGGCAGCCTTGAAAGAGAAGTAAATAGTTTTGGAATTAAAGTTTCATTGGTTTGTCCGGCTGGAACAAATACTAATTTTGCAATTGGTCGAGGAAGAAATATTGGTGATTTAAGTCTAGAACAGTTTATGGACCCATCTGTAGTTGCAAATCAAATTGTTACTATATTAAGATTTCCACCTTCAATTCGAACGCAGATATGGAGCACCTGGTCTACTAATCAAGAATCGTAATCTAATGTTCAAGTTTTGAATAAATTTTAATAGCACTATTAATATCACTTTCGTTTAAATCATTTATAAATGTAAAAAAACCAATTCCCGACGAAAGGGGGAGGTTTTGATTTCCGTTTCTATGCTTAACTGTATCTCTCAATGAATCTTTAATTATATCTAAATTTGTGAAATCTTTATGGAAAGTTCGTAAATTTAATTTCTTAGTAACAGAAAAAACTCTAATCAATTCTGACTCAGTCATTAAGCCTCTTGAAACTGACAAGCAACAAGAGAACAAACAGTCTAGAGCGACTGCTTCACCGTGAAGCAATTCTGGAAGATTCTTCTGCTCAATTAACTGACTAAATGAATGCCCAAAGTCTACGGCTCTTTCTAGATGTTCTTCCCATAAATTACTTTGCAAATTATTTATCATGGTTGTAATTGATTTATTAATAATTTTAACTGGTATCGCTCCGTATTGAAACTTCTCTTTATAGAGTAAATTTGAGTTATCTTCGAGTAACTCAAAAAGCCCAAGGTCATTTATAATCGCAAGTTTAAGAATTTCACCTAATCCGTTCCCTATTTCTCTATCAGATTGACTTTCAATAAACTTACGATTTAACAAGACTAATTCTGGTGGATAATAAGCTCCGAGTCGATTTCTACGTCCTAAATGATTTATGCCGGTTTTTATTGCAACACTTACATCAACTATACTTAGTAGTGTCGTGGGAACTCGCACATACGGAACTCCCCGCCTATATATGGCGCATGCAAATCCAACTACATCTAATAACGACCCTCCTCCTATGGCAATAACTGGCTCTGATTTTCGGAGTAAACCAAATCTTTCCATGCACTCAACTACTAATAGTGTGGTGTCTAAATTTTTTTTCTCTTCATTAATATTTATTGGAAAAATAAGATATTCTTTGGTATTTAAACTAAAATAATTATCGATTTCTTTACCCCATTTTTTAAATATAAAATCATCTATTATGACCAATCTGCGTCCGGTTGTAAGATTATTTACCAACGTTAAATCACTTGTCTCAAAAAGGGTTGGTGAATACTTAATTTCATAATTAACACTTTTAGATGCATTAATTACCCAACCCGTAGAATAATTATCATTCATATTTTTCCCTTAAATTTTCGACTAATTTGCAAGCCAGTCCGTAGAATACTATGGCTTGATCAATATTTCCAGACTGAACTTTAAACGGCAACATTCTGTAAAATTGTGAAACATAAAAAAAATCTTCAGCTTTAGTATTATAATTTTTCAAATTTTCTGAAATAAGTTGATCAACCTTATTATTCAATTCATTAAAACTTTCTGGGATATAATAGTTCACTGTTATTTCATTCGCCTTGATTGAGTTATCAGATTGCATAATTAACCCGTAATGACCAGTGCTGCATTGCTTAATTTGCGAAAAATCAGATTCCGCGCAATCAATGATATTTTCTTCATATGGATCTATAAACTTCAATTCTCCCGACTTAGGATTATAAAGAATATTTTCAAGAGTTAAATTTCCGTGGGTGTAGCACTCATTATTCACTTTTAGTTGAGCAACAAATTTTTGCAACCATTCTTTGTTATACATTAAATTATTTACTTCTTCGTTATTAAACACGATTTTTCTCTGTTGAATGAATTGATTAAATTTGTAATTTTGAGATGCATCTTCAAGTTTGCTAAAGCATTCCTCTTCTAAATATAATTCAAATGCACCATAATATGAATTTATTTTCGCATATGAGTGCATTTTGTACGCTGAATGAAAAATCTTTTCTGCAATACGGCCTGCTTCCATATTTGAAACAACTTTATTAGACATGTAGTCTTTAAGATTTATGAATCCCTCAAGATATTCTAGGTCAAAGAAATAGAAGGATTCTTCATGACCTACTTGCAATAATTTCGGGAATGTATCTGGAAACAGAAAATTGTAACTTTGAAGTCTTTTATACTGACTATGCCAGCGTACTAAACCATACTCTCTGTTTTCTTTTTTTGATATGGATTTTCTCACTAGTTTTAACCCGAATTGATTTTCCATTAATTCGGTTCGACCTAATGACCCACCTTTGAAAATTTCTTTTGATTTATATGTCATGATTATGTAAGTCAAGAGTTTTTAAAGCTTCTATATACTCTTTGGGAGAACCTAAAACTAAAGTTTTTTGATCAATTGAATTTAGTTTTGTCTTAAATTTTTTCCCGCTACGAATCATATGCTTAATTACATCTGAAATATATACTTCTTGGAAATTACTAGTTGAATTAGGACTATTTTTTAATTCTAAAAAATATTTTTGATATTCCCTACATGACGCAAATCCATACAAACCACTTGTGGCATGGTTTGAAATTACTTTCTTTTCAACAATATTAATAATTTTATCTTCATTTAGTTCAACATAACTATATTTCTCCGAATTTGCATAAAATGTATCAACAAACCCGCTATTAAAGTTTAATAATTCAGTAAAATAAATTAAATCACGGTTAAATAAAATTGTATCTGCGTTATGAAAAACAACCTGGAAATCTTCACTTCTGGAAATTAATTTTGTTGCTAAATATGCTGTCTCTGCCTGGCCGCTAGTTTCACCAATATAAAAAAGGTTATCACCACTAATTCCTGAGTCATTTAAAGCTCTTACCAGTTCATCTTTGAAATATATATCTCTCTCATGAGCAACTAAATAAATTCTATCGAAAATATTGCTTATGTTTAATGAATTAACAATAGATTGAATTACCGTAGCTTTTGGAAATGGGAGTAAATATTTTGGAATATCGTAACCAAGATCGTGAAATCTTGTATTTCTACCTGCCATACAAATAACTAAATCCATATATTATTTTACCATGAATCAGTTTTGCTAAAGCGGCTTCGTTTAGAACTGTTGCGAAAATAAATGAACTTCCATGGGTGATTTTTTGAAAACATAATTCGTAGTCTATAAGCGGGGATGAATATTATACGAGTGACTTGATAAGGTAAGTATTTGAAGAATTTTTGATAAAATCTATTTGTGTTAGAAAAGTTGAAAGTTTTTTTATCTAATTTTGTTATTTGCATATTAATGCGCTTAACTTTAAAAAATTCCTTCCTTGAATCCTCCTTATTATATTCTCCTAGGTTATTAAGAGCAATGTTTCTCAAAATATCGGATGTGTGCTGCGACTTAAAATTATTGTAAATACCTGCTAAAAATTTTAAATTATTTAATTCGTTATAACCCCATATTTCTATTAATCTTTCGTGTAATAAATATATAAGTAGATCTGCAAACTTTTTATCTTTTACTCTCAAATTAATACCAGCATGTAAAAACTTGATAAATTCCTGTCTTTTAATTGAATTAACTTCGGATGCAATAATTTTGAAATCATTAGAATGAAATATTCTTATTAAAGAAGAATACACTCCATACAGATTCTCAATTGAATTAATACTACGCGATTCACTTTTTTCGTTTTCTCGATAATACATTGTTTCTTTTCTGATTCTTTTAAACCGACCATAAGCACATAATTTTAATATTATTTCAGTGTCTGGAAATGTAGCAGAATGCCAGGGTGCTTCTTGAGCAACCTTCTTGAACGCTTTTGTTTGAAAAGCTGATGCTGGCCAATATATGTTATGTACAAACAAATTTGAAATAAATGCTTCCGTTTTATCATCCCTATTTATCAGCCAAGAAGCTCGAAAACGTCTCGCGAATATTTTCCCATTATGTTTTAAACTACCCATATCAGTTGAAATTACAATCGTGTCTTTACTTATTTTGTTTATTGCATTTAGGATAGTTCTGGTGTGATTATTTTTATAAATGTCGTCTTGATGAAAAGTACAAAACCATTTTGTGTTAATCAAATCAATATTTAACGTGAGGTTTCCAGTTCCGCCTAAATTTACTTTGTTCTTAACTAATCTAAGTCTGTCTGGAAAATCTAGAAGCCAAGATTGTAATTCCTCCCAAGTATTGTCTGTTGAATTATTATCCGCAATAATGATATAAAATCGTTGGTTTGATTGTTCAATTATTTGCTGCTTTATACTTTTTAAATACGGTTGCGCGTTATATAAACCAATAAAAACTGTGATACTAAAATTGTGTTTAGATTTGCTACCTTTAATTAAGCGCGATTTTAAATGATTTGATTGAAAGTTATCCACAGCTAGCTTCTTTTTTCCATAATTCTAAGGGCTGCTTGTATATCATTTAATGTGCACTCAAAAGGATTATTATTTTTAACTAAGACCTTTTTCCACCATTCAATAGTTAACCTAACCGCCTCTTCTTGTTTCCAGAGTGGATACCAATTTAGATTTTTCTGAGCTTTCTCTGAATTCAGTGAAAGTTTTGTTGACTCTAAAATTATTTTAGTAGGTTCGTAAACAATTTCTAGATCACTACCCCAAAAAATTTTGGATAATTTGACTACTTCGTCTACAGATAGACTGGGCTCTTTAGGGCCGAAGTTATAATTATCTAGATGTTCTGAAGTAATAAGTTTTTCGCTAGCCATTATGTATCCAATTAATGGATCAAGTACATGTTGCCATGGTCGAGTGCTTTGAGGATTTTTTATTTTAATTTTTTTGCTATTATTAAAACTATCTATTAATTCAGGCATTAGCCTATTTTCAGCATTATCGCCACCTCCGATAACGTTGCCTGCCCGTACAGATATAATCTTGGGCCCGCCGCTTAATGTCCATATGTTTTGCCAAGCAGAAACGATTAATTCAGCACCAACTTTGCTGGCACTGTATGGATCTTTTCCGAATAGTTCATCTGTTTCCTTAAAATTTTTTCCAGTATTGTCGTTTTTATACACTTTATCTGATGTAACTACAATTATTAACTTTGTGCTATCTACTTTAAACGCACTATCGACTAAGTTAGCCGTACCTTGTATGTTTGTTTCAAAGGTTAGTCTCGGGCTAAGGTAAGATTTTAAAACTAGCGGTTCTGCAGCAAAATGGAAGACGGCTGAAGGTTTGAAACTATTAACTGCTTTATTAATTGATTCAAAATTTCTAATATCACTAAATATTTCTGGAATTTTATTTTTCCGATTAAGTTTTGTATAAAGTGAATTTTGTTCTGGTTCAAGCGAAAAACCGACAACTTCTAGTCCTATTTTTTCCATTAGAAGAGTAGCCCAGGTCCCTTTAAACCCTGTATGGCCAGTAATTAATATTGGCCCTGGTAGCTTTTTAAGAGATTCGCCTAGGTTCATACCCATTATCTTAGTATACTGCTTTTCTATTTTTTAAATAAAAAGTTGTGGAGACTGATTGAAGAATCGTATTGACAGAATCACAAACAAACTTGCTAAATTAGCAATTAATAGTAAGCATCTGCCTAAAAAATTTGTGCCGGGCGCAGTCCATATTCCGGTTTCCGGAAAAATGTTTGACTGCAGTGAATTAGTAGCTGCAATTAGTGCATCATTAGATTTTTGGCTAACTTCTGGGCCTTATACTGAAATTTTTGAAAAAGAATTGTCAAATTATATAGGGGTAAGAAATGCGCTGATGGTTAATTCTGGTTCTTCAGCAAACCTACTAGCGATTAGCGCTTTAACGAGCAGTAAATTAGGTAATCGAGCTCTTATAAAAGGGGATGAAGTTATTACGGTTGCTGCAGGTTTCCCAACGACGGTTGCTCCGATTATCCAAAATGGTTTAACTCCAGTTTATGTAGATGTTGAATTAGAAACATATGTAGCAACTGTTGACAAAATCAAAGAAGCAATAACAAGTAAGACTAAGGCAATAATTATGGCCCATACACTTGGTAATCCATTCAACGTTGTTGAAGTTAAGAAAATGTGTAGTGAAAATGGTATCTGGCTGATTGAAGATAATTGCGATGCACTTGGAGGAACTTTTTTAGAAAAAAAATTGGGTAGTTTTGGAGATATTTCAACTTTGAGTTTTTATCCTGCTCATCATATTACTACGGGCGAGGGTGGGGCAGTTTTAACAAATAAACCTGTCCTTAAACCTTTGCTCGAATCCTTTAGAGATTGGGGTAGGGATTGTTGGTGTGCCCCTGGGTGCGATAATACATGCGCG
>Ga0209596_1002294_pt1 | contig 15829 bp, 20 predicted proteins | sample M_130807_MF_Meta_FD_187314 | JGI IMG/M metagenome (GOLD analysis project Ga0209596, IMG submission 187314) | Freshwater microbial communities from Lake Montjoie, Canada to study carbon cycling - M_130807_MF_MetaG (SPAdes) (version 2) | ecosystem: Environmental > Aquatic > Freshwater > Lake... | reverse complement strand
AGAATCTAAACCTCGTCAGGCAGGGCGGTTAAAAGATTCCTTTGCCCTCGTCCATGTGAGGGTTTCAGCCCGGACGGGTCGGAAAACGGGGGGCTGCGCCCCCCCCCCGGTGGTTGGTCCAGCGCGATGCTGTCCGGGTTTGGAGCCGGGTTTCCGCACGACCTCGAGCTTTCCCACCAACGACCTCAGCTCGCGAGTCGTTGCGGCCACGGCGGCGGCGCAGCTGCTGTGGACGCAGGTGATGGTCGGCACCGCCCGCTTGCCCTTGCTCGTTGTCCCACCACTGTCGATGGTGACTTGGCAGGCGCGCTTTCCCGTCGATGTGGTGTGATGACCCACCCCTGGGCACTCGCACCACGCGTGAGTCGGGCTCGTCCACTGCACGGCGCGCAGCAGCTGGTCTGCGATGCGCCGACGGCCTTCCAGGTTGGGCACGCTCTCCATGGGCTATTCCTCCCGAGGGCCGGCAGTCAGCATGACGTGCCGATAGCCACGCTTGGTCTTGGTCTTTCCGTCGTGACCCTCGCGGCGGAGGTCGTTGCTCATCGTCACGCTGTGTTTCCGCAGCATCCAGTCGCCGAGCTGGTGCAGGAATTGGGAGTCGGGGATGGCCGCCCATGAGCGGTCGGCGCAGAAACCTTGATACTCTTGGAGCAGCTCCTCGGTGGTCATCGACTCCGCCATCTCCTTCTCCGACTTGACCACCGCCTCCTGGACGAAATGCCGGACGCTCTCGCTCTCCGCGAGCAGGTCGTCCACGCGTTTGAGCTGCCGCTTGCTCATCAGCACCTTGCCGTGGATTGCTGAGTCTTTGAGCAGCGCCACCGCGCCACGCAAACCCCAGTTGATGATGCCGCTGGCCTCGGGCGCCCAGCCCAGCTCCTTGCTGCCCAGCAACAACTTGTCGCTGAGCTGCTGGATGGGCTTCTCCGGCGGCGGCTTGACGAACGCGATGATGACCAGCCGGCGCCGCCACGCATCCGCGTCGTCCTCCATCTTCACGGTGAGCCGGCTGTTGCAGGTGACCATCACGTTGAAGCTCCCCTTGATTCGCCGAAAACCGCCGCCCTTGGTCTCCGCCTCGAGGTTGTCGCCACCGGTGAGGCTCTTGAGCTTGCCGACCTGCTTTTGCCGCAGGAAATCACCCGCCACATCCGCACCCGCGATGAGCGTCTTGCCAACAAAGGCCGACATCTCGAACCGCTCACCGAGCATCTCCGTCCGCAGGTTTGCGACGTTGTGCATGCCCACGATGCGCTGGAAAACATCAGCAATCTGCGACTTCCCGCCGTTCGCTGTGCCCGTGAGAATCACGATGCGCTGCAGCAGATTGTGCCCTAGCAGGATGCTCCCAAAGCACTTCTGCAACGTCAGGATGTCATCCGCATCGAGCGCCGTGCCGAGGAGAATCTCCTCGAAGTTCGGACACTCCGCCGAGGGATCGTAATCCCACGGGAGCCTGTTCCGGCTCATGTACTCGGGCGCGAACGGCATCAGCCGCGGGCTCTCCTCCCGCACATCGATCATGCCGTTCGCGAAGTGGATGATGCCCGGCTCCCGTTCAAAAGCCCCGCGCTTCGTCGTCTCACCCTCGAGGTACGTCACCACGCTCCCGATGCGGCCCGCCGACCGGCACCCGTTGCCCTCGAGCACCTCGAATCCCGGGTTGCGGCTCATCCCCATCAGTTCGCGGCTCACCTTGGCAGTGACCTCGGCCCGCGTCCGCGGCTCCCAAGCCCCGGTGGCCGCGGCGTACATGAAGAACGACTCCGACTCCGCATCGTTCAAGATGTCATGTTTCAGGGCGAAGCGACCCGCCCAGAAATGGTCGCACATCACCAGCCCGTCCGGCGTCTTCGCAAACGGCGACCCAAGCACATTCGAGAGCGCCGTCGCGTTGCTCGCATCCCACGGCAGGTCCACGCAATCCGGCCAGACGATGTCGCGGAAGCGATACTCCATTGGAGGCGCATCGATCAAGACCGTGTAGGCATGCCCGTCGGGATGGATGCCCCGGACCACCGACTGACACCCGCCGCCCCGCCACTCACAGACCACGAACGGCACCGTCGAGGCCCCGTTGACCGTGCTGCGCTCCACCACCCGCGTCCGGTGGTTGATGTTGTACCTGGCCGGCGGATAGCTCGGCAGCCCGAGCGCGAGCATCTTGGCATCCTCGACCAGCCACATCCAGATCTGGCAGCCCTTCGCGCCCCGAGTGCGCAGAGCCCCGCGCAGCCGCGGATTCAGCTCCAGGATGAGCTCGACGAACTCATCGTTGTCCACGTCGATGGTGGCCAATCCGCCCGACACCGGCCCGAGTGACACCCCCGTGTTCTCATGGGCCTCCAGCTGTGCCAGCCAATCCGGCCGCGCCATGTCCACCGTCGACTTCTCCTGCCAACCGGAGATGCGCGGACCCTTCTGCTTGGCTGGGATGGGCAGCAAGACCGGGATGCGACCCTTCTTCGGGTCCGCCCCGAGCAACCGATAGATGTCCTCCGTTTTTGTCATCGTCACGACCCCTTCCGCATCCCGTAGACCCTTGACCGCAGCTTCTCCACACCGTCGTCAAAACTGCGGAACTCCCCCCGTCTCACCCCATCCGACACCCGCGACCGAAAAGCCAGACCGCGAGCCAGCGCATCGCCGAAGCGCGGCCGGACCACCGCGGGAAGGCGCTTGGCAGCCATATCACTTGCCGAGCTTCTTCTTGGTGAGCTTCGCCGCCATCTCGGCCGACGGCTCCAGCCCGTAGAGCATCCAGGCGATGCTGTTCACGGACAACCCCGTCATCTTCGCGATGACCTTGTAAGTCAGGCCATCCTCGTGGCGCAGATGATGCACCCGGTCCACATCCGACGTGCTATATCGCCCCGAAGGTCCCGTCTTCCGGCACGGCTGGCCGTGAGCGGATAGCTTGGGCGCCGCCGGCACCGGCTGCGACGGCATCAGCCCCGCCTTGATTGCCGCGGCCACCACCGCGCGAGGGTCAAAACCCAGCGCCGTCTTCGGTTGAAATCCCATAGTCATCGCAGCGGGTCGTTGAGGGTTTGCAGGGCAGACTTCACATGCAGCCGCCAGGCCGCGCCGGTGATCTTGACCACCGGCAAAACACCTTCGCGCACCAGCCGGCGCACCGTCTCCACATGCAGGCCGAGCCATGCGGCCACCTGCTCGCTATCCAGCATGTCCTCGGGCGCCACCGGACGGTCCCATGGAGGTCGAGGAGCGGAGGGCCTGGGCGCCGGCAAGTGGATGCCGGAACCTCCCGAAAGGGTTCGGCCCTCCGCGGTTGTGGGGTCTACTGGCGGAAAATCACTGGCCCGAAGGCCGCTCGCGTTGCCCAGGTACAGCGCAGTGGCGCCATTTGTAGGTGTCGCACTCACATCGCCAACGGGTTGAGGCCACGACGCTTGCACCACGCCTTGTAGGCGATGTCCACGCTGCGCTCCAAGGTGCCCCAGCCCTTGCTCACCACCATGTCGCCGTACTGGACCGACCGGGTGATGACCCGGCGGGGCGTGCCATCCGTGCGCCGGCGAAGCGGTTGGCCGGCGCTCACGGGCGGCCCCCTTTCCTCGGCTGCTGCAGCCGGAAGTAATCAAACGAGTCCAGCGCACCTCGAGCCGAGTCCAGCGCGTCACGGCTTCCAAAACTTAGGTTCAGCTGCTCCTCGTCCAGCGCCCGGAGCGCGGCGGCGGCGGTGTGGTACAACTCTGCAGCCCTGGCGGCCTGCGCGGCCGACATCGTGTCAGCGCTCACGGGCGGCCCCCTTTCCTCGGCTGCTGCGCTCGGCAGTAATCCATCCACTGCAGTGCCGCGCGGGTGTCATCGAGGCTTTCGCGGGTGGACTGACTCAGGTTGAGCGACTCCTCAGACAGCGCCCAAAGCGCGTAGGCGGCGGCGCGGTACAACTCCGCGGCGCGGGCGTGCTGCGCCGGCGTCATCGCGTCAGCGCTCACAGCCATCCTTTCGCCATCCAGCCGGCCGCGAAGAACATCGCGGCACCGAACACAAAGAGCCCGTGGTCCAGCATCGCCTCCCGGCGGTCCGCTGCGCGCCGCCGCGCGTTTGCTTGGTCGGTGGCAACGAAGTCGATGTCGCCGGGTCGAAGCTGATGAGGGTGCTTCATAAGATTATTTGCGTCGGTAAGCCTGCGGTGGTAGTGTGGTAAGGTGGTTTCAGGCCAAAGCTGCCAGTTCATCAGCAAAAGCACCGACCGGGATTCCGGCCTCCGCCAGCCGATTGGCGCCGATGCCAAGCTTTCGCAGTCTGCGGGCGACATAGGCATCGGTCAGGTCGGTGAGCACCGACTTAACCGTCTGGCCGCGGCGGGTGGGGTCCACTGCCAGCGAGAATTTCAGGCGCTCGTGGGCGCCCTTTTCCAGTTTTACCGTCACATCTTCTGTCCGTGCCATAGTCGTTCTCCGAAAAATGATTACGCTCACCCTCAACATCGATTCCTCTACCGGCCGGCTTTTCGACTTGTCCTCAGCGGGCGAACCCGCCGATGCCGCCGAGCGCTACGTGGCCAACCTCGCTCACGAGGCCCTGCACACCGTGCACAACCACCTCATCGAGCACCGCTCGCAGGGCTATCCGCCGCCCGGAGTGCAGGTCGAGTTCTCGTTGACGACAACGCACCCGTCACCCGGTCCCACTGGATGACCAAGTGGTCGCGCCACGCATCCGGGTCCGATGCCATCGAGAAGTTCAGCACTGTCTTCGCCGTTGTGGTTTCCATGTCGTCGCCCTTTCACCGCGCTCCGTTTTGGACACACCGCTACCGGCAGGTGCCGGCGTTGGGTTCGTGGTACGGTGTTGTTGTAGGTTGGAAACCAACACTAATCAACACATGAACGTTGAATCCAACAACGTAGAAGCCGCGCTAATCTTCCTGAAGAACAGCTACGTAGGTAGGATAAAGGAATTGGCTGAAAAATTGGGCTTAAACCGCTCCACTGTATCAGTTTTCCTTACTAAACGAAAGGCTCCAAAAAAGCATCACAAGGCCATCTTGCATCAGTGGCGGGTGGAAAACGGGTTGGAAAAGCCAACAGAATCCAACGTTGGAAGCGCCGCACCCCAGCCCCTCGGGCATATCCCGTTCCGTGGTCGCGACTGGTCGATGGACGTCCCCGTCTACGCGGAGGAATCGCTCAACGATGCGGTGTTGAAAGCCGTTGACCGCCTGTTGTGCGTTGCGAGAGGCGGAACTACGGCACCATCAAGTCCGGACAAATCCGCAGCCGAGGCTATTACCGCCCCAAAAAACGGCTTGGAATTTACCGGCAACACCACTTCGGATGGAAAACGACCGTAATAGGGAAGTCCCTCACACATGCGCCTGCGCAGCGCCTGCGCGCATGCACGTCGTATCTTCGCCCGTACACGCGCGAGGGTTTCTTTTTTTGGTCGTTTTCCGTCCGGTTCGGTACAGCTGGTAACTTCGTTTCTTGAACACAGGTGAAACCAACCACTTCCGTATCCTGTCCACGGTGTTTGACCGCTCAAAACGCCGGTCTCGACCCGTTTTTCTCCGAGTGCAGCACCTGCGGCCACCACTGGAGTCACCCTGCGGCCCGGCGGCCCGAACCACCATCTGAGCCCGAGCCAGCCCCCGAAGCCGCCCAGCCGCCACCGCTGCGCGTCTACGGCGCTGCCACGCACGTCTGCACGCGCTGCCACACCGCGGGCTGGCCGCGCGATTCCTACCGCGGGTCCATCACGGCAGTGGGCCTCGTCCTGCTCGGGCTTTTCGCCTTGGTCGCGGGCGCGATGTTGCGGCCGCCCTCTGCGCTGGTCGGGATGGCCCTGCTCTGCACCGGCGTGCTGGTGTCCACGCTGGAGGCCAGCCGCCGCTCGGGACCGTTGTGCCGCAGCTGCGAGACCGGACCGCTGGTGCCGCTCGGCACCCCCGCAGCCCGAGCCATCGAGACGCAAAAAGCCGCGCAAACTGCCGCCGAAACCGGCACCCAAAACGGCACCTAGAAGCCTTTACCTCAAAAAAGCCAATAAAACCGCATAAAGCGCCACCCTTGACACGGTAGGGGTCACAGGTTCGAACCCTGTACCGCGCACCATTTCCAATTCGCAATGAAACCGGGGTTTTTGAAGGATTTCCCAATGATTCAGGCCCTCCTGCAGTCTGCACAAGGGGTGCCTCGAACCGATTGGACACATCCACGTACAACCGGAAACACGGTTGGCGCAGCCTCGAAACCGGCACCCTGCGGCACCCCCTGAATTCATGGCTGTCACGGTACGAGCGGTGGTGAAGAAGGGGCGGCGGCAGTTCGTCGTCGATGTCCACGCGGCCGGGAAGCGGTGGCGACGGTTCTTCCCCAATCGGACGTTGGCGGACCAGGAGGCCGCACGGGTCCGGGCAGGGCAGGAGCGCTCAGGCAACGTCTGGATGAGCATGTCGGCCCGGGAACGGGATGACCTCGTCCTGGTCTGGCAGGAGGTGCAGGCCGCAGGGCTCACCATGCGCGAGGTCTGGGCGCAGCATCAGCGCCGCGCGCCGCGGGCGACCGATAGGACGTGGGGGCAGGCCATCGAGGAGCTGCTGGCGGCCAAGCGGACGGCGGGGCGGTCCACCGAGTATTTGGGCAACCTCGAGAGCCAGCTGCGCCAGTTTGCCGCGGGGCGCGAGGCGGCGGTGATGGCGCCCGAGGCCGCCGAGGTGCAGGCGTGGTGCAATGCGCCAGGACTCAGCGCGTGGACGCGGGCGACGCGGCTCAATCGGCTCTCGACCTTGTTCTCGTTTGCCGTCCGGCAAGGGTTCCTCGAGGCTAATCCGTGCGACCGGATGGAACGGGCGCGGATCCCGTGGGCGGCCCCGGAGGTGCTGACGCTGGAGCAGTGCCGGCAGGCGCTAGCGTTCACTCGGGCGCATCATGCGCGGTCGTTGGGCTGGCTGGTGCTGGCGCTGCTGGCCGGTGCCCGGCCGCGGGAAGCGGAGCGCATCGAATGGGCGGACATCGACCTTGCGCGGGGCTTGGTGCGGGTCGAGGCGATGGCGGCGAAGGTCCGGGACCGGCGGGTCATCCATCTGACGGATGCGGCGCGGGCGTGGCTGGCGGTGGCGCAGGCGGCGGATGCGGCTCTGCCGATGCCGGCGGAGTCGCGGCGGCGGTACATCCGCGCGCTCCGCGTCGAGTTGGGTTTTGCGGCTTGGCCGAAGGACATCCTGCGAAAAACAGCCGCGAGCAACCTGCTGGCCGCATGGCAGGACGTTGAGCGGGTGCGCGCGGAGCTGGGCAACAGCGCGCGGGTGCTGCTTTGGCATTACCGCGAGCTAGTGAGCACGGAAGAGGGGACGCGGTGGGTGAAGGAATTGGTGCCGTGACCATTTTGTTGACGCCAGCAAAATGGTCCGCGGTCAATACCATCAAGATCAAATGAGCCGGTAGACCCAGACCTTCACGGTCTTCGCGCCGCATCGGCGCGCCACTTGGCGTCGCTCCGCGAGGCCGTTAAAAGACGCACGACGCAGCACGTCGCAGGCTCGGTCGGTTGATTTTCCCCAGCGGATCGCAAAGTCGCTTGGGGTTGCAAACCCTTTTGGGATTGGCTCCTCTTTTTGCGACATGTTCAACAGCAGTCGGTCAAATTCCGCACTCATATTGGGAGCCTCCATTCGGTCTCGCCCTGCTGCCACTCGTGGACGTGCAGGTTGGCTTGATCGCCGCTGACCTCGCCCCAGACGAGCCCGTGGCTCCATGCCAGGGTCGCGCGCCGGCCGCTGGCGTAGCCCATCGCCGGGATGTCAGCCAGGGTGCCGACCCCGAACGCGGTGGGGTTGTCGGAGCGCCGCCCTTTCGCCGCGCCGGCGCGATGCGCGTGTGCGACCACGGTGTTGCCCCAGGTCTCGGCGGTGTCGCGCAGGTAGTTCTCGCCGAACAAGTGGCCGTGGCCAAACTTGAATCCACCGAGTGTAAACCAGCCTTTTTTGTGCACAGTGTAGGGGATGATGGGCGCGTCGCCGATGGCGTCCATCATGCGCTCCAACGTGGCCTGGGCGGCCATGGCGATGATTTCGTTGAAATGCTCAGAAATCTTCACCAGCCGATGCTCGTGGTTGCCAAGGCAAAAAACCGTTGGCGCAAAATCGCTCAGGAACCGAGCCCCGTTGGTGATGTCGTCATGGATTGACTCGGTGCAGTCCGAGTCTTTCCCGCCGATTGCGCCAGTGCGGAACGCGGTCGAATCATACGCATCGCCGAGGTGGATGCGATGCTTGGGCTTCCACACGTCGCGGAATCTCAGGACGGCCCGTAGCGCGTCCGGGTTGGCGAATGTGCCGTGTGAACAGCCGACCGCGAGCACTCGCTCCCATCGGTTCAAAACGGCGAAAACAGGCGCAGGAACTCCGCGACGGAGCGGGCGGTCAGCTCGCCGTCGTGCTGGCTCTGGTAGATGACTGCCGGGATCTTGGTGGCCTTTCCCAGGCCGATTCGCAGAAACCCGAGGCTGGTCACTGTGACCGCGACGAGGCTTTGGTTTTTTCTCCATAGAGTGCCGGGTTTGATGAGGTCAGCGTTCACGGGGAAAAGGGTCACCACGCGCCGGCGGGGCAGCGGCGGAGCTTGGTCCATGGCTGGAGGCGGATGGCGTTGAGCGGGCATCCGCAGGCGCGGGAGGGGTGGCGGCAGGTGGACTCCACCAGCCACTCGCAGGCGGTGCAGGCGGCGTGCCGCGCGGCATCGGCCCGAGGATGGCTTTGCACCCGCTGGCTGGCGCGGAAGGCAATCACAGGGTCGAGACGATGGGGACCTGGAAGATGAGCGAGTCGGTGACGACTGGCACGATTCCGACGGCGTTGCCGGCGCTGCCGTAGCACATCGGCGCCACCGAGTCGTAGTGGAACACCTGCGCGCCGAGCGGTGGACATGTCAGTGTCCCGCTCTTCGCCACCACGCAGGTATCGGTTGAGACGCTGACGAGGTCGAAGTCTAAGTAGCCGGTGCCGGTCGGCCAGTAGCGGGCGTCGCACTTCGTAGCGCCCGCGGTGGTCGGGACTTCTGTCCTTGATGTGGTCTGAATCAGGGTGGTCTTGACCAGCAGCGCGGCGGCATCGGTGGCCAGCTGGTCGCGCCACGACTCGGGGATGGCGTAGATGGCATCGGGGTCGGTTGGCTCGTAGCGCCAATCGATGACGCCGCTCGTGGTGCTGAGTGTGCTCGGGGACGTGACCGCGGCATTGTGGACCGCGAAATTGGTTGGAGGCGATGGCGCCCACGCCCCGGTGATGGAGAGCGCGGGGACGGTCGGCGTCCCTTGGTAATAGCCTTGCCCTCCGGTCGGTCCTCCAGCCGTTCCGTCGTTGTTGTAGATGGGCACGACGTCGCTTCCGAAACCGGAGCGCTCGCGGCTCTCGAATTGATACGGGAGCATCACCCGGACCTTGTCGAGCTGGTTGCAGATGCGGGAGAGCCAGTTGAAGTGCTCGGCGGCGGCGATGGTCAGCGGGGCGACCCCGAAGCCCTTGGGCGCGTCGGCGCGGACCTTGGTGGCATCGAGGCGGGTTGTCTCGGTCGCGGCGAGGGTGGGCACCCAAGGGAGGCCGTTGGCATCGAAGCATACGTTCGCCCAGGTGTAGTCATAGACGGCATTGATACCGACGGCGCAGCCGTAGGTCTCGGAGGTGCGGCCGTCCACGAAGCCCTCGCACATCAGTCGCAGATATAGCTCCGCGGTGCTCATCGGGTCGTGCTCTAGCTTGGTGTCGCTGGGGCCGGCCGTGGTGTTGTCATCCATCCACGGCTTCTCGATGAGCTTCACCATGTAGAAGTGCGGGAAGCAGGTCGCAGTGGGGTGGTCCGGATAGGTCTGGATGAGAGAATCCGCCGCGGCATCGCCGGTCTTCCACGAGGTCGGAAGGTGGGGGATTTTTCCGTTGAGGTGGGCGAGGTAGTAGAGGATTCCGCTCTCGTCGGTGCGGTACGTCTGCGCGATGAGCGCGGTGATGAAGGCGGGACTGTTGAAGAACGTGGGCGAGATGTCGCCTGCGGCGATGGCGTCCTCGTGGGCGTGAAGACGGCCGTTCAGCGTGACTTTGACGAGGTCTTCGTTGCCGGTGCCGATTACGTTCTCGGTCCGCAACACCTCAAGACAGGGCTCATAGATTCGGCACGATTTGTAGAAGTCGAGGGTGGCGGTCGAGTTGGTGCTCTCGGCGTAGCGGTAGGAGGTCGGAAGCTCCGGGGCCAGCCATATTTTCTGGCCGTAGGCGAAGTGGTCGTTGAGCGCGGCGGGAAGCGGTGTGGCGGCAAAAACGGGGTAGAACTGGCAGCGGTCGGACAGTCCGAAATAGTCGGAGTAGGCGCCCGGTTTCCACAGGCTGCTCTCGTTGTCGCGGAAGCCTTTGAGCTGGAGACCCAGAACCCACTCGTTGCTGTAGCTGTTGGGCTCGGCGAGGGTCTTGATGCCGTTGGCCTCGTAGACCAGGCCGCTGCCGGTGAACTCGCGGACGGCGGTCGCGGTGAAGGTCGCGCCCGCGTTGTAGGCGGCGGTGTCGTAGCCGATGGTCGCGCCGGCCACGCGGTAGAGCCGGCCGGGCAGGAGCGACCCGCTGGCGATGGGTGCCGTCGCCGGACCGATGCCGTCGAACATGTCGCCATTGACCGGGCGGGTCACGGGGGGCGGAGCGACGATGGACGAGGCGAGGAACACGGCGCCGCCTCCCGCGGTGGTGTAGGAATCGTCCCCGGTGACGCCGACGAAGGTGTCGCCGATGGCGTAAGTGACGGCCTGATAGTCCACCGTGCCGCCTGCGGTGCCGCCCACGACGTAGGTCACGTAGGGCGAGATTTGGCCGCTGGGCACGGCATTGGTCGGAGGCGGGCCGTCGTTGGGCTGGTAGGCGCCGAGGCCGTAGCCGTAGGAGTAGCGCGTGAACCACAGGACCGACTTGCCGTTCTCCACGGCGTAGGCGCGGAGCTGGTGGCGATTGAGCAGGCGGACCCGCTTGCTCAGGAGCCGGGCGGATTCCATCACCGCGTTGCCATTGATGGCGGCCTCGGATGATATGAGGTCGGGCGTGGCGTGCTGGTTGATGAGCGCACCCCAGCGCCAGTAATCGGTGCCGATCTCCTTGGCGCGCTCTTCGTCGAGGCCGCTGCCGTCGGTGCCGTTGTTCGGGACGAGGGTCGCGCCGGCGAGGCGGAGGACGAGACACCAGTCGTGGTGCTGCGGGAGGTAGCTCAGCAGCTCGGCGGGCTCGATGAGGATTCCGCCGGCCGCATCGGTGAGTGCGGCGCCGCTGGAGACCTTGAAGGTCACGGATCCAACCGCGGGCGCGTCGAGCACCAGCACGTCTTCGGCGTGACCGGTGGCGTCGGGCGTGAGGGTGACGCTGCCAATAACCACGCCATCGTCGAGTACCTGCACCGTGGCGGACCCGCTGAGCTTCTCCGCGCCGGCGAGGAGGGAGTGGATGCAGAATCCTTCGGCGACGCCGTGGGCGGTCGCGCCGGTGATTCGGTTGGTCAGCAGGGTGCCGGCCGGGATGTTGCGCGCGCCGGTGCTCTCGTAGGTCTGGTAGTCGGCGACGACGGTCTCGGCATCGGTCTGGAGGCCGTGCGCGGGCGCGAGCGCGTACTGGCGCGTGAAGAAGCGCTGGGTGTCGAAGCCCACGTTGCGGACCGATTGCGCCCGGCGCTGGGCATCGGTGCCGCGGAACTGCGAGGCGAAATGATTCAGGACGCGCGAGGGGAACTCACCATCCTGCTTCACCAGACGGTTGCCGCCAGAGTAAGGCCCTTCGATGTAGTAGCGGGTGTCGAGGTACTCGGTCGCGCCTGAGTTGAGAACGACGACGAAGGCCCACGGGAACCGGTAGATAAAGGAGACACCCGTTGAAACGTAGTCCGGTGAACTGCTCGGGCAGTTGGCGGCATAAGTCTTCACGGCGAGACCAAGTGCCACACCTGTTTCTGTCGGTGTGAAAAAGTAGACGTATTTCTGCGGAGGGACTTGTGTCGTTGGCCATCCACCAAGCGGAGCGGTACATTCTCCGAGGTTTTCCGGCGTCGGCGCATACCCGCCGTAGGATTTGCCGTGCTCGCTGGTGCCCGCGCTGACGATGGCAAAGTGCGACCGGGCCGCGGTGAAGGTCGGCGAGAATATCAGGCCGGTGGTGCGGTCGTAGGCTCCGCGCTGGTACTTGCCCAGCTCCCAGTTGTAGCGCGCGGAGCCTTGCGTGTGGCCGCTGCTGATAGACAGCGGAACGCCGCCGGCCAGAGGGTCGGAGAGGCGGACGGCCTCGTTGTTCAGGTCCAGCGCCTCGGCCCCGAAGACGAAGGCCGGCATGAAGGAGGCGATGTTCGCGCCTTCCTCGGTGCCGGGCGGGCTCAGCGGCCACTCGGCCTCGGTGGGCAGGACGGACTGGTAGAACTCGAGGAACTCCCCACGAGCCGGGAACAAGTAGCCGCTCGGGTTCCGTATCTGGAGCAGCGCAGAGTAGAAATAGAAGGCGATGCGCCACGGCTCCGCCAGCCCGCTGACCAGCCGCTCGTTGATGCCATTGGCAAGGCTCACGAGGTTGGAACTCGAGAACGGCTGGCCGGGCGCTACCTGCGAGACGCGTGGGAAGGAGACGGCCATGAGCGCGTCAGAACGCTTCGCAGACGATTACGTTCACATCGGCGGCGGTGGTGTTGGCGCGGACCTTGATGACGATGTTAGCGGCCACACGCACCGGCCCAAAGAACTCGCCTGGATAGATGCGATACGGGTAGCTTGTTCCATCGTCTGACGTGACCTCCACGTAGTCGGTGGTGTTCTGATTCCGCAAGAGGACGACGAACTGGTTGGCAGGGTCCACGGACCCGACCGGGATGGCGGTCTTGGTGCCGGCCGCAAACGTGGTGACATCGCCGACCATGTTGGTGCCGGTCGTCATGTCAGACGACTTCGTGGATGTGGCATTGGTGACGGTGGAGCCGCCTTTTGATGCGGTGATTTTTGCAGTCCAAGAGATTTCGCTGGCCATAGTATTCCTTTGTTTTGGTTTCTGTCGAAATTGTCAGGCCCAGACGGCGTCTTGGCTGCCGCTGCGGCCGCCGCCGCCGGTGTTGCGCCGCATCAGCGGGAGGAAGGTGCCGCGCGGGGTGCGCAGGTAGCTCGAGGTCCGGTCGAATGCCGGGCGCGCGGCGCGCGTGGTGGCACGCAGGCGGGCGAGCGGGTTGGCAGCAAGGGGGATGGGGTCGATGTTCACGGGAATGAAAAATGGGGGAATGAAAAATGAGAAATGAGTGAGGTCAGAAGGGACCGTCGTCGGGCTCTCTGTCGATGGGTGAGGTGGGCGGGTCAGAGACGGTGGACGCTGGCGTCGGCGCGGCGGCATCGCGGTTGCCGGAGTCGAGGAAGGAGAAGGACTCGAGCACCACGCCGAGCTTGCTGCGCTTGGCGCCGGTGGCCTTGTCGTCCCAGGTTTCCATGCGCAGGCGGCCTTCGACGAGGATGGAGCGGCCTTTGCGCAGGAACTTCGCGATGGTCTCGGCCTGCTTCCCGAAGGCATCGACATCGACAAAGGTAGCTTCCTCGCGCTTCTCGCCGGTCTCGGTGGTCCACGAGCGGTTGACCGCCAGGCCGAGCTTGGCCACCGCCGTGCCCTTGGGCGTGGGGCGAAGCTCCGGGTCGCGGGTCAGGTTGCCGGCGAGGATGACTTTGTTGAAATTGGCCAAGGTGCGTGTTGCAGGTTGAAGGTTGCAGGTTTCAGGTCTCAGCGCGCGTCAGGCGACAATCTTGCGTTGGGCGAACAGGCCGAGGCGTTCAGCGAACCAATACTCGAGGCGGTAATGCCAGCGGCCGTCGGCGAGCTGGTCGCCCTCGGGGGCTTTCTTGAGCCAGTAGCCGGCGGCGGTGGTGCCGGCGCGGAGCTGAGCATCGATGGTGAGCGCGGCCATCTCGACTTGCAGCTCGGCGGGGATGGTGGGCTCTTCGGTGATGAGCTTCACCGTGGAATAGATGTTGTCCACGTTGGTGAAGAGCGGCGCCAGCGGCCTCGTGGTCGGAGGCGGCACGACCGTGGTCGGACCATAGAGGATGGCGGAGGTCAGCAGCGGTTGGTTGGGCACGATGCCCCGGGCAAAGGCGGGGAAGATGCGCGACAGCTGCAGCACGGGCACGCTGATGAGCTCGGCCTCGACGCCGGCGGCCAGGTCTTTGACCAGGTCCTCGAAGATGGCGGTCTCGATGCCGTAGGCCGAGACGGTGGCGAAGATGGTGGCGAGGTCGAGCGGGTGGATGATGCCGGCGTCGTCGGTCCAGGTGCGCTCGCCGCGGAGGATGGCTTCGATGTCGGCCTTGAAGTTGGCCTTGCCCGCGGGGTCGGTGAGTTTGGCCATCTCGACCGCGACCTCGTCGTTGAGCCATAGGCTCTGCTGGATCTCGTTGAACCTCACGGACCAGTTGTCCACCACGCTGACGACGGGAGCGGCCCAATGCAGCAGGGCATCGGGGCTGGTGCCCTCGGGGTCGACGGAGTAGGCGAGGCCGGAGGCTTGCAGGGCGTTTTCCCACGAGGCCAGGTCCGACTTGGGCACGCGCTTGGAGTGCGCCACCTGGCGGCCTTCGCGCGGGTCCCAGTGGATGGTGGGAAACAGGTCGAAGCTGGTGGCGGTGCCGCGGCGTTGGGGGGAAGTGGGCATCCGGTGGGAGGAAGGAAAAAGGGGAAGGAAAAAAGAAAAAGGTCAGCAGGTCAGGGCCGCACGCGGCTGCCGGCGGCGCGGAGGAGGCGGATCTCAGCGAGGGTGTGCTCGGCCACGCTCAGGTGCCGGCGCGAGATGTCCACCATCGGGTTGCCGGCGCCGCCTACGAAGAGCCCGATTTTTGAGTAGCTGTCGCCGGTGTCGATTTGGTTGCCGCCGTTGGCGAGCTTGCCAGAGGTCGCGGGGAGCACCTTGCCGCCAAGTTGCTTTCTGCGGGTGGCAATCTCTTCGGGCGTGAGAGCGGCGGTCGGTCCCGGGTTCTGCGATCCGGACAACAACTCGTCGAAAATCCACTTTGGGAAGTTTTGAGTGGCCCGCCCGGCACTGATGAGCCCGCCCAACATGGGGATGTTCTCGGTGCCGATATTGCCCTGCCCGTTGGCCCGCCCGAGCACACGCGCCCAGAATCCAGCGACGGGCGCGGCCGTCGTCATCAGTTGCCTACCAAGGTCGCCAAAGGCGTCTTTTGCGGCGGAAAGGTCTTTTATGTTCTGCTCGTCGAGCAGCTTGACGGGGCCGAGGTTCTTGAGGGCCTGGAAGGTGGCCACCAGCCGTGCCCCTTTCTTCCCAGCCAAGTCGAAGAGGTCGGCCTGTTCTTGCACACCGATGCCGGCGGCGCTGGCGGTATCGTAGAGGGTCTTGAGCAGGTCGACATTGGACATCGAGCCATCGGCCAGTTGCTTCAGACTGACGCCGTAGCGGGCAAAGAGCTGCTGCGCTTTGTTGTCGCCACCGAGCGCTTTTTGGCGGGCATCACCGATGTGCGTGATGGCCTTGGCGATGGTCTCAAACTCGATTCCGTTGCGGCTGCCAGCAATCATCAGCCGCTGGACGTCGTCGGTGGCGATGTCCAACTGGTCGCTGAGGTCGCCCACGTTGTCGGCGTAGTCGATTGTCCTGCGGCCGAGCTCTCCGATGGACCCGACAATCGCGGCGAACCCAAAGGAACTCTTGAGCTTGGACCCGATGTCTTTGCTCCACGACCCGACGAGGTCGCCGGAGAATTTGCCGGCGGCGCTCTTGGCGGAGGCGAGTCCGCGGACGAAGCCGGAGCCATCCAGCCCGAGGCGGGCGAACATGTTCACGCGGCGGCCTCCTGTGCGGTGCCC
>Ga0209596_1002286_pt1 | contig 15854 bp, 13 predicted proteins | sample M_130807_MF_Meta_FD_187314 | JGI IMG/M metagenome (GOLD analysis project Ga0209596, IMG submission 187314) | Freshwater microbial communities from Lake Montjoie, Canada to study carbon cycling - M_130807_MF_MetaG (SPAdes) (version 2) | ecosystem: Environmental > Aquatic > Freshwater > Lake... | reverse complement strand
TGACATCCCAAATGGTTTTAACGCTTTCGGTCGGAGCACTTCGACCTTTAATGAAGCGGGCGAAAAAGCCTTTGGATATTTTTGAACTTCCAACTTTTGTCAATGAAGAAATGGGCCTGCGCGGACTGAATATTCCGTCAGATTTGTTGGCAGGGCGAACGCCCAAAGATTTCGAGCGTCTCTGCGATCTTTCCGACAAGGCGCACTGTCCATTTCTGGTGTTGATTGAAACTCCAGAGTTGGATTTGTGGAATCCGGTGAATCAACCCATCGTGATTGATCGGTTGCGCCGTCTCGCATCCGCGGCGACTCGCATTGGTTGCTCAAGCGTGGCCATTACGTTGGCGGAAGTCACAACGCAAGAACGCGTTGACGCCGTGGTGAAAACATTAAAGCTTGCGTTGGCGGAAATGGACAAGTTTGAAATTTCCCTGTTGCTGCAAAGCGCCTCGGGAATATTAAGCGATGGCAAAGCGTTGGTTGATGTCGTGAAAAAAGTTGGCGGATTTCGCATTGGCACCATGCCGTCGTTTCAACATGCGGCAACCAATGGCGGTGTGGGTCAAGAGTTGCGCAAGTTGGCACCGTATGCGCAGTCCATCACGGCAAGCGTGAAAGGTTTTTCAGTGGACGGCGACCACACGGGGTGGAGTTTGGACGAGTGCGTGGAAACTCTGCGCGCGGTTGGCTATGTCAATTCTCTGTCGCTGGATTATTTGGGCAAGGGTGATCCAATCAAGCCGCTCAGCATGGCGCGCGACATGCTGTCGGCTGCAATTGAAGCAGCGGAACCAGCATGAATTCCCAGCAAAAACCGCTCATTATCACCATTGATGGTCCCGCGGGCACGGGCAAAAGTTCGGTGGCGCACATGTTGGCCATGCGCCTTGGTTTGGAATTTCTCGACACCGGCGCCATGTATCGCGCCGCGGCATTTTTGGCGATTGAGAATTCAATTCCCATTGACGATGGTGAATCCATCGCGGCCGCGTTGGCAAGCACCACGTTGGTGTTCGATTGGAAATCAAGTCCGCCCAAACTTTTGTTGAGCGGTCGCGATGTCAGTCCATTCATTCGCACCGCGGAAGTCACCGAAGCGGTTTCGCCCGTGTCGGCGTGCTCCGATGTGCGCCGCGAAATGGTTCGTCGTCAACGCGAAATTGCCAGCGCGCATCCGCGGCTTGTCACCGAAGGGCGCGATCAAGGTTCGGTGGTTTTTCCAGACGCGCCACTGCGAATTTATCTAGAGGCCGACGCCCGCGTTCGCGCGCAGCGGCGCGTGGCGCAGTTGCGCGCGGCCGGTCATGTCGCCGATGAGGCCAGCATTCTGCGCGCCATTCAACATCGCGACCATGTGGATTCCACGCGCGCGGTTGGACCGCTGCGCATTCCAACAGGCGCGGATCGCGTGGACACCAGCCACTTGGATCTTGAGGCGGTTGTTGCCACGCTTGAACATTTAGCGCGCCAACGACTTGGCGAAAGATTGCCTATTGCAAACAGCGCGGCGGTGCGCCACTAATGTTCCATGACTTCGCGCGGCGCGCGCCTGGGCGCACATTTTTGCAAGCCGTGTGGTGGGATTTCATCGCGCTGTTCTGCGCAATCTTGGCCCGAATTGTGTACCGCATGAAAGTGGTCGGTGCCCACAACATCCCGCGCACTGGCGGCGTGTTGTTGGTGGGAAATCATCAATCATTTCTGGATCCAATTCCACATGCCGCCGTGGCGTATGACAGGCAGACCGCATACATCGCGCGCAGCACACTCTTTCACAATAAATATTTTGGGGCGCTCATTGCTTCCTTCAACGCCATTCCTCTGAAAGAAAAATCAGATTCCGCGGCGATCAAGGCCGCGTTGCAAGTGTTGGCGCAAGGACGTTGCTTGCTCATTTATCCAGAGGGCGGTCGCTGTGACGATGGCGCCATCGCGCCGTTTCAACGCGGCGTCGCGCTACTCATTCGCCGCGCCAAAGTTCCCGTTGTTCCAATTGGTCTTGAAGGTGGCTTTGATATTTGGCCCAGCTCACGCAAGTTGCCGCGTCTTGGCGGCCGACTTGAAGTGGAGGCGGGCGAGGCCATCGATCCAGAAGTATTGATCAACGATCCCGACGGCGGCATTGAACGATTGCGATTGGCCGTTGATCGACTGCGCATGAATCGCCGCGAATCCATTCGCCGATCAACGCAAGGAAGATTTCCCGCGAATGGTCCAGGCGATCAACTTCTTGTGCCCGCAACTGAAAGCGAAAGCGTGCGCGCGGCGCAATCGCAACCAGCAAGTTCAAATACCACTTCCTCCACCAACGCACATGCCTGACGTCAATTTTCCAAGTGGTCCAAGCATCAGCGCGCGCGACGCGGCGGCGGAAATTGCCGCCCAAATTTTACGCGGCCGGTCACACCGCGTATTTCGCGGGCGGTTGCGTGCGCGATGAATTGCTCAAGCTTTCGCCCACCGATTTCGACATTGCCACCAGCGCAACCACCGAGCAAATTCGCGCTATTTTCCCAAAGGCGCGCGGTGTTGGTGAAAGTTTTGGCGTCATCCTTGTGCATCACAAAGGGCGCGTTGTTGAAGTGGCCAGTTTCCGCGCCGACGGCCGCTATGTGGATGGCCGCCGTCCCGAGAACATAGAAGTTGGCGATGAAAAAACAGACGCCAATCGCCGCGATTTCACCATCAATGGAATGTTCATGCATCCCGCCACCGGCGAAATCATTGATCATGTCAGCGGCCGCGCCGACATTCAAAACAAAATCTTGCGCGCCATCAACAATCCAGACGCGCGACTGAGCGAGGACCGACTTCGCCTGTTACGCGCGGTGCGTTTCGCGGCGCGCTTTGGGTTGACCATTGAGCCACAAACGGAAGCCGCCATTCGCGCGCACGCGCAAGAACTTCGTGGAGTTAGCCGTGAACGCGTGGGCCAGGAATTACGCCGCATGATCGCCCACCCAAGTCGTGTGAAGGCGCTGGAACTCATCGAGTCACTGAACCTTGCGCCAAGCACGTTGCTTGAAATTTCGCCACCAACTTCGCTGCAACGCGTGCGAACGCTTGCCATACGCCATGCGCAATCAACAGCGTCGCCGCTCCATTTGGAAACACTTCAGGCGCAAGAGTTCGCCACGGTTCTGGCGGCATGGTTGCTTGATCGTAAATCCACAGTGCCTTGGCAAGAGCGCGTGAATAGTTGGACAAACGCGCTCGTGCTTTCAAACAAGGAACGCGACGCCCTTACGAACACGCTTCAATTGCAAACAACATTGCCGCAGTGGGCCACATTCACCAAGGCTCTGCAAAAAAGAACCGCCGCCAATTCTTCTTTCACGGACGCGCTTCAAGTTTTTGCCACCCAAGCGCCCGACGCCGCGGCGCGCATTCAGAAAGACTTCCAACACCTTGAAAAAGAGGGCATTTCCCCTACGCCTTGGCTCTGTGGCGATGATTTGATCTCAATGGGTTTGCGCGCTGGACCAGACTTTCGCCGCATTTTGGACGCGGTGTATGACGCCCAACTTGAAGGAGCGCTTGCCAACAAAAGCGCCGCCGCCGCATTGGCCAAGCAACTTTCCAATGCTTGATCCGTATACTCACGCATCATGAAACGCTTTGCTCCATTGTTCGCGCTGATGCTCACCGCCGTGTTCGCAATGGCCGCCGACGCGCCATCTCCTTTGCAAATGAATCAGAAAGATCCCTCCAAGGCTCCCAAAATTTATGTCATACCCATGGGGCTCGATGGCAACGGGCAAATTGGTAGTGACATTCGCTTGAGCGTGTATGAACAAGTAGTCAAGGATGTGAAGGTGAAGAAACCCGACCTGATTATTTTTCAACTCGAAAGCACGGATGGAAAAACAGGCAAGGCTTATTTAGGAAATGATGATCGATCAGAGCGCGGTCGAATTGATTTTGAGGACGCGCGAAAGATGGTCGACCTTCTCAAAACAGAGTTTGTGAATATTCCGCAAGTGATGTGGGTGAAAGATTCCGTCGGGTTCAGCACGGCTTTGGCATTGGCGTGGCCGGATCTTTATATGACAAGCAAGGCTCGTTTGTGGGGCATGTCTCGCGTGATGGAATTCGTACAGCATCCAGATCCTGAAGTTGTCAGGAAATATTTAGCTGCGTGGACTGGAATCGCAAATGGGTTTTTGCGTCGTGGCGGTTATCCCCCTGAACTTGGCCTGGCCATGATGCGACCTGAAAAAACCCTTAGTGTTTCTTGGGATGGTCGCAATCTGATTTGGCGCGATGACACCAAGGGAACATTTTTGGTGGATGGGAGTGAAAATTTTGTCGCGAACTTCGACGCTAAAACCGCGGAAGACTTGGGGCTTTGCGACGGCATCGCCGACAGTATTGAGGACCTGATGTTCTTGTTGGGCTATCGCGAATGGGATGATTCACTTGGTAAGGGAAACCAGGATGGCGTGAAAATTGTCGGCGACTACATCACGGATTGGCGCAAGGCGTACACAAAATCCATCGAGAATTTTACAGAATTTGAAAATTATGCGAAAGATCCAAAGAAGAGCAGCGCAGCAAAGCAGACGCTTGAAAAAATTCGTTCTGCAATGAAAAAATTTCCCGCGGTGGAGTATCGCTTCAAGATGGAAGGCCGGCCTAGTCTCGCTGATTTAGACACATTGCTTTTGCAATTAAAAGAGGGAAAGGCCCAACCTAGTGGGGGTCGTTAACGCAGTCTTCTTTTCATGTAGGAATGTTTTTATGAAATATATTTCAACAACACTATTCGCCCTCGCAGTTGTATCTAGTATCGCTGTCGCTCAAACGAAACCAGCCAGTTCACCCAGTACGGATCCAAAAAAGGCGCCCGCAATACCAGTGGCCAAACCCGCGGACGCAAGTTCAAGCGCTGCCAAGTCTGACGCCACAAAACTTGGCGCGGGCGAAAAAGATACTCGCCGTCAAGTATTCATTCTTCCGCTTGGCGGAATGGTGGGAGTGGGTTTGCGCCATAATGAGATGGACAAAATTGAGAAGGAAGCCGACAAGTTCGGCCCTGGGCAAATCATTGTCATCCGCATCAATTCCGGTGGTGGTTTGGTGACTGAAGGCGACGAAATTGCTGAAACTTTGACTCGCATGCGCGACAAGCATCGGGTTGTGGCATGGATTGAAGAGGCTATTTCCGGTGCGGCATTCACCGCCATGCATTGCCGAGAAATTTATTTTTTGAAGACTGGTTCGCTTGGCTCCATCACCATGTTCGCTGGTGACAAAAGCGCCGAAGGAAAAGCGCTCGAGGCCTGGATCGCTCGCGTCGCCGAAGTATCAGAGGGTGCAGGACGCAATGCGCAAGTGGGTCGTTGCATGGTGTATTCCCCATTAGTTGTGAGTTACACCAAAGACGCCAAAAGTGGCAAAGTGACTTTCTTTGACAACGATACTGGGGAGCACATGCTCAGTGATGACAAGGACAATCTCACATTTACAGAGGACGTTGCGCTTGATTGTGGGTTCTCGCAAGGAACGGCTGACACAGAAGAAGAATTGTTCAAGATCATGCAGCTCAAGCCCAATTCCTTTGTTGTCAACCAACAAGGCAAGAAAATTGGCGATGCGTGGGAAAAAACTGTTGCTGACACAAGCAAGGCTCGAGTACGGATTTTAGCGGAATGGCAAATTAAAGGTTCGGGCCAAGGTCCTGCAGCGCAAATTGCTGTTCGTATAAAGTTGCTCGACGAAATGTTGCGTATTTGGGAAAAATGTGAGCCCGTTGCCATGGGGTACGAAGGTGGTGGAATACTCATTCCTGAAGAGGCCCAACAATATGAGGACCTATTCGCCGGCTTTCAAAAAGCGAAAGTGAAAGCCCCAATTGTGAAGCAAGCTTTCGATCGCTTGAAGAAGCAATATCAGAAAGAACTTGCCGAGATGCGAAAAAGTAATTAGTGTTATCAAACGTTTGTGCAGGGGGATAACGTAATTGTTATCTTGACTACATGTCCCAACAATTTTCCGAAGTTGAAGATCCGTTTCTGCCGCCAGCGCCCACGAAATGGCCAACCATTCTTGGTTGGATCATGCTTATTTGGGGGATTTTAGGCATCATTATGGCCATCTGGGGCTTTGCCAGCAAATCATTGGCGGTCGAGACTTATCAAGGCCTTCCTGACTGGATGGTGGCGGCGTTTCGAATGATCTTGATTTGTGGAACAGCGGTTACAACTCTGGGAGCGCTGAGTGGCTGGTATCTGCGCAAGAAAATGCGCCGCGGTTATTCCATGGCGAAGTGGTGGGTGGTTCTTGCGCTTGTGATCAATGTGGCTGGACTCACCATGCAAATCACCAAGCGTGATGACATGCAGGCATGGATGAAACGCACCATGCTGGCGCAACTGGAAAAACAAAATATGCCGGCATCGGCAGTGACTCCAGAAATGCTCAAGGGAATGTGGTACGCGCAGGCAGGTTGCGGCGGGCTCATGGGCATTCTTCCGCCGCTTGTCTTTGGCATATTTCTGTTAGGCGCAAAACGCAAAGAAGAAGTCGCCTTGTGGACACATTGAATCAAGCAGAGTGAAATTGCTTTGAACGCAAAGTGAATCCAAGGCAATGCGTCGCCAAGCGCATTCATTCGTGCGCCCATGGCGCAGTCGTCACGCGTTCAACCCACTTCGCGCCGCTGAAACAGAAATGTGCCCAGCGCCAACGCCATCACAATCAATACAAAACCGTATGGCACCGCTGTGGCGATGTATTCAAATCCAATATTTTTCTTCTGCGTTAGCGCGTCGCTAAGCCAAAAAAGTTGAAAATTTGGAACCACCGATTGCATGGCCTTGTAGAAACCCCACTCCAAATGCATGGAATCATGCCACGATTGATCGGCGGCGGGCAGTTTGCCCATTAAATCAGAAAGTTGCTTCAATTTGCGGGCAAAGAGCCAGTCACTGAGCATGCCACACATAAATGTCGCCAACACGGTTGCAAGCGTGAGCACTTGTCCAAGTCTAGTGCTCACGGCCACCGCGATTGCGCCTAAGACAAGTTCCGCAATCATTAGCATTCCAAGGGCCTTCCACAAATTGGGCTTAAATGTCGCGGCAATAATTGCCGTGGACCAGTCTGGTTTAAATATGAGACAAACACAATATGCCAGCAAAAGCAGTGGTAATCCAAGCGTGATCACAGTCGCACCAAAATTCCAGTCATACAAAAAATTGCACCAGATTCCCACGACGAACATCAGTATCACCGCGGAAAATCCAAAAGTGAGAACCGGTTGGTTGTAGGGAGTCATCACCGTAGGCATGGTTCCGTGCAACTCGGTCAACATAAAAACCAGGCCCAACCAAAGTGTGACCATCAGCAAGACACAGGCAACACCTAAGAATTTTCCAAGCACAAATATTGGTCGCGGCACCGGTTTGCTCACGACTGTTAACACTGTTTTATTTTCAATTTCACGATTCACAACGCCAGTTGCCAGAAACGCCGACATGATGACTCCGCACATAAAGATCGTGGACAGACCAATATCAACAAACATGCGCTGATCATCCTCCATTGTGAATGCGCTGAAGGGAACCGAGAGCAAAATAAGTAAAAATCCAATAACGGCCGTCGCCAAAACTACAGGTTGGCGAATGCATTCCAGAAGAGTATTTTTACTCAATGCAAGTAGTTTTTCAATCCAAGCCATGGAGAGGGTCTTTCGGTAGACTGAGCGAAATTGTTCATTAAGACTAGCGCAAGAACGAACACAGTTCATCTATTCTGCGTAGAAAAATTACCCACACGTTTCATCTCTGAGCTATTATTTATCCAGTAAAGTTTGACCCATGAGAATTGATCATTTTTCCTATCAACAAGCGAGCCGAGTTTCAATCCTTGGTTTTTGTTTGCAGTTTTCCATAGGTATTGTTTTGTTGGTTTTTGGCAGACTTGCTGGGGACACAACTTTTGTGGTGGCTTCCACAATGGTGCTGTGTGGTCTTCCGGTATGGGCGGCTTTGGCGGTCGTATTTCATCAGCATCGACTTGAACGACTTGAAGCGCTTGAAAGGGAAGAACTCTCTCAATCCAGGGGGGAAACAATCTTTGAGCGCTCGGCGCTTGATCAAGAAACTTCCGCGCGCAGACTTGGTCAGATGCATCGATGGCTGATGCCGCTTTCAAGTTTGGCGGTGGCTCTCTTGCTGCTTGGACTGGGACTTTGGAATTGGTCCAACTTGCGAGAAATGCAAGATTCAGCAGTAGAAACCAATGCATTTTCAGTCGGTTCTGTGTTGGGTTGGCAACTTGCGGTTTGCATAGGACTGGCCTTGGTGGCCTTCATTTTTGCGCGATTTGTCGCCGGAATGTCCAAACAACCTGCCTGGCAAAATTTGCGTGGTGGCGCCGGCTTCATGGTGAGCAGCGCGCTTGCCATGTTGGCCGCCGCTGTTGGAATTGTTTTTCATGTGTTTCAACGGCCCTTCATCATTGAGTGGATGGCTCTTGGAATCGCTGGTTTCCAAATCGCTTTGGCAATTGAAATCTTTTTGAACTGGACCTTGAACCTCTATCGGCCGCGGCGAGCCAATGAAATTCCTCGCCCAGCGTTTGATAGTCGAGTGCTTGGATTGTTGGCGGCCCCTGATAATTTGGTTCGCGGCATCAATGAAGCTGTCAACTATCAGTTTGGTTTCGACATCACTTCAAGTTGGGGATATAAACTTGTGCTTCGAAGCAGTGGAGCGCTGCTTGTGATTGGGGGTGCCGCACTTCTTATCCTGAGCAGTATTGTGGTGGTTGGTCCAGGGGAACAAGCTGTGCGGCTTCGTGGCGGCTCAATCGCGGGGCGGGTGTATCAAGGCGAACTCATGTGGAAAATGCCATGGCCATTTGAAACCGCGGAAGTTGTGAATATTGCTCAAGTTCACGCACTTCCGCTGCAGACCGACAATCTAAAAGTGGGCAAAGTAAACCTGTGGAGTGACCCATCCGAGACAGAAACTGAACGAGCATCGTATTTGGTGGCCGCGCCCAATCTTGCTGTTGAGGTGCAAAGGGATCTTGGAACTGGAAGCGAAGCCTCCGCGGTTTTGTCACCACTTGGGCCGCCTACTGGAGCTGATTTAAATAACGAAGTGGCCGCGAAAGGCATCAGCGATCGATTTGCCCTTGTGGATGCCGACTTGATTTTGATTTGGCGCATCAAATCAGATGGATTGCTCCCTTGGTTGAATTTCGCAAGCGACACCAAGATTCGTCGGACAGGCATTGAAATGCGCGAAGTGATTTTAAGGGAAATTTGTCGTCGCGAAGTTTGTCAATATTTGTCGACTCGTCCTTTGGACGAAGTTCTCAGTCCAAGTGGAGCTGCTTTGGCTACGGCTCTTCGTGAACGCATTCAAATATCCTTTGATAGTGAAGGCACTGGTGTTCAAGTTGTGAGCATTCAGATTCCCGCATTACGTCCGCCGGGAGCGTCGGCGGCTTTGTATGAAGAACTTTCAATGGACACTCAAAATGCGCGCAAGGTGAAAGAGGAAGCGCAACGCATAGCAAACACCACCATGGCCACTTTGCTAGGAGATGCTCGTTTGGCCTCGCAAGCGGTTGAAGCCATTCAAGTGTGGCGAGACACCATGCGTGAAAAAGGCGAAAATGCCTCCGAAACAAAGAACGCACGCATTGCCGTAGAAAACATTTTAGTGTCAACCCGCGGCAAGGTTGCTACCCAAATTAAAGAAGCCCGCGCGCGTCGTTGGGCTTTGCATCTCAAGGCGCGCATCACCGCCAGTGATGTGCTTGGTCAAGCGGCCGCCTATCACACTGCGCCTGAATTATTTATGCAGCGCAAATTAATGGAAGCACTTTCCCAAAGTCTTTCCGCGGTGCGTCAAAAATACGTTTTGGGAATTGACCCAAATCGAATCCGTGTTGATATTCAAATGCAACAGCCAGAAGTTGGTTTTAACTTGGCCGATTATGTCGAAAAGAAATCCGATAAATAATTCAGAAACGAAACATCATGTCTAAAACTGTTCCAATTGTCGCAGCCGCCTTCATTCTTCTTGTGTTGACCTTGTTCAACACCACGTACACCGTCAACTACCATGAGGTTGCGGTCGCCACTCGCTTTGGCAAGCCGGCGGGAATTGTTCGAGAAGCTGGACTTCACTTCAAAGCACCATTCTTCATTGATCAAGTGGCCAAGCTTGACACTCGACTTCAATTGACTGAAAGCAATATGGAAACCGTGTTGACCAAAGATGGCCAACAACTTGTTGTCAAGGCTTATTTATTGTGGCGCGTGGACAGCAAGGCGGACGCCCCGTTGGCGTTTTACACCGGGTACGGCAATTTAGATGCCGCCAATAAGGAACTTGAGACGCGATTGAATGCAAGTATTCGTGGTGCGGTTGGGCAATTTGCATTCACTGATTTAATAGGCTCCAAGAGTCGTCTTTCCGATGCGGAAGCGTCTTTGTTGACGGATATCAAACGCAATCCAATGGTTGGTGTAGATCCAGTTACGGTTGGACTCAGTCAAGTTGTGTTGCCACCAAAGACCACCATTGCGGTGGTAAAACGAATGAGCGCGGTGCAAGAAACATTGGCCAACCTTGAGGAAAGTCGCGGGCAAGCGGAGGCGGACGCCATTAAGAGCATGGCCGCAAGTCAAGCGGACACCATTCGTAATTTTGCAGAGCAGTGGGCCGCGGAACTGGAAGCTGTTGGAAATTCCGAGGCAACTCGTTATTACGAGCAAATGAAAAAAGAGGCGGATCTAGCCATCTTCCTTGCGTGGCTTGACACCCTCAAGGCGAGTCTTTCTGGCAGCACCACTTTTGTCACTGATATGAACAAGGCGCCATTTCACATGATGGATCTTGATTCTCCTGTTGACGCCAAGGGTATTCCTCAGCCATCTCAAAAATCCTCTTGGGGACAGTCAAGCCCCGCAGGAAATAAATAAATGACAGATTCGAATCCAGATCTTTCATCCAATAGTTTGGATGACGCAGATGCTCCACGCCGCGGTGCCAGCGCGCAGTTTGAAGTTGCGGCACCTGTCGCAGCGGAAGCCGCCATGCGACAGGCGATGGACCCAGCCAATCAAAGTCTTGGCGAGGCCTTGCGGCTTTCCTACAGATTGTTACAGGTGGCGATTGTCGGGCTCATTATCACATTTTTGTTCAGCGGATTTCAAACAGTTCAAGAGGGAATGAGCGGCATTCGTTCGATTTTTGGAAAAATTTCCGGCGAGCCGGGGCAAGAGGCTTTAAGTCCTGGATTAAATCCATTTTGGCCGTATCCAGTCGGAGACATCACTGTCTTTGAAACCAAGAGAGTCGTAGAAATTCGATTCGAATTTTGGCCGCGCATGACGGTGAAGAATGCGACCATTGAACTCATGATGGACAACGCCGATGTGACAGCGCCTTTGAAGCCTGGATTGGATGGAACGGTGATTACAGGTGACGGAGATTTGGCGCATATTCAATTGGTTGCCGAGTATGTTGTTGAAGATCCAGTTCGCTTTTTACAAGCGGTGGATCTAGAGAAGGCGGACGCGATTGTTCGCATCGCCCTCTCAAGCGGCATAACGACGGCGATCGCCAAAATTCCTCTCGCTGAATTGGTTGATCAACGCGAGCAGCCTGCTGCATTAGTGCAAGTGGAAGCGCAACGCGTCTTGGACAGTATTGCCAGTGGAATTCGTCTGCAAAAAGTCGCAATGCCAGAGCGCAGCGCACCGTTTGTGGTTCGAGGGGTTCTGCGTCGTGTGCAAACAGGAAAAGAAGATGCCAAGACTGTGGTGGATCGTGCGCGTCAAGAAGCTACAGCGCTTCTGTTGGCGGCAGCGGGTCCAAAATATGAGCAGATTTTGACTCTGATTGATGGATACGAGTCGGTGTTGGCCGCGGGCGACATGGTCCGCGCGGATCAATTGTTGCGAGAAATTGGTGAGCGAATTGAAATGAAAGACATTAGTGGCACGGCCAGTTCAATTATCAATCGAGGTAAGAGTTATCAAAGCGCTATTGCGGGCAATTTAGGCAAAGATGTTCGTCGCATTGAAGGGCTACGTGATACGTGGAGCCAAAATCCGCAGCAACTTACACGGCAACTTTGGCTTGATACTTTGCGGAGCGTGTTAACGCAAAGCGAGGTCGAAGTTTTTGCGATGCCACCAGGCGTTGGTCAAAGTCAAATCAGTATCACTTCAAGCCCCGAAGTGATGCAAGTGAGGCGCAACGCGGACATGGCTCGTCGTAAGCAAGCCGCCGCAATGATGGAAGCGCTTCGTCCAAGTTGGCAGTTAGGCGTGCGGCAGACCATGCTGGATAAAGCTGGGCGCCGTCTTGATCAAAAAGCGACTCAAGGATTTGGCCGGGAGAATAAATAGTGGCAAAGACTTCCCAAACAAGTACGGATCTTGCGGTGCAAGCCGTGGGGTTGACAAAAGTCTTTACTGATTTTTGGATGCGTGCAAAGGCGGTCGCGGTTGATGGAATAGATTTTGAAATTCGCCAGCATGAAATTTTTGGGCTTCTAGGGCCAAACGGCAGTGGCAAAAGTACGACAATTAAAATGATGTTGGGACTATTGCGACCAACGCATGGAAGGTTGATCGTTCTTGGTCATGCCCCTGACGATGTCAAGGTAAAATCTAGAATTGGATATTTGCCGGAAGAAAGTTATTTATATCGCTTTCTGAATCCCATGGAAACATTGGATTATTACGGGAAATTATTTGGTTTGGAACGGCGACTTCGACGCAGGCGTTGCGAGGAATTGCTCGAAATGGTTGGGTTAAATCAAGTTGGCCGTCGACGCGTCGGAGATTTTTCCAAAGGCATGGCGCGGCGGTTGGGTCTGGCTCAAGCCTTGGTGAATGATCCAGATTTTCTTATTTTAGATGAGCCAACCAGCGGACTTGATCCAATCGGAACGCGTCAAGTCAAAGACTTGCTTCTAGAACTTGGTCGACGAGGCAAAACAATTCTTCTATCCAGTCATTTGTTGGCCGATGTGGAAGACGTGTGTGATCGCATGGTCGTGCTTTATGGGGGTAAAATTCGAGCCAGTGGTACTGCCGATGAATTGCTTGAGGATTCCGACCACACGGTTATCGAAACTCAGCGGCTTCGACCGGAAACAATTGTGCTTATTGAAAAAGTGCTTCACGAATCTCAAGGTATTGGTATTCAAAACACCCACGCTCCGCGGCAAAAGTTGGAGGATCTCTTCATGAAAATTGTTGAGCAAGCAAAGTCTGAGAAGATCGCCAACAGCGGGGCTTTGCATGGCGGAAAAACAGCAAAGTTCTTGGCGGAAACAGGGTTGGAGAATCAAGATTTACTCCAGAGTCTTGTTGAAGAGCATGCGCCAACCACAACTAAAGTTGCTCAACCAGCGAAAGCGAAAGAGAATAAAGCTGCGGCTGATGTGCTGGCAGATTTGGCGAAGGAACGGGAGCATATTGTTGAAAAACAACGGCCAGTATCCGCTCCCAAACCGGTGGTTGGCGTTGATCGCGGCATACTGGATGACCTTATGGGAAATGATCCAAAATCTGGCGGGAGTGCATCTTCTTGAAGTCCGTTTTTCGGGAGCGCTGGTTGGGCTGGAATCACAGTTTAGAAAAAACGCGTGCCAAAGTCATCGCTTCTATTATTTCATTTTTTGTTGTCATGGGTCTTCTATCCCCTTTTTTCATTTCAAGCATAAGGTTGCAATCGCAGCGAAATGCTATTGAGACTGTCGTCAGTCAAGCGAATTTAAATGATCGCGATCCCATCAGCGTGGCACTTCTGGAACGCGGCGAGGTGACAACTTCACTGGGCGTATTTAAAAGTACTCAACTACGTTCAATGGGCGACGAGTTATTTGATCGCAATGGAAAAATTATCGACGGCACTGTGATTTCAGATGTGCTTCTTGCGCCAAATTTTCCCACCTGGGCTCCTATGTTCATGGTCGAACGACCATCAGCACCGGTGATGGTCTTTTTTATACTTTTAATTTCCACTTTTTTGGCAATTTGGCTCAATCTCTTCCTTCCATACGCGTGCATTTGTTTGCTTGCGGGCGCAATTGTGATTCCTTCAGTTCATCAAGGTTATTTTTCAGTCGCATTTGTCACGGCTGGAATCACTGCATTGGTTCTTTCCTTCGCACTTTTAATTCAACTCTTGATCGTGTTGCTGAATGGCCGCGCAGGGTGGTGCGCCGTTGCGCAAACACTGGTGCGTGAATCAATTCGTCAGCGTATTAGCATTTCATTTATCGCGGTTGTTCTTATTGCACTTCCACTGCTTCCTATCTTTATTGATGGAGCAAGTCCGTTGCGCTATCAAATTCAAACATTCATGTCGCGCGCGTTGGATATCGCCTATGTCTGCGCGGCGTGCATGACACTTATGCTGGGTTGCGCCACGGTGGCATTTGAAATACGTGATCGGCAGATTTGGCAATTGATGACAAAGCCACTTGATCGTTTTGAATATTTAATTGGCAAGTGGGCGGGACTTGTATTGTTAAATCTCATTTTGTTTCTGGTGAGCGGTGTGGGCATATTTATTTTTGTGCAATGGATGCGAACTCGCCCAGCCATTGACGAATTTGATCGTATCGCTGTACGTGATGAGATATTGGTGGCACGCGAAACCTCGCGCCCACGCTACGAGCGTATGAGCAGGGAAGAATTGGAAGTCGTCGTTGATACCACGATTGCGTCTGACGCTATTTTAAAAGCGGATATTGATAGCGGACGTCGTCGAATGGAGGATGTTCGGCGTGAAATTGCAACGCAGCGGCAAGTGGAGTTTCAATCTGCTCAGCGCAGTATCGAACCAGGAATGAGTAAATTCTTTCTTTTTGAAGGATTATTGCCTGCAAAATCTATTGGCGGAACCCTGTCGCTACGATATTTTTTGCATGCTGGAGGAAGTGATTCACATACATCATTTCCAATTATCTTTAGATTTCCAGATGGGTCATGGATTGACCGCATGTTTATTCCAGCCCAAGGTCACATTCTGGCAATCCCCGCCAACTTGATCAACGATCAGGGGCAATTGCAAATCGAAGTTGTCAATCTGAAATTCAATTCAAAAGATAGTACTTTTACGCCAAGTGAATGGGCGTTCAATTGGGATGAAGATAGTTTAGAAGTGCTGTATCGCGTGGGAGGATTTGAAAGCAACTATCTACGTGGCATGGTTGTCAATTTGGTCAAACTTTCGTTCTTGGGAATGTTGGCTATTTGTTCCGCAACCACACTCAGCTTTTCTGTGGCCTGCCTTCTGTCTTTCTCTATTTTTCTTGCGGGTAGCCTGACGCCTTTTTTGGCGCAAAGTCTTTTGTACTGGACTTCGGCGGCGGATGCTGGTTCCATTGAGAGCTACATTCAAATTTTTGTAAGAGCCATTGCGAAGATTGTTGAATTCGCCTTTCGGCCATTTGGTCAAACCAGCGCCAATGACCTTCTTGTGAAAGGTCGCAATGTAAGTTGGGACCGAATGACACTTGCAATTTTTATCATTGGACTTTGCTGGACTGGAGCCACACTCATGATCGGTTGGTTAGCCTTTCGGCGTAAGGAATTAGCCGTATACAGCGGTCAAGGATAAGCCATGGGTGATCGAATTATTCAATTGGCATGTCTACTTATATTTGTTGTGGGTTCGATGATCAGTGGGTTCACTGTTCCAAAGCTTTTAGATCAGGCCAACCAAGAAGGGTTGCGCTATACGTCGGATCCCGTGGAGGGCGCGCCGCCGATTGTCGCTTTGGGCACTGCAATTGGAGCACTTCGTGGCGTGTTAGCGGATTATTTGTGGATTAAATTACAAATGCAAAAAGATCAGGGTCTTTTT
>Ga0209596_1002285_pt1 | contig 15855 bp, 9 predicted proteins | sample M_130807_MF_Meta_FD_187314 | JGI IMG/M metagenome (GOLD analysis project Ga0209596, IMG submission 187314) | Freshwater microbial communities from Lake Montjoie, Canada to study carbon cycling - M_130807_MF_MetaG (SPAdes) (version 2) | ecosystem: Environmental > Aquatic > Freshwater > Lake... | reverse complement strand
ATTTACTTCAATCCATTTATATACTGATTTTATTTGATATTTATTAATATAAGTAATAAATTCATTAATACTTATATTCATTTCTTTTAATTTATTTTTAACATAATATAATGCATTATTAAAAGAGATATTATGAAATAATACAATATTATACGCTTGACTTTTTAATGAATCTTTATTAAGCCAGCTTGTAAATGTGATATTATAAGTTGGATGGTCTTTTTCATATTGTTTAAATAATTCTGGATTATTTAATGCAATCTGACAATCATTTCCAACAATATCTGGATTTATATTATTTATTATAATTGGTTTAATATAATTAATAGAAACGGGTATTAAACTAGTATCTTTTTGTATTTGTATGTTACGATTACAAATATTAGTATAAGAGATTTTTATTGGTTCTACTATTGTAGCTTTGGTACTTTCTTTTGTAGCTTTGGTACTTTCTTTTGTAGATAATAATGGGTATTCTGTTTCATATGTTGCAATTATAGGTATATTTTTAATGGGTGGTTGTAATGGTTCATGACTAAAATCTCTTACCAAATGTAAATATGGATGCTGATTATGTTGCATTTGTTCAGGACAATCACAACTACCAAATATTAAATCTTTAATACATATTTGTTTGCCATTAATACGATGTCCGCTATAACAATTTTTACCATATATGCAAAATTTACCACTTTCTTCTATTTTACACGGTATTAAATATCTAATTGCTAGTAAATATTCTTTATCATTTTCAGATATTTTAAATTTATTTGAATCAAATGTTGCTAAAGTATGCCATATTTTATATAATTCAATAAAATTTTCTGGAATAATTTTTGGTATTTGTGGACTATATTTTTTTAAACTTTCATATATTTCTTGAATACATGGTTTATTAATAATTTCTGATAAATATAATTTTTTTAAACCTTCATAAAATTCTTTATATTTAATAGTAGTTATTTTATTATCTAATTTTGCTATAAATTGATTAATATATTTTTGTTCATCAAGACTATGAGCAAACTTACATTTATTACCAAAAGGACATTTAATTTTAGTAGCACCACATTTACACATTACCGTTTTGTGTGTATTGTTTTGCATGTTTGACATAGGTGGTCAGAGAAAAGGTATGAATATTAAAATTATTATATATATAATTATAATATATATATATATCAATTTTTTTATTGAATTGATTTAAAATAAAAATTTATTTTTTGCTATACATAAGTCACCGCAATAGATCTCCATCACGACAATGGCATAAATCTATACTGTCTAAATAGAGGCTATGATACATTGTCTCAAGTACATTATAAAAAATTATTAGATATTAAAAAATTAAATATCTAAATATTTATATATAAATGGCTGATGATAACCCTTATCAGGATCCACATCGCAACCGCTCAGTAAGTCAAAGCCTTGAATATTGGGCCCTTCATGATAATAGGCACAATTTAGCAAGGAAGATCAAGACGCACCTAGATTGGGACTATAATACCCGCAGGTGGGCGCCGTATACAGTAACTGCACGTGTAAACCCAGAGGATAGTGAGTCTCCATATGATATTTTTATAAACATAAATTCAAATGGTCGTAGATATGCGCATATAAGTTTTCATATAGGTCCATCGGGGTCAGCCATCGGATCAACTCATATTCGATATGATGGTCGTGGTGGACCAGCCCGACGAATAATTATAGACAATGGTCAATTTGAGATGGACTACCAGGAAGAACCCGACCCAGAACATGATGCATTTGAAGCGCGTATACTAATAGCATTAAATGAGTTTAATGCTGAGACACCAATAATAAGTGATTATGCTACTCCTACTAATACTGATACTTATACTAATACTTATACTTATAATGAGGGGGATGAACATAATGATGAGGATGAACATAATGATGAGGGTGATCCTAATTATAAAAAATATTTAAAATATAAAAATAAATATTTGCAATTAAAATATAAACTAGGTATTTAATATATTTTTATCATCTATTTCACATAGTGTTACATATCCAGTTCAATTAAAGCTTATGTATTTGATTATATATAAAATAAATATATATAAATTTTTGTATAATTTGTTTTAAAATAAAAATTTATTTTTTGCTAGTGAATAAGTGCAACTGCTTCCTCCGCGGGCGAATGGTGTCGATTGCACTTAATTCATTGGCTCTAGCACTTCTTACCGTGCTATCAATAGTTCACATACCATACCCCTAGGAAGTTTTGCTTCTTTGAAGGATCTTTATGACGAGGCATATGATGATGAACCTGCATTAATGCTGGCAACACGACGCGACTTTCGTTGATTACACAAACTTGAACATGATTCGGCAATTGACAAACAGCCAAGCGTTATGTCTCTGTAGGCGCATAGCGCAACTGGTATGTTATTAGCACAACTTTTATACATTACCGTTTTGCGCGTATTGTCTTGCATGTTTGACACAGGCGGTCGGATAAAAGGTATAATATTAAAATTATTATATATAATTTTAATATATATATCAATTTTTTTATTCTCTTGATTTAAAATACGCATCACTAAATGGTTTAAAAAACATGCTATATATAAAACTGCTGGTAATTATCATAATTAATGTAATTAATAATTTAAATATTACATTATTTGGTAATTCAATATTTAGTGTTTTATTATTACCCTCACTTTCAAAAATAGGTTTTAATTCACCATTATTAATTCGGTCAAATAAGAAATTACTAATTAAATATAAAATAAATAATAAAATTAATTTAAAAATAAACCAAAATTGAAATAAATTAGATAAAACACTTTTACTATTATCTAACATTTGACTGGATAATTTTTGTTTAGGTTCCATAATATTATATTATTAATTAGAAATTAATAAATTATTTAATACTTTTAGATTTTTTCTTTTTAATAATTGGTGTATTTTCTTTAATTTTTAATTCATACCATTTATTATATTCTGATTCTAAAATATCTAATTCACTAATCCATATATCTTTTGGTGATTTACTATTAAGTGTATTATATTCTGTTTCTTTGTCTTGTTCTTGTTGTTTTAATTCATTTATCTTTTCCATAGTCAAATTATAAATAGGCATTGTTAAAAGATAATCATATGATATTTTATCATCATCTTTTGAACGTGCTAATTGTGGAAACTGTGCTTTAACAAGTTGTTCTTCAATATCACTTCGTTTTTTATTATTAATTTCTAATTTTTTATTAACTACTAATAATATAAATTTAACTTTATAACTAATAAGTTTTAATTGATGTTCAATAATTGCTAATTGATGTGCTTTTCTATCACTATATAATGCTAAACGTATTTTATAATAATCTCTGATAATATCTTCAACTGTATTATAATGTTTAATATGTCCTTCGGGTCCATACAAGTGCATATTTGTAATTGAATACTTTTTATATAAATGATATAATTTATCTATTTCAGGTGTATCTTGTAAATAACCATCTTCAAATAATAATTCAAATTGCACTTTGGAATCTGTATTATTATCTTTGTATGAAATAAATGGATTTTCTTTTTTAACTTTTTTTATTTTCTTAGTATCTACCTGACTACGTAATGGAATATCATTTAACATTTTTTCTAAAAATTCTTTATAATTACTTGTCCACTCACCTACCGGTAATTCTGTAATAGTTAATTTATTACCATTAATAGACCATGAACCATAAATCTCATAATTATAATCATCTATTTTTGATATTGTTCCATTAAATCCTTGCCACCATGGGTCCATTGGTTGACATTCTTTATTCTTTAATATTAATCTCAAATTTTTAATAATATCAAGAGGATTATATGGTGGTATTTTTGTTGAAAAACCAGTGCCAATACCTGCTGCACCATTAACTAATATCATTGGAATAATAGGAGCATAAAATTCAGGTTCAATTGGTTCGCCATCTTCATCTTGTTGTTTTAATATTGGATTATCTAATGGATTATAAATTAGTGTTGTTAGTTTTTCTAAGCTTGTCCAGATATAACGCGGTGATGCTGCATCTGAACCACCTTTTAATCTTGTTCCAAATTGTCCTGCTGGTAATAATATATTAATATTATTTGAACCAACAAAATTTTGCGCCATACCTATAATTGCTCCATTCAATGACATTTCACCATGATGATATGCTGCTTTGTCTGATACAAAACCTGCAAGCTGAGCTACTTTAACTTCTGTTTTATCTAAACCTCTTAAATACGCTCCATATAATATTTTACGTTGCGATGGTTTAAGTCCATCTATTACTGATGGAATAGATCTATATAAATCTTCATTAGAAAAGTGAATTAAATCACTATGAATAAAATCATAATAAGGAATTATTTTTTGTTCATAATTAAGAACAACATTTTTATTATAAGACATTAACCATTTTTTACGATCATTTGCTCTTGTTTTATCAAATGCTAATCTTATAGCATCATCATCATCATGAATTGGAATAAATACATCACTAATAGTATCATCTGCAGTTTCTGTAATTAATTTAGTTTTACTTTTCTTTTTAATAGTATCTGATGTATCCGATGAAATATTTGGTTCTATTGTAATAGTATTTTGCCAAATATAATTTAAAAGTTTTGTTTCAATATTATCAAAATATTCTTTTGCTTCAAGAGTTGTTGATGTTCCTAACCCCTTATAATATTTAATTTTAAAATTACTTGCTTCTGGTGTAGCTTTCCAATTATCATAATCAGACAAATTATAAAAGGTAATTATATTTTTACCTTTTGTAGCTTTAACAATAGGTGTATTTAAACTTTGAACAAATGAATCTTTTTTAACAAGCGATGGCCACAAACTATGCAACATATTAATAAATAATCCTTTGATATGTGTACCATCGGTGTCTTGATCTGTAAGCATTAATACATGACCATATCTAAGTGTATTAAATTTATCTTCTGTTGAATAATCTTCACCTTGTTTTAATCCTAAAATTAATTTAATATTTTTAATTTCTTCATTTGCAAGTAGTTGTGCAGCTCCTGCTTCTCGGACATTTAGTAATTTTCCTTTCAATGGGAAAACACCATAATAATCTCTACCTATAACACCTAAACCAGCCATAGCAGTAGCTTTTGCAGAATCACCTTCTGTAAGAATTAGTGTACATTTGTCAGAATCTTTGGAACCTGCTTTATTAGCATCTTCTAATTTAGGAATTCCAGAAATTTTAACTTGTTTTTTCCCATCTGTTTTTTTAAGTCCTGCATTTTCTTTAAATTTAGCAAGATTAATAACTTGTTCTACAATTCCACATTTAGCAAGTTTCTTTAAAAATGGCACAGATGGGTCATATTTTGAACCAAATTTATCTGCTTTACTCATTAATGTATCTTTTGTTTGAGAACTAAAAGTTGGATTAATAATAACTGAATTAATAAAAAAGACTAAATTTTCTTTCAATATTGATGGTGTAATTTTAATCTCTTTATCTTTCTTTTTAATATAATCATTAATTAATACTTTGATTATATTATCCATTACATGATTGCAATGTGTTCCGCCTCTAAATGTATTAATACCATTAACAAAGCTAATAATATCTCCTCCTGCATCAGGTTTATAAATAACACCAACTTGCCATCTTTCATTAATATCATAATATAATTCACATTGTTTTGGTGGATAATATAATTCAATATAAGATTTAAAATTATTAGATTCTATTTTTGTATCATTAAAAAATACTTTAAGTTTATTATTACTAGTTCCGCTAATATCAATAGTTCTACAATAGAATAAAGCTTTATGGTCTTTATCAAGTCCTTTCATATTAAATTTTTTAAAGTCCGGATAAAATGTTATTTTAACAGAACTTTTAGTTTTAGCTGGTAGTTTTGTAATAGACGGTTTATCAATTTGAAACATATTATTAGTCCATTCTTGTTTATAACGTTTGCCTCTTTTAGCATCATCTATCTCAACAATAAACCTTGTTGAAAATATATTTGCACACTTACTTCCATATCCATTTCGCCCTCCTGTTGTTCGCGCTTCACTATCATCATAATTTGAACTAGTTAATAATTCACCAAATATCATTGTTGGAACAAGTATTTTATGTACAGGATGTTCTTCAACAGGAATACCAATATCTCCATTATTATAAACACTTATATATCCTTCATCCATATTATAATTAACTTTGATTGTATCACATGTTGGATCATTTTCAGATGCATCTCGCGCATTTACTAATAATTCATCAAATACTTTTCTGAAACCTGGAGTATATGTAATATTATCTTTAATAATTTTAGGCAACTCTTCATTTTCTATAGACTCTTTATTATATATCCACATAAGTTCTGTAGTTTGTTCAATATCACCAATATAAGTATCTGGACGGAGTAATATATGCTCAACTTGTCCAATTTTATTATATTTCTCAGCATCAGATTTTTTTGTTGTCATAATTGTTATAGTTGTTATAGTTGATAATTATATTTTTATATATATTTATCAATTTTTTTTATAACCTTATATAGTATGAATTATTTAAGAATCTTTTTACATAAATTATTACATAAAAATAAAAGTTCTACTAACACACTAACAGATGATGAATTAAGTTTTATGATAAAAAATTATATTAAACATAATAAAGTGTATTTATTAGAATATGATATAGATTATATTATAAATATAATAATAGATTATCCATTATCATGCATTGTTGTATATAATTTTAATAAATTATATCTAAAGAAAATGAAATTATTACTTACAATAAATGAATGGCGAACACATTATACAAATGATTTATTTTGGAACTTATTATCATATGAAAAATATAATTATTTATTCAAATTAAAAGAAAGATTTAATAGTATTTTTGATTGTGCAAAATGTAAAGAACCATTTAATTATAAAATAAGTATTCTATTTGCTAATAAAAATACAAATTATGAATATATTATATCACAAGTTATTGAAAGATTAATGTGTATATTAGATTTATTTAATCAGGATATTTTTGTGTCATTACAAATACCATTAATAAAAGTTAAAGATTTTTATGACTTACCGCATAAGAATATAATACAATATATGATTATAATTTATAAAAAAATTACAAAATTAATAAATATTTTAATAAAATTATTTAATTCATATAATTTAACATGTATCCAATTTAATACTTTAATAAATTATATTCCAATATCAAAATTATTATGCATGAATAATATATACTATCTTAATTAAATAATAATTTACCCTGTCCGTGTGTCACAACAAATAAATCATATATTTTACCAATCATTTTTAATATTAATATATTTTTAATATTAATTGTATTAGTTGAAGTAAAAAGTATTTTTAATTGTGCTAAATATTCTTTTTGCCAAACTGAATTAAGCACTATATTATATTGTTTGCCTTTAATATATCTAAAATTACATGTTCCAGATGGTTGTGTTTCTTCTGGATATAAACAAAATGAATGATAATAAAGACCTTTGGGTAATGTATTATTTAGTAATTTATAAGATAAAACATATGTATAATAATTATCATCAACATTTGTTAATAATACATCTAATTGATTTAATATAAATTTTTGATTAATTAATATATTTTTATTATTATAATTATTTATATCAAATTTAAATTCATAATTTTGTCCAAATGGCGAATATCCATCAATAAATAAATTAGGTTGAATATACCATATTAATTCTTTACATGGATTATTAAAAGATAATTCACAATCAAAAGAATTAGTATTTTTAATTGTAAATGTATCTGAAACAAAACGTTCAACAATATATTCAAGTTTTCCACTAGCAAATTGTGTTCTTTCAATATCATCTAAGAATACTGCTTCGCATATTAATTTTATATCAGGAACTTCAATACTACTACTATATAAATTATAATTAATGTAAGGGTAATAAGACATTATTTTATATATAAAATCTTTGTATATTGGATCAGTTATAGTCATTAGAAAGTGAAACCATTGATCTTTATTCATAGTATAATTAACACCAGCTTTTAAATCACCTGTGCCGCTATATGTTCCATTTGTTTTTAATATTAATGTTCGTTGTGTTTCATTTAATTCAGGAAATTTTAATAATAATAATTCATTATTAATTATATTACATACATAACTAATTGATTTATTATTTATATTAATAGAATAAGAACTGTATTTTAATTTTGTATTTAATGTGAAATTAATAACATTAGATACTGTAACATTTATAACATCTAAATAATTTTTATCATAATTTTCAAAACATAATATTTTAGAAATATCACTTAGTTTAGTATTTATTATAACAGTTGAATATTGCATTGCTACAAGTGGTAAACTAGCACCAGAATTTTTATTAAACCAAAATATTAAAGGAACTAAAATTTTTCTATTTCCTTTAATATTATTATTATATGTAGTCATTTCTGGAGTATGCCCTATCATAGTTAAATAATTAGACATTTGATCAGGTTTAACATTATGCATTTGTTGAATGTGTAAAATATCTTTTGTATATTTATCAAATTCAGTGCCACCAATTTCTAATTTAACATATTCAAAAAAACTATGACCTAAATATTCTGCAAAATTAAAATTAATTTGATTAGGTTGTATTATAGCATCAATTTTAGTTTGTGTGTCATTTATTAAATTATTATAATAATTTAAATAATAAACCATTTGATCATAATAAATATTAATTTTAGTTAAAATTTCTGTTTTTGATATAAATTTTGTAGAATCATAAATTTTATCATTTGTAATTAATAATGTTAATTTAGAAATATAATTAGATATATTAATTTCATTTAATATTACTTCATCAACTTTAGTTTTATATAAATCTTTTGTTAATTTATTTTTATAATTAAATGATGCAACTTGGTCTTTTAAAATTGTTAAAGTAATATTTTCTGTTTGTAAAATATTATATAAAATTCTATATAAATTACTTTCAACATCTACAAAACCTTTTAAATTATCATATAATGTTTTATATGTATTATATTGTGTAGTTAAATTAGATATAATTGTTTTTTTCCGTTCTATATAATAAGTATTAGTAATGTATTTATCTGAAAAACTATAAGACGGTAATGTTATTTCAAAATAACATCTATGTATTGCATCACCTTGATTTAAAATAAATGATAATTCATCCTTAAAATTAATTGTCTGTTCTGGTATAATTTCAATTAATTCTGTCGAAAAATTAGTATGTCTTTTATATACTTTTTTAAAAAAAGTAATTTCTGGATTAATTGTTAAATAAATATCTTGTTTTCCAGATATTACCATTTGTATAATTCCTCCAGTCATTTTATATTAATATTTATAAATAATACTTTTGTTTTAAATTAATATAATAATTTATTATATTAATTTAATATGTTTGAATATTTTTAGTTATATTTAGGGGCAATTAACAGAAATCCCACCCTGTTGTGCGAACTTTTCCATAGGAACAACAAGCTGTTTAGTTAATAAATGGAAAACAGTAAAACCGGCTAATGTTGCACCAAGGTCGTACATGTCATTAGCAGGGAATGCTTTAGTCATAACATAAGTAGATAATAAAGCACCTGCAGATACTTTAATAATATCATTTACTAGAGGCTGCTGTTTATTGGACACAGTTGGTACATACTGTTTAAGCATCATATTGAAGAGTGCATAACCACCAATGATTGCACCATGTTTGGTGAACCACGACTGATCAAACCCATCAATCGGCGCGTTTCTCATTAAATCATAAATTATTTTACCACCTGCGAAAATAGTACCGAATTTAACAAGATCATACACCGACGATTCAATTCCTTCATTTTTAGTATCAAGTTGAGAGTTAATGGTTGCACTTAACTTATTTGTTACTAAACCGTGTAGGGCAACTGCAAGTAATGTAGCAACGGTTGAATTTATCCAGTCATTATCAAAAAGGGTGCGCCCGGGGAATAATTGATAAGAAATAACGTGTGATACTGTTAGGAAAGTTATGAAAAGTGTTAAATCAACTTTAGTGATTTGTATATCGGTAGGAGATGTCATTAAATATATATAGAAAAAAACTAAATATTTTTAAATTAAATAATTTTAAATAAAATTTTTATAGTAATTTATAAATTTTATAGTAATTTATAAAGTGAGTTTATAAAAATATAAGAATATCTATAAATATTAATATGAAATTTTTTGACTACAAATTTATCATTTTACTAGGACTAACAATAGTAGTTTATTTTATTTATAGAGAAATTGAATATTTACGAACAAAAATTAATAGAATAGAAAAAGATATTATTAATATACATGATTCTACTAATAATATTGCTAAATTACAACAATTTCCTAATAAAATAGCGATAGTTAAACCAATTATAACTGAACCTTGCACTACTTTACAAGGCAGTGAACCTGATACAGCAACTGCAGAAATTGATCCTATAACACACGATAAGCTAACTTGCACTGTAAAGCAGTGCAATGAATCTGCAGAACATATAATTGATAATTTATCTAAAATAAAATTAAATATAATTAGCGATTTACATCCAATGATAAACACATGTAATTATACTCAAAAAATAAATAATTTAATAATAATAGATGAAGATAATTCAGAACATTGTGATTATTCTACTAATATAGATTCCCCCTGTCATTTAGCAGTTTATTCAAATGAAAATGATTCTTGTGAAAATACACAAGATAAAAAACAAATAGATAATACTAACACGTTATTAGAAAGTATTCCGAATAATACTAATACATTATTAGAAAGTATCACAGATAATACTAATAAATTAGAAAGTATCCCAGATAATACTAATAAATTATTAGAAAGTATTCCAGATAATACTAATACATTGTTAGAAAATTTAGATAAACATAAATTATATGAAATAAAAAAAATAGCAGAAGATAATAAAATACATATAAATAAAAAAATAAATGGTGTTTATAAACCAAAAACAAAAAATGAATTAATTATGGAAATTATTGAATTAAAAAATATCTAATTATATATATATAATAATGGATAATCGTTATTTTAATTACAAATGCCCGCCACTTATGCAAGATGGAAGATTTATAACTAATTATTTAGATAATAGTATTTTTGAACAATATATTCGTAATGTTAATAATATTAATTCTGCTCAAGATTATAAACGATTTTTACAAGATAATGGTAATACTATTATTAATCGTGAACGTGCATATTTAGAAAGTATTAATACATGTGCCGTGCATGGCAAATGTTTATCTATTACTGATAAAATAAGTAATTGCGGGTGTGGAAATAATAAAATATAAAATATTTTAATTTATCTGATAATATTTATTTAATTTAAATTTAAGTTTAAATTTAAATTAAATTATATCATATCTAATAATATGAGTTCAATTGCAAATAAATTAAATAAATTCGATAAATCGCATTTACCACTTCCATTATACGATATTGAAAGAAAAACAGATATGTTTAATGCAGTTTTATCACTTGATACTCATGAAATATTACAATGTAATCTTATGTATAAGATACCATTTACTATAACGGATGATACTAAAAATTCATTAATTCATATTCTTATTAATAATCCATCTAAATCTTCTGAATTAGCTAAATTAAGTGTTATAAAATTTTTAATAAATAATGGTGTTGACCCAGATAAACCTAATAAATATAATCACACTGCATTACACCTAGCATGTAATCAGCAATTAGAAAAAATAGTTGAATATTTATTAAAAAACCACGCAAACCCAAATTTTAAAGATAATTCAGGATTCACATCATTTCATTATTTATTAAATGGTAGTATTAATCCGGTTCCCCCTACAGAACTTATAGATTTTATACCTTCTACAAATAATGTTAATTTTGCTAAAATAGAATTAATAAATAATATGAAAACATATACAATTAAACAGTTAGAACTGTTAAAAGAACTTCCTATTTTTGATACAATACAAGAAACCATAATTGCATTTATAAGTGATGACGCAGAAATTAAAAAAATTATTCAAGAGTTTACAAATGCACAACTTGTTGATTTAAGATCAACAGACTCTATTTATTCAGCAGGAGATACTTTACAATCTGAAAAAATATTTGAAACTAAGATAACGCAAAGAATAAATAACATATTTTTAGTTAAACCTTTGAAAGAGTTGCTAGTGCATCCAAAAACGCCAACATCGTTGATATTTCCAAAAGGTGCCACTGGGGATTATGCATTTATTAAAGATGGTGATATTAGCAAAAGTATTAAAACAACTATTAAAGAACAATATAATGAACTCATAAAACTTGCACAAAAGTTTACTCCTTATACAATTGATTTAGTAGATGATGATAATATAGATATATATAAAATAATATATTATGATATGTATATAAAAGAAATAATCCAATTAATAAAGACTTATATGTATAAAAAAAAGTCTCAATGGCGTGAGAATCAAGGCTACGTTCACTTTCGTACAGAGGACCCTAACAAACTTTCACAAAAGGTTAAAAAAAAAAATACAGATAGATATTCTTCTTCGGATATTAAAAAACGGTTTATGGATCAAGATGATAAATTACGATATAAAACAGCATCAGATAATGCATCCAGTATTATTAATTTTAAAACACTTAAATATACGGGTGGTCCAAGATATATTCGTTTAGGTTATAATAACATTAATGATTATGACATAGGTGCAGAAATAAATGAAATAATTGTGAAATTGATAACCCCCGATCAGGACGATTTAATAGATTATATGCTTCGACCTAAAGATAATAATCAACTAATAAATTATGATAATGATGAAGAATTAATAAAATCACATATGGATATTATTAAACAAAATATTGAAACCTATTTATTTTTATCCAAAAGTGCTATTAAATATAAATTAAATTCGGAGAACACTATTAAATCTGATAATACCAATTTTAGTAACAAATGGTTTTCGCTGTGGAATGATAATAAAGATAATAAAGATTTTGATTTAGGTGCATGGATATTTAATATGTGGACAGATTGTAGTTGTAGGGCATCTAGAAGTAATTTAATAGGTCGTGTAAGTTTTAAATTATTAATATTAATAAATAATCTAAATGATACAACTAATATTAAAGCAAGTATATTTAATTCATTAAAACCACATTTAATTAGTTTAATTACAAAAAATAATACAGACTTTATAAGTACAACAAATAGTAGTGATTATTCTATTATACTTATTAATATAATAATAATATTATTATATGATTCAGATGATTTTAGCGACTTTTCTACTATTTATAATGATATAACTAAGATACATAAAAACTACTTAATCCAGATGTCAAATATAAATTATATGTATTATTTAATACAAAACTATTTTATACCAGGTACCATCACTGCGCGGGAAAATAACATTGATCTGTTTATTAAAAACATCACTACTGATGTAAATATAAAAACTTATTATAATACTTATAAAAAAAAATATGATACATTTATAGATATATTATGTAATATGATACTTGATGAATATAAACAAATGAGTAATAAACCATTAAAACAAACTATATTAGATTTTTTATATTTATTAAATAAATATAATACGAATACTCGGTTAGATGTATTTACACCAATTAGTATTATTGATAGTTTAACCAATGATGCTACTATTCTAAACCCCCTAATAGACATATCAATATTCGACAACAAAATACCAAATGACATAGTTTTAATGCCTAGTCATTATGGATATTTGAATGTTATTAATAGTTTACAAACCACTGATCCAGATGGTGCAACTGGTTTAACTGGCGCTACTGGTGCTACTGGTGCAACTGGTGCTACAGTACCATCTGATCTGATAAAAGAAAAATATAATCAAATAATAAAAACACATTTTATTATTGCACATATTTTAGGTTTATATTATGAAGGCACACTTAATATGATAGATACTGCCACATACATAAACGGATTAAGTCAAATGTCCGATAAAACCAAATTTATGCCAGGTTCTATAATATCTCCAGACCCAGCCTTAGTTTGGTTTCATACAGTATACGATACAACTAATGAATTACTAAAGTATCAAGTGCCTTTAGCATTACAATTTACTTATATTAATAAAGATAATTTTAATAAGGAAGAGCAAATATTGATTAATAGTATGAAAAAAAAGATACTATTAACGAAAACCACTGTAAATAATAATAATTATATAGGAAGTATTAACAAATTATATATAAATCATGCCCAGTCTAACCTGGGAGATGAATACAGCATTCCTTTCGAAAAGCTTGAAGAGCTATTTATTACAATAAATAATATATTAGAATTCTGGGAAAATAATATAGCTGATGCTAATAATAATGAATTTACCTCCTATAATATAAATTTTGTAAAATATCCACAATATCGATATTCAGACACTGAATTAGATGCAATATATGATGCAATAAACAATTTTAGAAATGATCGGTTTAAATATTTTAATAATGATTTCGTATTGATTAGAAATATAATATCTGAATATACTAATGCTAATGAAGTTCCGAGTGTTTTTGATGCTAACGTCACAGATAAAGATATGGGCGATTTAATAAATTTTATGGTAGATTTTATAAAATTTATAAATGACTATATATTTAAGAACTTAGAAGACAAAATAAATAGGTATAAGTATAATTATGATGAATATGCTGATTTTTATAATATATATGAAAAACCAATTATTTTACCAACTACAATTTCTTATTTTATTTTTCTATATGATAAAATTCAATACTATCAAACACTAATTAAAAACATATATAATCTAATTTATAAGGAAATACACCGTTTTATAACAGGTAAAAAATCTAATATTAAAGATGTCTATACTACATATTATTTTAACATAATTACGTTCTCAAAAATAATTGATAATTATTATAAATCATATAAGGAAGTTGAAGCACAATTAAATAGTTTATCTAAAACAAATCCACAAATTAAAGAGTGGTTAGAAAACATACCCGAAATTAACTCAAATGGTAGTAAATTACAATTATTAGAAAACCCTATACAATATGATCAATTTGCACAACTATTAAATAAAATTAATTCTAGTTATTACCTATATCATTATATTTTTCAACCAGGTAATGCAATTGAATTGGGACAATTTAATTTTTTTCAATTACCCCGTAAAAATGAAGCAATTAAATATTTATATTATACTTATTCTAATATGTTTGATGTATTAGATAAAACTACCAAATTAACAGAAATTACTAAGAAAGTAACAAAACGAGACTTACATAATATTGGATTATTTAATATATATGATATACCTGATTATACTACATCGCATGAGCAATATTTAAATAATCCTTATTTAAATAATAAATCTATAGCTGCAATAAACTCATCATTTGTAACAAATAAGGAAGATAGTTTGCCCCCATCAGTATATGTAAATTTTGATGATTTTTACAAATATACAACCATTTATTTAATTATCGACATACTAAATAATATTAACATTACAGAACCTTTTTATACAACAGCTAACACATATATTAAAAAATATATAAAACCTCCAGAATCAATGATTGAAATATATACATATTATTTAATATCAAAAATAATAGAGCAACTTATTATTAATCGTTATACTACTAATATAATAGACCAAATAATTAAAAAAAAAACAGAGATTAAAGAGATGTCAGGTGGTGTAGATCCAAATATGCAATTAATAAATTTTGAGTTTTTATTAGCTCATTTAGAAAAACAAAATATATATATGACATTAA
>Ga0209596_1002283_pt1 | contig 15868 bp, 15 predicted proteins | sample M_130807_MF_Meta_FD_187314 | JGI IMG/M metagenome (GOLD analysis project Ga0209596, IMG submission 187314) | Freshwater microbial communities from Lake Montjoie, Canada to study carbon cycling - M_130807_MF_MetaG (SPAdes) (version 2) | ecosystem: Environmental > Aquatic > Freshwater > Lake... | reverse complement strand
TATAGATTTATAGATTTATAATTTAACAAACTTATTCATATCCTTTAATGTTCGTTCTCCATTATATTCACCTATTTTTTTCCCATTCTTGTATTTTGCAATAGTAGGAAATCCACTAACCCCTTTTTTATATTTTGCGTTTAAAAGATTGAGATGCGTAACCTCGACATTTAATATATCACAATCATGAACCTTGTTATATTTTTTACATATTTTATCCCAAGTAGGTTTTAAAGCTGCGCAATGCCCGCACATATTCCAATAAAATAATATGGTGAGATTTGGAGATTTTTTAATAACATCACATATTGACTTTTTATTTTCAGTTGTCAACAAGTAAAACATATAATAACTATCCTTAAATATATTTAATATTATTTTTTATAATTTATAAGTAAGAAGTATATCAATAATGAATTATTATGAAATAGATTATGTTCCAGAATACAATCCAAAAACTATGAGTGCAAAAATATCATGTGATAATATGTCATCATTATCATGCGCATATACAAGCCAGCAAAATCATTTATTTGCTGACAAAATAAATATGGATATATGTAATTATCATAATAATTATAATAGAGATGTTGATGAAATAAAGGCAGGTGAAAGCGAATTATTAAAGGGTTTTTCAATAAATAAAAAGAGTTGCATATATAAGCGACCTGAATATAATAACGGTGATTGGAAAAATCAATATCTATTGAGCAATACTTTTAAAACTGATGCTAATACTATTAATTTATTCGATTATCAAACGAAGTCCAGAGTTCAAATAAATTAAAATAAATTAAAAATTGACAAAATATTTTGTGTGAATTTATAGTATACGGTGGTATATATGTGGTATATACAAATAATTCAATGCAGTGTTCGCAGTTCCTATGATATGCAAGGAATACAATTACTTAATTTGCATATTAAAGCAATTTATAATAATATCAAAGATATATGCAATGAAGATTATAAAATATTAAATAACAATTTAGAAATATATATAAAAAACTATGTTAATAATATGCATCAAAGCAAGATAGATTTGATTGTATATAATTATGGAATTGATAATGCAATCTTATTACTGAATAAAAACAATAATAATAATGTAAAATATATGAATACAACTTCAAAAGCCTTGTTATTTAATATATTGTATAGTAAATTTAATATATATTATATAATTGAAAATAACAGCATCAGATTTTTTGATAATATTTATACTGTAAAAAATATTGTAGTTATACAAAGATTTTGGCGTAATGTTTTGTTGCATAAAAATATGCAACAAAAATCTAAATTTGTAAATGAAGTAAATATACTAATTGAAAAAATAAACAAAGAAATAGATGGAGAACCTGCAAAAAAGGTTCTTATATATCTTGTTAATAAATTTAAAAAAAGAATGAGCACTACACTACATTAAATAATATACAATATATTTATCAATATACTCGCATACACATTTAAGTATGAATAACCCTAATATTATATTAAACATTTAATATAATATTAGATAATTATATATATATATATATGCATCGACCCTAAAATCTATTTTTATGTATATAAAGAATATTATTATCTAATCTCTTGACACCCATTCTATTTTTTTCTAATAATTTTAGAAACTTAAAATTGCCAAAAAAGGGATCAGGTGCATTATTACGATGAAATACACGAGGAGCCTGTTTATCATGTTGATAGTAATCACATTTAATAAAGCAAACTATATTATGTGGTTTTAAATTATAAAATCGGTGATTCCATTCTTGCTGTTCTGCAAGAAATTTTTCAAATAAAGAATTATCTCTATCAATTATTTTTTCAATTATTAGTATCTTTCTTAATTCTTCAATAAATAATTTATGTTTTGCGAGTGTTCCAGGTAATGGCTCTGTGCTATTAATTACTACCTTTGCAGGAACCGAATAGTCTGATGGAGGCCAGAAAGGGGTTCTATACTGGTCTTTTAGTGAAGGGCTTCTTCGTGTTGCAACTTTTGCAGGCGGCGATGGACTTCTTCGTGTTGCAACTTTTGCAGGTGGCGATGGACTTCTTCGTGTTGCAACTTTTGCAGGTGGCGATGGACTTCTTCGTGTTGCAACTTTTGCAGGTGGCGATGGACTTCTTCGTGTTGCAACTTTTGCAGGTGGCGATGGACTTCTTCGTGTTGCAACTTTTGCAGGTGGCGATGGACTTCTTCGTGTTGCAACTTTTGCAGGTGGCGATGGACTTCTTCTTGGTGATGTTTGTGATGCAGTTTTTACCTTTGTCAACGTTCGTTTATTTGTATTTGACGGCATATATATATATGGTTCTAATATATATGTATATATAATTAAAAAATTGATATTATTTATTATGTAATTGTTAATATATATTTGCAAGATGAATGATATATATGTTGGTGCGCATATTAATCGTGAAAAAACCATTATCAAAACGATGGAAACCATTGTAAAAAATGGAGGTAATTGTTTACAATTATTTGTTTCTAATCCACGAAGTTCTTCATTAGTTAATATTGATAATTATATAAATATTGCAGACGAAGTCAAAAATTATTTAGCAAATAATAATTTTAAAATTATTATCCATTCGTCATATACTATTAATTTAGCGCGCGACTTTAAAAATGGTAAAAGAGCAATCCCTATAGAAGAATGTATATGGGTTCAGTTATTACTTCATGAATTATATATATCGCATTTAATTAATTCGGTAGGTGTAATTGTTCATGTCGGTAAACATACTAAATTATCATATGAATATGGTTTAGAGAATATGAGAATTGTCATTGAATATATTATTAATGAACTACAAAAAAATAATTTAAAAACAATGATTATTATTGAGACACCTGCAGGGCAAGGAACAGAGTTATTAACTAATTTAAATGATTTTACGGACTTCTATAATAGTTTTTCAAAGGAACAAAAACAATATTTAGGCATATGTTTAGATACTGCGCATGTATGGGCATCGGGGTATGAATTAACTGAAGCATACGAGATAATTTGCAATAAAAATGCAAAGGATTTAGTTGCAATACATCTTAATAATAGTATTGTTGAAAAAGGAAGCAATGTTGATAGACATGCGTCATTATTTGATAGTGCGAATGGAATGATTCCTATTAAATCTATGAAGCAATTTATTGAATTACTTAATGATAAGGATAATAAGGATAATAAGGATAATAAACATGTTCCAATTATAATTTTAGAAACACCATCTACGGAATACTCGAACGAAATTAAATGGATATATGCAATTATGAAGTAATATTATATTCTTTCTCTTGAATCTTGCACCAACTATCTGGGAATAAATCGTCAGTAATTGTTCCATCATATCCAGGACCAAACCAATATTCTGGATAACATATAATAGGTTCATTTGATGAAGATAAGTAAGCACCGAACCATGAGAAAGTGCTATTACCAATAATATAATGTTTAGACGAAGTCATAATCAATAATTGTTCCCAATCTTGGATTTCGTTAGATACTTTTTTATATCTTAAATCTTTGCCTGTCGAATTTTTTAAAGCATCACTAATTTCTGCATTATAATCGTCTGCCCTTGTATTGTCAATTTCTTCACAGAAATACAAAATATCATAATCATATATATCAACACCTTTGCTAATCAAAGTTTTAAAAGCCTCAATATAATACATTGTTTTTTTAACAGGATGATGATAATGAAGATTTAAATAATCACCCATACGATAATGAATAGATATTGTTTTATTATTAGTATATTCAGGGTATTTAGTCAAAACAGTATTTATTTTTTCGTCAATTCCTATAATTCTCCTAATTTTATTAATATTATGTTCAAAATATTTATGACTTTGAAAATATCCATCCAATAATGTATCATTATTTAAAACAGGAACTTCCTTGTAATGAAAATGAGGCTCTGTATATTTATCAGGAATAGTTGTTTCGGCTGAAACTTTGTGACTAATATTACTAAATATTGTATCCCAGTAATATTTGCGATATCCATTATCATTATTTGTGTATAGTATATAATTTTGGCAATTATCAATATAATAAGATATAACTGCAAATATTTTGAACAATTGATTCCCTAACCCATTATTTACTATTATACCAATAATCATTTTATATATTTATATTAGTATTAGTTTTATATAATTTAAAAAAATAATTTATCATTCAATTTATCATTCAATTTATCTTCGATTTATCATTCAATATTTTTAATATGTTGATAATAAGTTTCAGGACATACATCAGTTGCATTATATCCTTCATCAATCTTAATCCAATGTTCAGGAAATAAATCATCAACATTATAATCATTATACTTTGGTCCAAACCAACATTTAGGAAAGCATACAATAGAGTCTTTCGACAAAGATAAATATGCTCCAATCCATGAGAATGTGCTATTTGGTATAATGTAATGTTTTGCAGATGTCATAATAAATAATTGCTCCCATTCAGGTATATCATCAGAAACCTTTTTATATTGCAAATCTTTACCTGTTAATTCTTTTAGAGCATTATTAATTTCTAAATTATAATAGTTGACTATTTTATTATTATCTGCTTCGCAAAAATATAAAATATCATAATCATATATATCAACACCTTTGCTAATTAAAGTTTTAAAAGCCTCAATATAATACTTTGGTTTATGTATTGGATGATACAATTGAATTTCTGGTTTATCACCAATACGATGATGAATTACTATAGTTTTATTAACTGTGTATTCAGGATATTTTCTCAAAACATTATTGATTTTTTCATCTATCCCAATAATCTTTTTTATTTTGTCAATATTATGATCAAAATATTTATGACTTTGAAAATATCCTTCTATTGTTATATCATTGTTAAAAATAGGAATCTCCTTATAGTGAAAGAATGGTTCCTTGTATATTTCTAAAACATTTTTGGTTGAAGAAACCTTTGAACTAATATTGCTAAATACTGTATTCCAGAAATATTCGCGCCATTCACCTTCTCTCATATATAATATATAATCTTTGCATTTATTATCAAGATAATACGACATAGTTGTAAATATTACAAAGAATTGGTTACCTAACCCACCTAATACAATTGCGCCTAGATTATTCATTTAATATTTCATATTATTATAAAATAATTTTTATATACATTTACAATATTATCAATATATATAAGTTTAATTAAGTAAATCATTTGTGTTATATCCTTCTTCTTCAATTTTATTCCAACTATTTGGGAATGAATCTTGAGTAATCATCCCAGTATATTTAAGTCCTAACCAAGTGCTTGAATAACATACAATTGCGTCATTTGATGAAGATAGGTAGGCACCAAACCAAGACAAATAACAATTTGGTATAATGTAATGTTTTGCAGATGTCATAATAAATAGTTGATCCCATTCAGGTATATCATTAGAAACCTTTTTATATCGCAAATCTTTACCTGTTAATTCTTTTAGAGCATTATTAATCTCTAAATTATACTGACAGCCCATATCATTTTCATTTTCTTCACAAAAATATAAAATTTCATAATCATATATATCAACGCCTTTGTTAATCAAAGTTTTAAAAGCCTCAATATAATACAATATATTATGTATTGGTTTAAACAGCTTTTCGCCAATAGAATTTAATGTGTATCTATCGTTTTTAATATATTTAATTACTATTGTTTTATTAATACTATATTCTGGATATTTTGTTAAAACATTATTGATTTTTTCTTCAAACCCTAGAATACTCTTGATTTTATCTATATTATGCTCAAATAATTTAATATTTGCAAAATACCCGTCTAATACTGTATCGCATTCATATATAGGGATTTCCTTTGTGGGAAAATAAAGAAATTCATATTTGCCTGTAATATTTTTATCAGGATAAACATTTGAACTAATATTACTAAATACAGTATCCCAGAAATATATGTGCATAGGGTCTTCTTTTGTATAAAATTTATAATCTTTGCAGTTATTATCAAGATAATACGATATAGTTGTAAATATTATAAATAATTGGGAACCTAATCCTCCATATACAATTGCACCTATATTATTCATTTAATAGTACATATCATTTTTATTATTAACATATATATTTTGGATAAATATGTAATGAAATATTAAAATTAAAATAAAAATTGATTATCCTTATTGAAAATTATAGTAAGGACAAATATAAGAAGACGCGCAAAAAGCAAACAAATCGAACAAAGCAAACAAAGCAACAAGCAAACAACTCTCGTAACTCTCGTAACTCTCGTAACTCTTCCTCAAAAACAACAAAGCAGTATTTCAAAGATGTCATCTGAATATGCTGTTTGTTTTAAGGAGATGATTGCCAAGATGCCGGAAACCTTGACAGTTAAAGAGGTTGACGAGTTTTGCAAGAATGCAAAGAAGCAGATTAAGGCGAAGCTTGGTGAAGAAACAAAGGTAAAGAAGACCGCTGTCCAAAAGAAGAAGCGTGTTAAAAAAGTTGATGTGGATGAGGAAGGCAATGAGGTTGAAAAGGTTAAAAAACCTCTCAATGCCTATCAGCAGTTTATTAGGGATAATCGCCAAAAAGTCAAGGATGAGCACCCTGACGCAAAAGGCGATGAAATATTTACTATGATTGCCACATTGTGGAACAAACACAAGGAAGATATGAAGAATAAGGATGGTGATGACAGCGATAATGATAATAAGAGTGTAGTAACTGCAACAAGCTCAACAGTCGCAGTAGTCGATAGCGAAGATGATGGTGATATTAAGCGTGATGATGAAGATGATAAGAAGAAGGTAAAGAAAGAGAAGAAGGAAAAGAAAGAGAAGAAGGAAAAGAAGGAAAAGAAGGCCAAGAAATCATCAGATTAAACAACTAATAATTAAAAATAAGTAATAAGTAATATATATTATATATTTTTTATATTTTACACCTTCGCACATTTAAAACGCCGATTTTAAAATTACATCTACACCAATAGCAATTTTTTCACTTCCTTGTTGTTTTTTAACCAATATTTTAACTGCTTCTTCAATGGTTTCTTCAAACTTATCAATACTACAACCATTGATTTCATCATAATTTTCATAACCTCTTTCTTTGAAAAAGTGAGGTAATTGTGGTTTTAAATTATTACGCATTTCTTCACGCATTTTAGGTCTTGTAAGATGTAATTTTTTATCACAAGGGATAAAATCAGGAATTGTATCTAATTGAATATTAGATATATTTGCAATAAATTCTGTCATCGCACCAGTAAAATCTATATTATTAATACCACTGGTTGCCTTTGTTATTTTGCTAATAATAGCAGAACTTATTTTACTTATAGTTGGCATTTTATTAATATTTAACTTTAATATGTTTAAATTAAATAATATCAATTTTTTATTTTAATATTAAATCGGCGTTTTAAATGTGCAAAAGTGTAAATTGTGGAAAAATACTCTATTTTCATTTAATGATTATTTATTTCATCAATAATTAAATTATGCAAAGTATCATAATTATAACAAATAAAAAACTCTCTAATATCGTTTCCGTTTTGATTATCATAAGTTTGACAAATTGCTGATTCGTTGATTAATGTTTTAATCTTTTCTTCTAACAAAGTAATATTTTTTATTTTTGATATAGATAAAAATCTACAATAAGGATATTTATGAAATTCAATATCAGGAAATTCTGTTTTATATTTTGTTACAGTTTCTTCTTTTGTATAATCAAAAACTCTTTGTTGATATTCTGAATACCCAAATTTAAAAAACTTTGAACCTAAATCTACAATATAAAAATATCCATCAATCTGCTTATCAATATCACTTTTAGAAGCTGTTGTTTTAATTAAAACATATTCGTCACTATCAAGTGAATTATTTTTGCAGTATTTTTTATGAATATCTGTTAGACTTTTAATACAATTATGTAAATTATTCATTGTTGCCAGATTAAATTGTGCTTTTAATCCTGATAATTTTAAATGATGTTTCGACCCCGGAGATAAACATTGCAAAATTGCTCTATACTGTTTTGCTCCACCTAGGTTTCTTTTTGTTACAGACCATTCTACAGGTTGGTCGCTTATAAATGTTCCACCAATTTCAATAAATAATCCTGCATATGCTTCTTCTGATTTTCCAACAATAGAATTATTCTTGTCTTTTTTGCTCATATCATTTATGTTGTATTGAAACAGCGAAAAATCTGGTAAACCCGCATTTGATATATTAATCTTTTCCCGTCTAATAGAATTTCCATTTTTCCCAAATTTATATGTATTTTCTCCTATTTTGAAGAAATAACCATAATGATATTCAGAGTTTATAAAAATATCAATCTTCAAATTATTATTTAAATCATTATTTAGATAATTTGAAAATCCAATTACATCTATATTATCATTCTCTATAATTTTAAAATCAGTATATCCTGGTAATTTTATATATAATTCGAGACCTTCGTAAATTTCCTTATAATATTTAATTTTTAATCTTTTAATTAAATCATCAAAATCAAAAACCCCTTTCTCATCCTTGTATTCATCTAGCATATCAATATTATTTAAGTTCTTGCATCTAAATATTGTCTTTGGTTGAAAAGGGTATTTATTATCTTCGTTTTTAAAAATATTTTCTATTGTCAATGGTAATTCTTCTTCTTCTTTTACAAACGAAGTTCCTCTATGTAATATTTCAGAAAAATGAATAGATGATATTGTATCATCGTTTTCAGCATTCCATATATCATTCGTGTTTATTTCTGAAGTATAATACACGTTTTTTTTGGAAGATTTACTTATATGTTTCCACTCACCTTTCCCTCTAAATTCAAAATATTTTAATCCAATGCCTTTACTTGCAATATTATCAACATTTATTTGTTCTTTGTTAGTATTAAACCATTTCACCATATTATCTATATCATCCTTTGATGCTTCCTCCTCAAATCCAACCATGCAAATTTTATTATGAAAATCAAAATCAATAAATACCTTATTCGATTTTGAATGTTTCCTATCATCTATTACCTCATATAATGATATAATTATCGGCAATGTCTCAATTCCTCTTATTTGACTTCGTATCGCACCTTTTTCAATTATGATAGACATTTATTATATATATATCTTAAATCTTATATAGTTTTCAATTGAAATATGAGGTTTTCAATTGAAAACTATATAATATAATGTATCTATTTATATAAAGGTTGCAAATTATATTATAATATAATGTATTTAGGACAAGCCGAGCAAGATAAATTTGTATTGAATGTCCTTAAAGAAAAAAAAAATGGATACTTTTTAGAGATAGGCTCACGTGATGCAATTGAAATTAATAATTCATATTTATTAGAGACTAAATATGATTGGAAGGGAATAATGGTTGAAATAGATTCACAATTTTTATCTTCGTATAAAGAGCACCGTCCTAATAGTGCTCATATAATAAATGACGCTACACAAGTAGATTATAAAAAGGTATTTGAAGAAAATAATGCGCCATTATTTTTCGATTACTTGCAAATAGACTTAGAAGTAGGGAATGGTTCCACATTAAAAACATTGCAAAAATTAGATAATGAAATTTTTGACACATATAAATTTGCAACAATAACATTTGAACATGATATATGGAATAGTAATTTTTTAAATACACGATTAGAATCGCGAAATATATTTAAAAAAAGAGGATATATTTGTGTGTTTGAAGACATAAATAATGCAGGTATTAACCCATATGAAGATTGGTATGTTCATCCTGATTTGGTTGATATGAATTATGTTAATAATTTAATAGAAAATAATAGAACTAATTATGTTAATCATCCTATTACTGAAAAAACATTAAACTGGCAGGATATTCAATATCCTAGCATTTAATTATAAAAATAAATATGTAACAAAATATATAAATGAAAATAAAAAATGATTATCTTTATTAAAAAATATAGTAAGAACAAACACAAAATGACCTTCAACCAAACCAACGCTCCCGCAATTGTCGCAACAACGAACAATGATGTTCATATTAACGTCGATACTGTCGATACTACTGCAACCGCCGTAGTTAATAATACTATTTACTATCCTAGGATGTTTGATAGGTGGAAGCTTCCTTTGTAAAACTATAGAATATGCACAAGATTTACCTAAATAATAATATACAAATAATAATATACAAATATTAATATACAAATAATAATATACAAATATTAATATACAAATAATAATACACAAATATTAATATACAAATAATAATACACAAATAATAATACACAAATAATAATATATATTATATATTTTTTATATTACGCAGAACACAAGACGCATGTATCTCCGTTTTCTTCAACGCATCTTCTTTTTTTCTTTGCAAAATCAGGGTCAATTGTAAATTGCTGCGTTTTTGCCCTTGGTCTTGTGCGAAGATAATATGTTCCTGTTTTCAAACCTTTTGAGTGAGCATAAAAATGCATAGACGAAAGCTTTTGAAAATCGGGATCTTCCATAAATATATTAAGACTTTGCGTTTGACAAATATATTGTCCTCTATCAGCGGACATATCAATTACATGGCGTTGCTTTATTTCCCACGCAGTTTTATAAATTGCTTTTAGTTCATCATCTATTTCTTGGATATTTTGCACACTTCCTTCATGCAAAATAATAGTATCTTTAAGCTCCTTATTCCAAAGCCCTTTGCTAATTAAATCATTAATTAGATATTTATTAATGATAATAAACTCACCGCTTAATGTTTTACGTTGGAAAATATTATTAGTAAATGGCTCAAAGCTCTCGTTGAATCCCATTATTTGCGATGTAGATGCAGTAGGCATTGGTGAAAGCAAAAGGCTATTTCGAATACCATAATCAATTATATCAGCACGGAGTTTATTCCAGTCATATCTCGAACTTTGCGCAGTATTCCATAAATCAAATTGAAATAAACCTTGTGAAATAGGGCTTCCTTCAAATGAACTATATGCGCCAATATATTTAGGATTAGGAATATCTTTCTCAAATTCATTTACATAATTGTTAATATCTTCATCTAATATTTTATTATTAATATTTTTCAGATCATTGATAATTTGATGGCGTTTCTTTGATAATTCCATAGATGCCTCCATTGCAGCATGATAAATTGTTTCAAAAATATCCTTGTTTAATTGTCTTGCCATATCACTCTCGAAAGGCATTCGAAGAAGAATAAATACATCTGCTAATCCTTGAACGCCAATTCCAATAGGGCGATGTTTCAAATTAGATATACGCGCTTTTTCAACGGGATAAAAGTTTCTGTCAATAACCTTGTTTAAATTCTTTGTTATAACCTTTGTAATCTCATGCAATTTATCAAAATTAAATACGTCGTTTTCAACATATGTAGGAAGGCATATAGATGCCAAATTACATACACCAGTCTCCTCTGGCGATGAATAAATTAATACTTCAGCGCATAGATTACTTGATTTAATAGTTCCCAGATTTTTCTGGTTGCTTTTTTTATTCGCAGCATCCTTGTATAAGATATAAGGGACTCCTTGCTCTATCTGTGCTTCCAATATCTTGAACCAAAGGTCTTGTGCATTAATCTGTTTAACATATTTGCCTTCACTTTCATATTTTTCATATAGTTCTTTGAATTCATCACCATATACATCGCTCAATCCTCCGCATTTATCAGGACACATAAGAGACCATTTGCCTTCGCTCTTAACTCTTTCCATAAATAAATCTGAAATCCACAAAGCTAAAAATAAATCGCGACATCTATCTTCCTCGCTTCCGTGATTTTTTTTGAGTTCTAAAAAGCTCTCAATATCACAATGCCATGTTTCAAGATATACTGCAATACTTCCAAGTCTTTTTCCTGCTTGGTCTATATATCTCGCTGTGTTATTAAAAACTCTTAACATCGGTATAATACCGTTGGAAGTCCCATTTGTTCCTCTAATATGGCTTCCTTTACCGCGTATTTGATGAATATGCATTCCAATTCCTCCTGCATATTTAGAGATTAAAGCAATCTCTTTGAGAGAGTCAAAAATACCTGCAACACTATCGTCATTAATACTGCATAGGAAGCAACTGCTTAATTGCGGGCGATTTGTTCCAGCGTTGAATAAGGTAGGTGTCGCGTGTGTAAAATATTTTTTACTCATTAAATCATATGTTTGCAGAACATCCTTAATATCATTTCCATGAATACCAATCGCAACTCTCATCCACATATGTTGCGGTCTTTCAATAATCTTCTTATCTACTCTCAATAAATACGCTCTTTCCAATGTCTTAAATCCAAAATAATCAAATAAATAATCTCTTTGGTAATCTATATGTGTATTGAGCTTCTCTTTATTCTTCATAACAATATTATACAATTCAACTGATACTAATGGAATCGGGTTATTATGATTATCTACATTATTATATAATGTCTGAATTGTTTCACTAAACGACGGTGATGTATTTTTATGATGATTCGATACTATAATACGAGACGCCAATATACTATAATCCGGATGTTCTATCGACATACTACTGCATAAATATGCAGCAAGCTCATCTAATTCATATGTTTTTACTCCATCAAAAATACGCGAACATACCTTCTGTGCAATTTCAGATACATCAATAGTCAATTCATATGAAAGATTCTTTAACCGATTTAGAACCTTGTCAAAACTAACATCCTCCATTTCACCGTTTCGCTTAATAACACGCATTTTTATTTTTTCGATTTCTGTTATATATATATAAGTCTTTTCTTTTTATATATATATTTAAAAATTATTAATTACATCAAATATCATAACAATTTATAGATATTATCAACAATTTAATCATCATTACTATCATTATCGTCATTATCGTCATTATCGTCATCATCATCATTATCGTCATTATCGTCATTATCGTCATTATCGTCATTACAACCGTCATTGTCATAATCGTAATTGCATACTAGTTTTCTACCTGTTGAAGAAGAAACCCAACATTCTATCTTTATTTTTCCACTATGTTCTTTGCGATGACATTCTTTGCAAATTGCAACTAAATTATGCTTTGCGTTTTTATGAAAACTGTTATTTATAAATCCGTTTTTATCAGCGGTATGTTGATATATAATGTGATGCGTCTCTTCTGCCTTGTTTTTATTACATATATTGCACATATCAATAATTATCTTTGAATTATATCTTGAATTTTTCTTATTAACTATATTATTATTAGAACCTTCAACCTCCTTTCTATTCTTTTCAGCATTCTTCATAAAATCAATAGGCATATCAAGAGTTCTGCATACCTCTATTCCATAATTATTAGAACCTTGTCCCTCCTGAATAACACGATCATATATAATATTATTATTTTCATCAAATGTAATTCTAATATGTTTCACAAATAATTTAGATATACTTACATTCTTCTTTATTGTTGATAGTTTTGTTAATTCGTGTAAATGCGAAGCAAATATAAAAGATGCCCCTTTCTGTATCAATGTATCTATACCGCTTGCAACAATTGATATTGCCGATATTGATTCCGTCCCACAACATATCTCATCGCCTATAACAAGACTGAACTTATTACACCTTTTGAGAATATTTCTTAATTCAGTCATTTCTACTGTAAAACTTGACATCCCCTTGTAAATATTATCTAATCCTGAAATTCTTGTAAATATACTATGGTAGGGATAATACTTAAAAGACGACGCTGAAACAAACATTCCCGCTTGTGCCATAATAATATTTAAACCGACCGCTTTCATAAAAGACGACTTGCCTGATGCATTAATACCATATAACAAAATACCATTTTGGTTCAACGATATATTATTACCAACATATTGAAAGTCATCTTGTATTCTCTCAATAATTGGATGACGCATGTTAGATGATTCTAAAAAAGATGAATTAGCTGACGTAGTAATACTATCTATTACTGGACGCACATAGCAATAATCATAAGCGTTTTTTGCGGAGTTTGCTGCAATATCAACGCGAATCAAATATTTAATTAATATATCTAAAATATTTGCATTATTATTTGCAAAGTCAGTAACAAACTCTTTGTAATGACTCAATACTGCTTGCGATATTTGTTGACTATATTCAGTTATATTATTGCTTTCTTTTGTTATATTATTATTTGTTAGTTTGTATGTCGAAGAAGTAGATGATAATAATTTCTTCTCAAACGTATTCATTAGTTCCTTCTTATTTTTAAAAGCTGTATCAAATCGTTTCTTTGTCATTGTCAAATAATAGCCATCGCGATTATTATTCTCGACTTTGCATAACGTCGTTTCATTGTCGCATATTTGAGTAATCTTTTCGCAATTTGAATTTATTATTTCGTATGACTTATTATATTTATCAAAAAGCGAATCTACATCTTTGTAAATACCCTTCTTAAAAAAGTTGATGGTATTTGATTTATCCTGTATATTAGTTAAGTTATATTTACCTGCCTCGTCTAAATCTATAATATTTATGAACTGTGAAATAATTTTGTCAATGTCATTAATGCTAATAATTTCATCCGCAAAATCTAACATACGCCTTATCTCTTTTGTAGATTGCAACGATTCATTAAACGACACCCAATCTTGTGGGGCCATCTTATTCGTTTTCATTTTTCTTTTAAGACGCTCTAAATCCATGATTGACGATAGATGCTTTCGCACTATTAAATATTTACTGTCTTTTAGTAATGTATCTACGTCATCGTAAGATTTGATAATATCATCTGCATTTATCATTGGTTGCAAAAGACGCTCTTTAAATGTTCGAAAACCAAAAGCGGTCGAGCATCTATTTAATATATCTATTAAAGGCTGGTCGCCAGGATATAATCCAAGGACATTTAATTGAATTGCAGAGTTAAACTCTATAATCATATTTTTATTCATTTCAAATACTTCAGGGGCTTCTTCTAAACCTTTCACAATATCCGAATTATGCTCATACGCAAACTCCAGCAAACAGCAAAGCGAAAATCGCGAATTATTATATTTTTCCAAGTTTAGTATTTCTATGATTGACAGGAACCCCTTTTTAATTACAAACACCTTCTCTAATATATCCCTCTGCTTATTTATATTACTAAAAAAAGACAGGTGTTCATATTTATCCCATTTATAATGAACGCGAATATTATTTATATTTAGATTTTTTAATATCTTCTTCTTATAATTGTCTTCGATTGCTTCGCTTATTATAATCAGTTCGGAGGGATTATAAGAGCTGATAAAGCGAAATACTTCGTCATTCGCAAATTCGGGGTCATCCTTCGTAGAAGGAACTTCGTATACAAAAGTTCTCCCTGTAGATAAATCAATACCCGAAATACCTGCAATAATATACCCCTCAATTACTTCGTAATATATTACCATAATATAGTTGCTTTTCTTATTCACTATATTAACATTCGTTCCTGGTGATATTATCTCTGTTACCTTGCGTTCCGGGTTAGGAGGGTCAGTTACTTGTTCAACCAATACAATCGTATAATTGCTTGATAATATTTTGTCTCTGAACTTTGGAAGCGACGCCAAAGGAAAGCCAGCCATTACAGGATTTGCAATTGATATTTCTGCAACCGTCTTGTTTTTTCGTGATGTTTGAATACCGCATAATTCTGCAATAATATACACATCGTTATTAAGAGAAGTATCCGTATTTTGATATATAGTATATATCTCGAAAAACGAACCAACCTGCATTAAAACAACACATTTATCCCCGTATTTTTCCTTGTATATTTTAGTATATTCTAAATATTCCTCAATCATTTAATATTTATTATCACATAATAATGTTGATATGTTCTTATATGTTTGCATATTG
>Ga0209596_1002282_pt1 | contig 15868 bp, 27 predicted proteins | sample M_130807_MF_Meta_FD_187314 | JGI IMG/M metagenome (GOLD analysis project Ga0209596, IMG submission 187314) | Freshwater microbial communities from Lake Montjoie, Canada to study carbon cycling - M_130807_MF_MetaG (SPAdes) (version 2) | ecosystem: Environmental > Aquatic > Freshwater > Lake... | reverse complement strand
CCGGTGACGTTGCCACATGGAGCGCAGAGACGGTCTGCGAGCATGACACGTTCTCGTGGACGGACGGGGTGGTGAATCACTCAATCGACTGGCGCACGGATCGCGGCAAGGTGGAATGCGTTTACAGTAGGGTGGTCATGCAGGACGGCACCAAGGATTTCGAGGTTATGACCCTGGCGGAGTGCGAGGCCATCCGCAAGCGTTCCCGTAGTGGGAACAACGGCCCGTGGGTGAGCGACTTTGCCGAGATGTGCAAAAAGACGGTGATTCGTAGGCACAGTAAGCGGTTGACGCTCTCCCCTGAGTTCCGTGACGCTCTCGACAAGGACGATGACAGAATCGACACCCGCAAGGAGCGCACAATCACCGCCCGAGTGGAGCCGCTGGACCCGTTCAAACTGCCGTCTGAGGCGGAATCCTCGCAGGAAATCGACCTTGACGAAGCTCCAGAAGTGGAATGGGAGGAAGAAAAGCCATGAATCTCTTTGAAATCGCGCCTCGGGACTATCACCAGAGGCTCAAGGTGGACCGCGCAAACATCTTCGCGCCTACTAGCTGGCTCTCGAAGTCGGTGCTGTGGGAACTCGACCATTCCAGCCTCTACAAGTGGCGGCACTGCCCGCAGGAGCACAAGCCCACGGCGGCGATGCAATGGGGTTCCCTGATCGATACCTTGGCGACCACCCCGACGCTGGAAGGCTCCGAGATTGCCGTCTCGCCCTACCCTGATTTCCGCACCAAGGAGGCGCGGGAGTGGAAGGAGTCGCAACTGGCACTGGGGATGACCATCGTGGACGCTGAGACGCTCGCGGAAGGCCGCAGGGCTGCGCGAATGCTCACCCATCACTGCAAGGCGGTTGCGGAGATTTTCGCTAAGTCTAAGACTCAGGTCATCGTTGGCGGTAAGGTCGCCGGGGTGCAGGTCAAAGGCTTGGTGGACCTTGCGCCCGAAGGCGAGGACTTTCTGGCCGACCTCAAGACGACATCGAACTTCACTCTGGATGGCTTCGGCAAGGACTTGGCTGCGCGTGGTTATCATGTCCAGGCTGGGTTATACCTCGCCCTCTGGAACTCCATGTTTCCGAATGACCAGCGGAAGCGGTTCAAGATTGTGTGGCAGGACTCATCCGCCCCGTTCGAGGCTTGCGTCACTGAAATCAGCGACGCCGACATCGAGGCAGGCTGGTATTGGGCAACGACGCAGATCGAGCGTCTGGTGAAGGCTACGCAGGACAACTGCTGGCCTACCGCGTTCTCCGACAAGGAGGTTATCATCACGCGCCCCGTGTGGGCGAGTATCCAAGAGGACATGAAGATCAACCCGCCCACGAATGACGACTAAGCGCAAAAAAGAACTTGCACCATAACCCAGAAAGACTAGAATCACGACATGAATCAATCTCAGCAGGCAACGACTGACCTGCGGACGCCGCCCCGAAGTGCAACTTTGAACTGGAACCACTAGGGGCGGTGAAACAACTTGAAAATATGAACCTGACATTGCACGACATTTCCATTGGCGAGAGCCTACAATCGCCCATCTCAGCGCAGGACATAATCCGCCGGGACACTTGGATGATCCTGCACACGCGTGAGTTGTTCAGCCTCGCCAAGGAGGCACTGACTACGCGGCAAGAACGGGGCAAGTCCGCGCTTGTCTGCCACGAATGCGCCACAACTGGCTCACATTCTACTGAGAACTGCCCCTTCCCTGCGCGTCATATCCCCCTCTTTCCCGAAGCCTAATGGAATACGAATACCTAAAGCACCTCGAACAAGAACAAGCCATGAACGCACCAACACCGCTGTCTGACGCAGCAAAAAAGACCTACTTCTGGAACGAGGTCCAGCATGAGTTTGTGGACTACTCGGTTGCTGTTCACCTTGAACGCCGACTCGCGGCGATATACGAACTTGTCGAAGGCTCCGCCGACGGCACCGTGGACGCGACGGATTATGAACACCTTTGTAACCGCATAGTTGGGATCATTAAACCATGAAGCACATCACCGGAATCCGAGGCGTCGGCAAGAACGTGCCGCGCACAGAGAAGCCAGACCTGCGATGCCAAGTTTGCGGGGACGCGATCCTTGGCAAGGCTCGGTCGAACGCCGCGCCGAGGAAGTATTGCGGCCAGTCCTGCTCTTCCATCGGTCAACGGTTGGTGGGCGAGGAAATTCTGACGGGGAGGAGGAATCCATGACAATCACCGGAATAGACCCAGGCAACACGCACAGCGCATTTGTGATGATTCGCGGGAATAAGATTCTAGACAAGGGGTATCTTCCAAACCGTGAGTTTCTTTTCTCAATTCCACCTCCGATGAACGAGGACAACACGGAAGGCAGGATCGTTTGCGAGATGATAGCCAGTTACGGCATGGCTGTTGGAAGGACCGTTTTCGAGACTTGCGTTTTTATCGGAAGGATCATAGAGATCACAGATTGGCATGTTGAACGCGTGACCCGCATCCAAGTCAAATCCACGCTCTGCCACAGCGCAAAGGCCAAGGACGGTAACGTGCGCCAAGCCCTAATCGACATCTACGGACCTCCCGGCACCAAGAAGAACCCAGGCGGAACATACGGAATTAGCGGCGATATGTGGGCTGCGCTTGCCGTAGCTACTGCCGCGTCTATGGGTTGCCAACTTTACACGCCATGAAAACATCATTATGTAAACTCTGCGGCGAAGACATAAGCGCCAAAAGGAGTCGAACCCTCTTTTGCTCGTATTCCTGCGCTGGAAAATATAAGGTCGCCACCAGATCAGATGAATTGAGGGCGAGTCACTCGGAAAGACTCCGAGAGAGGGCGCGCACAAACCCCTTGCAGTCATCATCTGTCACAAATTGCAACGCTAAATCGTGGCGTCTTAGGAGTCCGTCTAATACCGTCTATGAATTTAGAAACCTTCTTCTGTTCGTAAAGGAAAATCAGAATCTATTCGACCCATCTGATGTGATCCCTCATAAATCAAGCCCGCGTGGATGCCGTGCGTCGGTTGGGCTTAACTCACTAAACCCTTACGTCAAATCGCCACGGGGATCATGGAAAGGCTGGATATGGTATTCGCAGACAGAGAGGCGAGTGAATGACTGTCAGGATTTACTTGACCGGACTACCCCATGAACCAACCCAATGAATAATTCTAACATGAACACAAAACCAGACAAGCCCCTAAGCCGCCAGCGCATCGAGCAGCTTAAAAACAAAGCGAACGGCAAATGCTACTACCACAAGGACCGGGACGCTCAAAATGCCGGTATGTGCGAATCCTGCTACACTAAGTTTGCGGCCAATCGCGGGATCAAAAAGCCGCATCACCCTAAGTCCGTGTGGGCTACTCTGGACTACTCCAAGAGCAACAAGGAGCTTGCCGCGCTGCTTGGGGTTTGTAAAAACGCAGTTGAGTATCACCGGAAATAATTCACTATGAAAAATCAAGCAAGAAACACCAAGCTGGCTCAATTAGTATCTATGTGCGTCACTAACCATACGCCGGAAGAACTAGCACTTGGATGGATCAGATACGAGACTGTCCGCAAAATGAACCCACGACACTTCCTTGAAATCCACAAGCGCAATCTTGCTGGTGAGTTCTTTGACGACATCGTTACGGACTGCCTGCTTGACTTCGATAAATCCAAATAATTCACCCAAACAACAACACACACAATAACATCATGTCCTACGAAGCAGTTGGAACCATCCAAACCATCGGCCCTATTCAATCCTTTGGCAGTAAAGGATTTAAGAAATCCGAAGTCATCCTATCAATTCCTGATGGGAAATATCCGCAGACTATTTCATTCGAGTTCCAAGGCGACCGCGCCGATTTGCCCGAGAAGTTCAAAGAGGGTGACGAGGTGCAAATCTCGTTCGACCTCAAGGGCAGGCTGCACGAAGCGTCTGGCCGCAACTACAATACGTTGAACGGCTGGAAAATGACCAGCCTTGGAGGACCAGGAGGGCGCACGGCTACCACCGCTGACCGCCCACAGTCTCAACCCATGAGCAAGCAAGGGCTGGCTCAGCAGAGCCTCAATCCTGACGACGACGAAAGCGTGCCTTTTTAATTGACTTCCTCTAGTTCCGTTCTAACGTGCCTGATGACACCCAAAACTTGCTTCAAATGCCTCCGCACACTCGATCTGTCCAACTTCTATAAACATCCCCAAATGGGGGACGGGCATCTCGGAAAGTGTAAAGACTGCACAAAATCAGATTCAGAGATAAGGCGAAAGGCTTTGGAGGCATCTGATCTGCAATGGGTTCTTTCTGAGCGCAAGAGACATAGAATTAAGTCGGCAAAAAAGAGGGCGGATGGTTGGCGACTAACGAAAGAACAAGAGGCTAAAAAGAATCGCCGTTATAGCGAGAAACATTCACACAAGAAGATTGCAACATCAAAGGTTGGGCACGCAATAAGAGACGGTAAATTAACGAAGAAACCATGCGAGGTCTGCGGAAAAGAAAAAGCCCAAGCCCACCACGATGATTACTCCAAACCACTAGATGTCCGATGGCTCTGCGTTAAGCACCACAACGAGCACCATGTAGCCCAAAGAAACGCAGTCGTAATTGCAAAATTCACCGAAATAAATACACCCTAAATCCAACCGAACCGAACCGAACCATGAAAACCGACAACGAAAAACCACTATGGCAGATTGCTCGTGATGCCTATTTTACATCACAGAATCCTTATAACGCGCCCAACTGGGGTAACGTATCCGATGCCGTCATAGCCGAGCACGAACGCCGGAAGGCTACGGCCATCCTTCACCCAGACTATCTCACCGGACCAGACGGCAATGGTTACGGTGTCGGGACTGGTGCGACCTACAACAGTCCGCCAAAGTCAGTCACGGAAGGACAAGCCGCATTGACTACCGCAATGGCCGACCCGAAAGCCGAGTGCAAGGCTGCATTCAAGGCGGGGAAGCGGATTCAGTGCAGAGACGATAAGAAACCTTGGATGGATTGCGATTCGACTCCTTGCTGGTTTCACGATGTTGAATACCGAGTCCACCCCGACGACGTTGAGCCGGAGCCGTTCGCCGCCGAGAAGGCCGCGCACGCGCAGGGGAAGCGGATTCAGTATTTCAGCAAATCCAGCCTAGAATGGCTAGACTGTGATCGTTGCCCGCCAAGCTGGCTCCCTCACTACGCATACCGCGTCAAGCCCGAACCCGTGCTGGTCCCGCTCGGACCGGACGATGTGAAATGCGGTGATCTAATGACTTCTAATCCGAACGATAGAGTAACGATGGTAATTGGAATTAACCCTCACTGCATACTGGTAGGAATTTTCGAATATTCATTTGAGAAACTGTTGGACAGTGGTTTTTTAATCAACCGCAACGACGGCAAGGGCTGGGTCGCTTGCTCCAAGGAGGCGAAGCCATGAGCGAATCAAAAACACCACGGACGGACGAGGCCACCATTCTTGAGCCTTACCTTGTCAGGGAACTATCCTTTGAGGTAGTCACGACCGACTTCGCACGCCAGATCGAAACCGAACTCGCCGCCAGCAAGGCGCGGGAGACGCAACTGCGAGATGCTCTGAAACTCATCCCAGAGGATCAAGAACTACCGGCATACGCATGGAAAGCGATCATTGCCGCCCTAGAAGCATGGAGGGCCGCGAAATGAGCGACACGCACCCGAAAGGAGACTTCTAAAGTTAGCGTGTAAACATTTAACACTTTACAGTAAACTTAACAGTCCATGAAGGCGTGGCATTCTCATTTGACGTAAACTCCAAAATGATGTAACTTGCGCCGAGGACAACCGCAGTAGAACGCGCCTCAACCAGTCATCACAGTGAAAATCTCCCTTCCCATCCTAACTCGTTGCGCCTTTATCTGTGGGCGTGTTCTACCACGAGCGGGTGAGGAAGGGCTTTTTATTTACGGCCTATGAAACCCCCTGCTTTCCAGTTTTACCCATCTGACTTTCTAGCCAGCACCGCCGAAATGTCAGCGGAGGAAGTGGGTGTCCATATCCGCCTGCTTTGCAATCAGTGGCTCCGTGGTGGATTGCCTAATGATGACGAGCGTCTCAGGTCAATGGCTGGTCAGTGCCTACCCTCATCGGTAGCCTATGCCAAGTCTCGTTACAAGGTGTGCTCGGACGGGATGATTCGGCATCAACGGATGGAGGAGGAGCGGGTGAAGCAAGACAACTACCGGAAGAAACAGGCAGAATACGGTAAAAAGCGGTGGGATAATGAGGCTACCCTCAACCAACCCTCAAGGGTCGCTAGTGGCTCGCTAGTAGCTACCTTATGCCCTCCGTCTCCGTCTCCGTCTCCGTCTCTTACTTCACCTCCAAAGAGAGAGAGGCGGACATTTACCCCACCAACTCTAGAGGAATGGACAGCCTACGGCTTGTCCCTCTCTCCCCCGTTCCCTCAGAATGACATTGAGAACACCCACAACCATTACTCCGCAAACGGATGGCTTGTCGGAAAGAACCCCATGAAGGACTGGAAGGCCGCGATGAGAACATGCTGGGGACGGTGGAAACAAAATCCGACCCCGCAATTCGGGGGCATTGGGAAACCCGCTCCCGCCCCATTCTCGCGCAACACAGGCACCACCAACGAAGGCCAGACCGACACCCGCGAATATTGCGACGATGACTGCCCATTTTGACCATGAACGAAGAACCCCAAGACCCAGAAATCGCCTCCTACCTCGCCAAGGTGCTGGCAGACATTGCCGAACTGCCGGAAGCTCCAGCAGACGCAACGCTAGAGCGTAATGAGTGGGCACAGGCTCAAACCGAACACCTGCAAATCCCAGACGGCGACGATGAGCACGGCCCAAACACCGGCGCAATCTGGCTGGCTTGCCGCCGCTGGCTCTATCGGTTTCTTGCAGCCGCATACGATCCCGATCAGGATTTGCAACGTAAACCGCTCCCGAAATGGCTATGGCTGGCAGGCCCAAGCGGCATCGGTAAAACCTTCCTCGCCACCAAAGCATTCCACTTTGCCAGAAAGCACGCCCCCGCCCGCATCAACGGCAACATCTACCGGGAACCTGGCCTACTTTACGACTTCCGCCTCCCTACATTCGCCGTAATTTGCTGGAAAGACGTAATGGGTGCCAGACGCAACCCCGACAAAGCTGAATACCACCAGATGATCCAAGATTGCCGCGACGTGGACCTACTCCTGCTCGACGACATAGGCGGCGAGGCACGCAACGCCACAATGGCAGAGTGGGAACTGATCGACCTAGGAGAAATCATCGACGCCCGCGCACGCTCCCGAGGAAAGTGGACAATCATCACCTCCCAGCAGTCTATCGCCCACATCGCATCCCTCGATAACCGCATAGCCAGCCGTATCAATCGCCGCACCACCGCCAGCACGCGCTGGGAACACCAACCCGAATGAACCCGAGCCCGAACACCCCATGAATGACGAAACAAAAAAACAGACACCCAGCGGATCAACACCGATTACAACGATGTATTTCGGAGTTGTCGGAAACCGTGACTACATCAAACGGCACGGAGAGAAACGCCCATTCTGGGAGTATCTGGACGAGCAACCGGACGGGTGGCTTACGTCCCTGACGTATCGCAGGAAAGACCTCCCACAGGGGAAACCGACGATCTACGACTGCGGGGCATGGTCATACAGGGACGCGGAAATCCCGCCAGTAAACTCCGAGCAAGTGGCGGCGGCATATACGGAATATGCACCAGTAGGTTCGATGGTTATAGCCCCTGACCACATGCTGATCGAAGGATCGGATGTGGACTACCGGAGGCAATGGAACGCGGAGCAGGCACGGTTATTCCTGACCGATTGCCCACCAACTATGAAACCGATGGCTTGCGTCCACGGGATGAACCTCGACGAACGGGTGGAACATGCAAAATGGCTGGTTCACATCGGTTACCAATACATCGCAATCGGTGGTCTTGCTGCGAGGGCAAGTCAGAAGGCACTGGTGATCTCTTGGGTTAGGGCAATCCGTGACGCTATCCCGAGTGTATGGATTCACGTTCTGGGACTTTCATCGCCGGATTATATGAGGATATGGAATGAGATCGGGATTCAATCTGCTGATGGTTCCTCCCATTTCAAAAAAGCATTTACTGCCGGTATTTTCTTTTCAAGAAACGGTTCATCTCTCATTGCTCATAAGGCAGGAAGGGGAGCTAAAGATGAGCAGTTACCCCCAATCTGCCTGTGTGCCGCCTGTAAAAAGATAAAGGAAGATGGTGACGACACTAGATTATTCGGGAATAGCGAAAGAAATATTGGTAGGGCCGCCCACAACCTGAACATGCTCATGCAGGCGCAAAAGGTCGCAATGCAAAAGACTCTGGTGCTGGTGGCGTGCTGCGGACCCAAAATGACGGGCGAGCACCCCGCGAAGGACATCTACCAGTCCGACCTGTTCCTTAAATCGAAGGCGTACGCTATTCGTGAGGGTCACGCATGGGCAATCCTCTCGGCAAAGCATGGCATCATCTGGCCTGATAGTGTGATCGAGGATTACGACGTCACGCTCAATACCATGCCGTCGAAAGACCGGGAGGTGTGGGGTGCAATGGTCCGTGACCAACTCAAAAACTGGCGAGGGGCACGAATCGTCCTGCTCGCGGGGAATAAATACTGCGAGTGGGTGGACGATAAATGGGACACCGAAAGACCAATGGAGGGACTCGGCATTGGTCAACAACTCGCATGGCTTAAACTCAAAAACCAACCGGAGGAATTGTTCTTACTATGAAAATCAACGAAATATTTTACTCGCTCCAAGGCGAGGGTGAGAGGGTCGGACAGGCATCAATCTTCATCAGACTTGCCGGGTGTGACCTTGCCTGTGGATTCTGTGACACTGAGTTTGCGTCCGGTTCCGAGATGACCACGCAGGAGATCATCGCCCATGTCCAGCAATACCCAGCCAAATGGATCACCTGGACCGGAGGAGAACCTATGCTGCAACTCACAAAGGATACAATCGAAGCGTTCCGGTCTGCTGGTTACTCGCAGAGCATTGAGACGAACGGGGGTCACCCTGTCCCGTTCAAGTTGGACTGGTTGGTGGTCAGTCCGAAAGTTGCCGAGCATGTCATGGTAAGGAACTTTCCAGACGGGGTGGATGAACTCCGATACGCATGGCACTCTGGAAAGATGTCCGTGCCTGCCCCATCTGTGTTCGCAAAATCCAAATTCATCTCACCTATCTGCGACGGCAACTCACTCAATGTTAAAAACCTGAAACACTGCATCGAACTCTGCAAGTCTAACCCCGAATGGAAACTCTCAGTCCAACAGCACAAAATATGGAACATTCTGTAACACTCCCAAGCACCACTACTCGCACTATGAAAACAAAACTAATCTACTCAGGGGGAATGGACTCTACCGTCCTGCTCTACCACCTAATCAAGAGGGGGCACGATGTTTCGTGCGTTTCGTTCCGATACGGTCAACGGCACAGCAAGGAACTCCAATGTGCCGCAGCGATCTGCGCCAATCTGGGTATCGACCACGAAATACTTACACTGCCACCCCTGCGAGGGTCGGCACTGGTTGGTGTTGGGGAGATTCCTCATGGTCATTACGCAGAGGAATCAATGAAAATGACCGTTGTTCCTAACCGTAACATGATCTTCATTGCTCACGCAGTCTCACTGGCTATCACGGACGGATGTTCCAATGTCGCCTACGGCGCACATCACGGGGATCATGCAATCTACCCCGACTGTCGGCATGACTTCGTTGAAGCAATGAGTGGGGCAATCATCTATTGCGATTGGCATCAAGTCACACTGCTTGCACCGTTCCTAATGCTCGACAAAACAGGGATAGCGAAGGTTGGACGGGAGCTCAGTGTCCCGTTCGATAAAACATGGACATGCTACGAAGGGGGAGAAACCCCATGCGGAAAGTGCGGTTCCTGCACGGAAAGAAATGAAGCAATCAACAACTCGAAATAATGAACCCGAACCAGAACACCCCATGACGCTTACTGCAACCATCTACGACGACAACGACGACAACGACGAACCGATAACCGTAACCGGCGAACTGGAACCTGCCTGCCGAGGTGCCCGCGACCAGTATGGGGCACAGATGGAGCCTGACACCGAGACTGAGGTCAGGATTCTGGACGCGGTGGACGCTCACGGCAACACGGTAACGCTCACCCAGGATCAGGAAGTCCGCGCACTCGATGAATTTTACGACTGGCGCGACGAATCACGGGATTAGCCTAGAATCGCCGTATCCCGCGCCGGAAGCATTTTCAGCTACTTTGACCCTCGGAAGCCCGTGAAATTGATTCTAGGCCCATTTCCGGCCCATTAAACGCCATACCCATAGACGCCTGACCCCGTGAGATACAAAATTACCCTCGTTGACCGAATCCAATGGCACCGCCGCCCACGCTCCAAAAATCTCCGCATTCGCAGGAAATGGCACAAGAACCCCGCGAATTGGCGACCAAACCCTAGGATTTTCCACTCAACCTACATGGTCGGCTCGCTCGCAGGTCCGCTCTACCTCGAAAAAGCCAAAGAATCGCCGTATTTCAACCCCTCGACGCCTTTTAGCCCGAACGAGTGGCAGATGCACACCGAAACATGGGAGCGTATCAAGGCTGAAATACCAGGATTCGTGGAGAAATGCGATGTTGCCCCCCAGCCCACATTCCAGTGGTTGACACCCCCGCCCTCCTGACTACCCCTCGACGCATGATCCCCAGCCGAATGCTTAGGGCACATTGCGGCGAAATTACTTGATTTCAGCACTACAAGCCGAAATCAAAACGGGGCGGAAGGCTTCCCCTCCACCCCGTCGCGTTGGTCTGGTCAAATCTTCACTCGTCGTCTGCCTCCATGTACTCCACATCATCCGCCATCCCCCACCGCACAAGGCAGTCCCACAAATCCGCCTTAGCCGCCTTCACCCCATCAGAAATGACAGTGTGACACTCTGACCTCCCGCCAGAATAGTAAACCCATACGGTGTAGCTCATCGCTCACCTCCTTCCCCGTCCCTAGTGATCCAGCACCCCACAATGGCGATCAGCGCAAAGGGAACGAACAAGCAAAGGAACACGATTTCCCGGTCTGAAAGAAAGGCACTCATTGGCCCCTCCCTTCCAAAGCCGCGACCAGTAGCGCGGTGACCGCCACCACGAATGGCACCCCTTGACGCACGCTTTCCTCCCTCAACGCTTGCACAAGCGTAACCGGGAGGCGTAGGTGAACGTCCCGCCGATTCTCAGGCGCAAGCTCGCCCACGAAAGGCTTCGGGCCGCGTTTCCTACCCCTACCCGCCTGTCTTGGCACGATAGGCACGGCACCGGCGCAACCCTGGCCGCGATTCAAGTGTGGGAGGTTCACAGTGACCTCCCTTCGGCCTTGGCAATTGCTGCCAGTGCGGCAATGCGGGGAATGTCTGCGCTGATTTCAGGATCAAGAGCACCATTTACGCCCCCAAATTCCCGCATCATGCCCCGCAGCGCGGCCAGAAGCTCCGGCGCGGCAGCTACAAGCCGGGCATCGGCAACGCTCGCGGCTGAATTTAGCGGGTGGCAAACAATAGGCTCGCCCCCACGCCATACGGTGTTCGCGTTAGCTGTCCACGGTCCTTCTGTATGCCCAGCGTCGCGGGCCGCGATTAATTGTAATTGTGTCGTTTTCATTTTCGTTTTCTGGTTTCGGGTTAAATTTTAGGAAGGAAAGCGGATGACCACGGCGCAACCGTGAATTGCTTTTCCCGGTAGGATTCAATCTTGGATGGAATGTAGCCTAGATCAAGCTCCCCAGCTTCATTCTCGCAAATCTCCATGCTCTCGAAACGGTATTTGTTCCCGCTATATTCCACAAGCTCAGGTTGCAGGTGCGCGGTTTCGGAATCATCCCAGAACCCGACACCGTGACCCGACAGCGAGAAATACACGTTTCCGCCTAAGCTGCGCTCAGTGTGCGGGATTTCAACCCCGCGCCACTCGCAAAACTCACGGAAACCAGAGCAGAATGACTCAACCCCAGCGACAAAAGCGGGAGAGAAATCGTAAATTGATTTGCCGACCAATTCGGGACGGTCCTCCCCTTCATTGGCGAATAAATAGGCCACGATAAAATCGGCGGCATCTTGTGGAATTGTCTTTTTCATATTTTCGGTTTCTTTTGGTTTGGGTTGAATTTAAGCCGATTTAAGTGCGATTTTCGTGGACAATTTGCGGGCAATGGACAAAGCGAGCGCAACCGCTGACGCATTGCCGGATTTAATGAGGTCAGGAAGGGCCACGGCATCGCCGAAGCCCGTGGAGTTTTGAAACGCAAGAATCCCAGGCTCGCAGTAGCCAAGCCGTTTAGCATCGGCTACGGTAGCAACCAAACCGCCGCAAATGCGAGCGACCAGCCGCGCCCGTCTCTCGATTTTCGATTTTTGAGCCGACAGAATCGCCTCCTTTTTTGCAACCACTAGCTTTTTTGCCAGACCCCTCGACGCATGCTCCCGTGACTCAGTGCTGTGGAAAATGGTTTTCCTGTCGCCTGACCATGCAACCCAGCCACTCACCGCATGGAGAGATTTATTTTTGGCAACTACCCACACCGCCGCGCCACTGGACCCGTCCAGTGAAATCAGCGGGAGGTTTTCCCACCTCGACAGTTCCGCAATTTCCGGCAACGAGCGCAGCGCAACCGCGCCGGAAGCGCACAGGGTAACGCGATGCACCGCATCCGTTTTGCGATAGGTGCATTTGCGGGAATACTGCTCTCCCCAACTAGTCCGCGTCTCCGCCGCCGCATGATCCCCCCACCCGACCAAGCTGCTCACCGAACCGGAATAATCGCCACCCAGCCCGACCGCAATCTCCCCCCAGGATTCCGCCGTCGCCATAGTCGCCCGCGCCTCCTCACGGCGGGGGAGAGCGAGCTTGTGAAATGCACCCTCGGCAGTCCTCGCGGCCAAATGCGCGGCCATGATCCCCGCCGCCTCCTGAGCCGTTTCCGTCTGCCAACTGTCGCGAGCAGCATTCGGCCCCGCCGCGTAAGTTTTCATTCCCGCATCAATCGCTTTTTTTAGTGCGAGAGCGGTGGATTTTTGCGCCAATAGCGCGTTGAGATCGCTGATTTTTGTTTCGGTTTTCATATTTTTAGGTGTTCGTTGTTTTTGTTTCGGGCCGCGTAGTTGCGCCCCCTGCCCGGTCCTGACGAATCAAGACCGGGACGGGGATTCAATTAAACCAACGGGAAGCGATTCCACGCCCAAATTCGCGTTTTGCCCATTTCCGCAGGTTGGGAGCCGTTTCTGCTGTGGCATCGCTCAAAAGCCACGACCAGATCGCAGCAGCCAGCACGGCGCAAGCCGCGTTGCGATACTCAGTCGGGAAATACTGACCCGTAGTGTAATCGAGGGCAATCCCCTTTTCATTCTCCACAATCGACAACCGCCCACTGTATGCGCGGAATCCGTCCCGCAGCATCTCCTCCGTGATTGAACCCCGCATCTCCACAAACCGCAGCAGTTTACGAGCATCGCGCCCACTGCGAAGGATTGAATTATAGTCTCCCATGAGAGCATCGCGGCTCCCGCCATAGTTGCGGGCATCCAGGCCGGAACGCTGGGAAATGAAAGCGGACATTGCCGCGAGTAATTGAGTTTTCATAATTGGATTCTAGGTTGTTTTGATTTGCGCCTTCGGGTAATCCTCCGGCATGGCAAACACTCGCACACCCCGCAAATTCTGCAACATCTATTTGCATTTCCCCGCTACTTTCCCAGCACTAAACTCATCTTCCCAGCCTCCAGCACTAATCCTTTGACGTTCCATCCCGTTTCGCTCGCTCATTGAAACATCAATTCACAATTAGATGTTGCGCGATTCCGCCAGCGTGCGAGCATTACATCAGCGAAAGGAATCATCCCTAGCCAACCCTAAATCTAAATGAAAATTAACGTGTTCTCCCCCGACTTTAAAAAATGCTGGCTCGCTACATTGTCACGCTGGCAGGTGGCCCGCCTCGACAATGGCCGCCTTATTAGCTGCGGCCTCGTCATTGGCGAAAGCGTCTCCGCCGCCACCGTGAAACGCTGGGCCAATAACGGCACGGCGAAACCCTGCGAAATCCCAGCAGCTAAACCTTGGTAATCACCCACACCCAACCACACCATGAAAGCTATCTCCTTCACACGCTCTAATGCCATCGCCATCGCTGAATTAATATTGAACGGCATGCCATCGCTCTCCCTAGTTCCCACCTCCACAAAGCGCGGCAGCTATCGTTATTTTCTCTCCAAGCTATTGGCTGGCACCTGGTCCGGCAGCATTTTCAACGCTGCGGGTAACTCAAAATTGCCATTCTATGCTTTTTCCACCCTCCCCATGCTCACCTGCCCAGGTGCCGGAGCATGCAGCAAATTCTGCTATAGCTTTTCCGCCTGGCGTTTTCCCTCCGCGTTCGTTCGTCAGATTGCAAACAGTATGCTCCTTCAGACTGAGGAAGGGAGGGGAAAAATTGCCACCGCGTTTCTGGCGCTGCCGCAGGGTGTCACCGTCAGACTCTATGTTGATGGTGATTTTGACAGCGTGGAAACCCTCGCATTCTGGATGAAACTAATCTCCCAACGTCCTGATCTCAAGGTTTACGGGTATTCAAAAAGCTGGGAATTATTCCTGTGCTTGTCCCTCCGGCCCGGGTTCGCATGGCCCGCAAATTACATGCTCAATTTAAGCAGTGGCTCAAAATACGGTGCCGCAATGCGTGAACGCATGCAGGCGCTGCCGATCACCCGAGGGGAATTCATCGCCACCAGTGTGAATGCCTACCACATTGCTGCTCGCTCATACCAGGGCAAAGACAAAGCGGGGTGGGTTGCTTACGCTCGCAATGTCCGCGCTAGCTTTGCTGGTCCTGTCTTTGTCTGCCCAGGCAAATGCGGTTCATGCCTTCCCGGCGGACGGCATGCCTGCGGCGACGCTAAATTCAAGGGCATCAAAATTGCCATCGGCACACACTAAATCACCCACCCCACCCGAACCAGCCCCGCAAGCCCACAAAGCTGCGGGGCTTTTTCGCGCCCTTGACTTTACCCAAAATGGACAGAAACTGTCCACTCCGGGCAGAAATCGTCCATAATGGGCAACTTCTGCTCATGCGTGCAACACTTATAAGCCGGAAACCAGTCAAAATGAAACCCACTGAAACCAAAAAAAGGCGCGTAATTCGCTTACTAGCAGACAGTCGCACACTCCAAGCAACCGCTGACCTAGTGGGCTTGCCACGTTCCACTGTTGAATCCATTGCCGTCCGTGAGAAACCCGCCATTGCCACGGTGCGCCGCGCACTGGTCGCCAACGCTGACGCCGAGCACATATTGAACCGCGATGAGATTCGCCGCCTGCTGACCATCACCGGCATCTCCCTAGTCTCCGATGATCCAGACGCCCGTCACCCCGACGCCATGCGTGCCATTCAGGAGCTTAACAAGGTGGACAGCAACTACGAAGCGCCCAAAGTCGCAGCTCAATCCTCGCAGCGGGATAAGAGCGCCCTTGCGCTGGCCTCGTCTCCCTTGTTCTCCGAGTTTCTCAGGCAGGAAGCCGCGATCCTTAAGGCGGGCAAGATCATAGACCTAGAGAGCACCCCGCCGCCAGCCGAGCCGCCCCCGGCCATCCCCCGGCCCAGCATATCAGCCGAGGACCGCGAGCGCCAGGAGGCGGAGGACCGGGAATTCGCAGCGCTGATGGGCGATGAGATCGCGGACTATGTGCCCGACGCACCGGCACCGGCTGGCAGTAGCAAGCGGGCGGCCTGCACTACGCTATACGCCCCGACAGCACCAGACCTGCGAGCGGTTGATTAGCAATCAGCAG
>Ga0209596_1002280_pt1 | contig 15882 bp, 13 predicted proteins | sample M_130807_MF_Meta_FD_187314 | JGI IMG/M metagenome (GOLD analysis project Ga0209596, IMG submission 187314) | Freshwater microbial communities from Lake Montjoie, Canada to study carbon cycling - M_130807_MF_MetaG (SPAdes) (version 2) | ecosystem: Environmental > Aquatic > Freshwater > Lake... | reverse complement strand
TTATTCACCGGCACTCCAAATCCCATTTTGGGTCTTTCCATTATATCTTTCGGAATGTATCGATGCGCAATTTCTTTCAGGATATACTTGGTAATGCCTTTATGATATTTATACGATGTTGGTAACTGAGCGGCCCATTCAATCACTCGATGATCGAGAAAAGGTTCTCTTCCTTCTAAGCTGTGGGTCATCGTGGCACGGTCAACTTTTTGCATAATATCATCCACCAAATACGTTTGATAATCGATCGCCATAATAGATGAAATGACATCATACGTTTCGGCACTTAATTCATTACTATCAAAGGCCGACGATACTGAAGTCCAGGATTGTTTCAACAACTTCGTGACATCTTGTTCTGTGAATTGCTTACTCAGGGCCAGATTCATCTTTCGGTGATCGGGTTCGAGCAGCAATTGTTTCACTTTTTCATATCGGCTGTGAAAGAGATATTTAGTTCGTAGTATCGGAATGGCATCGGCATCAACCTTGCTCATCAAACTCGACAAGGCGTTGCGCGCAAACCAAGGCATTGACTGAATTTTTCCGCCAAATTTCTGCAGGTATTCATAGCGATTATACCCAGCAAAAACTTCATCGCCAGCATCGGCACTGATTGCTACAGTTACTTGCTGCTTTGCCATCTTGCTAACCAAGGTGGTGGGTATGGCGCTGCTGTCGGCAAAAGGTTCGTCGTAATAATAAGGCAAGGTAGGTACTATATCTAGTGCTTCTTTTTCGGTGCAGACATAGTCATAATGATCGGTACCAAGATGCTGGGCCACTGCCTTGGCGTGATGGGCTTCATTGATACCATCATCCTTAAAACCAATGGTAAACGTTTTGAGTTTGGTGGATGATGTATGTTGCAATAAGGCTGTCACCACAGAGCTGTCATAACCGCCGCTTAAAAAGATCCCTACAGGCACATCGCTGACCATACGATACTGACAAGCACTGATTAATAAGGCTTCTGTTTGCGTAATGGCTTCGTTTAAGTCAATCGTAAGTTTGGGTTTATTATAGTAGTCGTAGACGTTCCAATATTGGTTGATGACCATCTCTTTACTCGCAAGATTCAATGTCAAATGATGGCCTGGACTTAGTTTTGATGTTTGCTGATAGATACAATGAGGATGTGGCACATACCCAAATTGCAAAAAGCTTGCGACGGCATCCATATTGATTTTCTTATCGAACGCTGGATGTTGAAGCAACGCTTTTAATTCAGACGCAAATAAAAACACATCGTTTTGAAAGCTATAGAAAAACGGCTTAACGCCTGCACGGTCTCGGCAACAAAAAAGTTCATTTCGCGCTGCATCAAAGATGACAAAGGCGAACATGCCGATCAATTTATCAACGGCCTTCGTGCCCCATTCTTCATAACTGTGAAGAAGCACTTCAGTATCAGAGTGACTATTGAATTGATGACCTAAGACTGCCAATTCTTTTTTTATCTCATTGTAATTATAAATTTCACCGTTGAAGGTGATCGTAAAATGCTTGTATTGTTTAGGTTGTTTGCCACCTTCCGAAAGATCGATTATACTCAACCTTCGATGAGCCATGCCAACCACAGCTAATGGTTGTTGAACAAATTCTAGCCCTTCGCCATCGGGTCCGCGATGATGAAGCGTGTCGTTCATCTGCTGAAGAACAGATCGGGTGCTTTTATTTTGAAAGTCAACAAAGCCGGTTATTCCACACATAGGTCACGAAAATAAACATTAAACGTCATCCATACAGACATTGAAGGATTAATTATTCAATGCGTCGTTTTTTCATTGACTTCCTTGCTGCACTTGTGAATTCTAGCGGATCTTCAATTTGCAAGAGACAAAGTGTTTGCATCAATGCGCGTTAGCGAGAAAGTGGCTATCGCACTCGCAAGATCAATAAATGTTTATAATATTTCGTTATGTTGGTTTAGTGCAATAACTTTGAGACCATGTCAAGTGAAAAAGTATTAGTAACGGGTGCCGATGGATTTATCGGCAGTCATTTGGTGGAAGAATTGGTTAAATCGGGAAAATCTGTCAAGGCATTTGTATATTATAATTCATTTAATAGCTGGGGCTGGATTGATACATTAGACAAAGAGATTATCAATGAGATTGAAATTTTTGCCGGTGATATCCGCGATCCGAATGGTGTGCGCACTGCTGTGAAAGATACATCGCTAGTCTATCATCTTGCAGCTCTCATCGCGATCCCGTTCAGCTATCACTCACCCGATAGCTATATCGATACCAATGTCAAGGGCACGCTCAATGTCATGCAAGCTTGCAAGGATTATGGCACCGAACGCGTATTGGTGACATCCACCTCTGAAGTATATGGAACTGCTCAATACGTGCCGATCGATGAGAAACATCCGCGTCAACCTCAATCGCCTTATTCGGCCTCCAAAATCGGAGCTGATTGTATTGCCGAATCATTCTACCGCAGTTTTGATACACCAGTAACAATCGTTCGACCTTTCAATACATTCGGTCCGCGACAATCGGCTCGGGCCATTATACCAACCATTATTTCACAATTGTTGAATCAAACCGAAACCCTCAAATTGGGCGATGTTTATCCAACAAGAGATTTATTATATGTGAAGGATACAGTGCAGGCCTTTATGACCATTGCTGATACAAAAACCCTCATCGGTGAAGATTGCAATATTGCCACAAACACAGAAATAAGTATTGGTGATTTAGCTGAGAAATTGATTACCCTCCTATCGCCAGGCACACAGATAGTACAAGAAAACGAGCGGATGCGGCCAGAGAAAAGTGAGGTCTACCGATTATGGGGTACCGCAGACAAACTAAAACAACATACAGACTGGACGCCGAAACACACCTTTGATGAAGCATTGGCTATCACAGTCGAATGGTTCCGTGATCCGGCTAACTTATCGAAGTATAAGTCTAATATCTATAACGTATAAGCATGAAGGTTTCAATTAGCGGTATAGACGGTTTCATCGGTTCGGCATTGACGAAGGCACTCGCGACGAGTACTGGTTTTGAGCTCATCGACCAACCATTGTTCAAACATTCATTAGACGATGCAACGCGATTGAAACAGGACGCTGCTGATTGCGATGTAATTGTACATCTGGCGGCAAAAACATTTGTACCTGATTCCTTTACCAACCCTTATTTGTTTTATAAAAATAATATCGATACTACCTTGTCGATATTGGAATTGTGCCGCGTCAGAAATATCAAACTGATTTATCTGAGTTCCTATGTCTATGGCCAACCGCAGTATTTCCCCATCGATGAAATGCATCCGGTCGCCGACTTTAATCCATATGCCCAATCGAAGCTACTTGGGGAGCAACTATGCGTAGGCTATGCGCGCTATTTCAATGTCCATTATAGCATCGTGCGTCCGTTCAATATTTATGGCAAAAATCAACCCGCTCATTTTCTAGTATCGAAAATTTTAAGCATGGCAACGGAAGGGCATATTCAACTCGAAGACCCGAGACCCAAGCGCGATTATGTGCACGTAGATGATGTGGCAGATGCAATTATCCGTATCATGCAACACAATGAATTTAATGGAAACGTATTTAATGTATGCAGCGGCCAATCGGTGTCTATACAAGAAATCGTGGAGGCTGCCACAACGATGCAATCACATGATGTGAAGGTGACTTATTCAAACGTGCAACGACCCAATGAAATCCTCGATACGATAGGCGATAACCAACAGGCGTTCAAGGCATTTCAATGGAAGCCAACCCATAATGTCATTCAGGACATCCTTACTAATGAAATAGACAACTAATGGAACGATTACAACATATCATCACAAAAGAAACCAAGATCATTGCGGCGTTCAGTCTTATGGATCAATACAAGACCAAGGTTCTTTTTATCATAGAAAACAATAAGTTTTATGGCCTAATCAGCGCAGGCGATATTCAACGTGCAATTATTAAAAATACCGACCTCAACCTACCGGTCAGCAATATTTTACGAAAAGAAAAGTATATCGTTTGTAAAGACACCGACCCTATTGAACACGTCAAAGAACTGATGTTTGAGAAGCGATTAGAATGCATGCCGGTTGTCAATAAGAATAAAGAACTGATTAAGGTCTATAGCTGGGATGATTTGTTTAATACCATCAAACGAAAGAAAAGCACTAAATTCAGAAACATTCCGCTCTTTGTGATGGCGGGCGGTTATGGCTCGAGACTCAAGCCTATCACAAACGTCTTGCCAAAACCATTGATACCCCTCACCGAGAAACCATTTATTGTAGATATCATCGATGGGTTCGGGCATTATGGCATGAAGGATATTTTTATTTCACTCAACTATAAAAAAGAACTGATAGAGTTTGTGTTGAACACCGAACTTTCAAAACAATATCAGGTTACCTATATTCACGAAAAGACACCGTTGGGCACAGCAGGAAGCTTATCCTTATTGAAAGAAAAATTCAAGTCTACCTTTATTCTAACAAACTGTGATATCTTAGTTGATGTAGATTTCAACAGCATTTATGAGTATCATAAAAACAATAAGAATATGGTGACGATGGTGGCATCGTTGAAAAATATCAATATTCCTTACGGCACCATTATTACCAAAGACGACGGCGAACTAGTTGAACTCAAAGAGAAGCCCGAAATAGTCTTGAAAATCAATACTGGTGTGTATATACTAGAGCCTGTGGTGTTTGATTATATTCAAAATAATAAATTCATCCACATCACTACGGTCATCGAAAAGATGAAAGAAGATGGGTATAAAGTTGGTGTCTACACCGTGAGTGAAGGCTCGTGGATTGACATCGGAGAATGGCCGAAGTACCTACAAAATTTAAATGACAAATAGATGAGTAAAGGCAAGGTATGTCTGGTGATTGTAAATTTGGGAAAAGGAGGTGCCGAAACTGTTCTTGCCGACTTAGCCAAGCAATTGGCGAAAAACCACGAAGTGCATATCTGTGTATTTGATAATTTATTAAAGCAGGATATTGATCCGCGTTGCACGATACATACCCTGCTTACCTTCAAAACACCATCTATTCTTCGTTTGTTATTAATCCCTTTTATTTCGTTTAAACTATTTCGTTATCTAAAGACTCATCAGATTACCAATATCATTTCGTTTCTCGAACGAGGCAACTATGCCAGTTGTTTCCTTACATTTTTTACAAACCGTTTTAATCACATAGTGACTGTCAACACAGCCTTAAGTCAGTGGTACAAGAAAGGGACACTGGCTGGCACTGTCGGCAGAACGCTCGTCAAATTATTTTATCGAAAAGCCGATTCAGTCGTCTGTTGCTCTAAATATATTACGGCAGAGATGAAGAATCTATTCGGCGTTGACAGCCAAAAAATCACAACCATCTATAATGGTATCGACTTAGACAAAATCGAAAAACACCAAGAAGGAAATACCGACATCGACAACGATATGTATACATTCATCCATGTCGGTTCATTTTATGAAGGAAAAAATCATCTGCTCTTATTGGATGGATTCAGTCAATTTTTAGCAACATCACGAAAAGCAACTCTTATACTCATAGGAAGAGGCTATATGCGCGACAAAATTCTAGCACGAATCAGCGAAGACAACTTGTTACGCTCGCATGTGATCGCACCTGAGAATGTCGAGAATCAATATGCGTTTATGTATCAAGCAGATTGCTTTGTATTAAGTTCTGATTTTGAAGGGCTGCCAACTGTTATCATGGAGGCTTTTGCTTGCGGTTTGAACGTCATTAGTACCGATTGTATCAGCGGCCCTCGCGAATTACTGACGGAACCATTGGAGATAGAAAAGAAATTGAGTGCCGAAATAGAAATTGGAACCTATGGCATTTTATATCCTGTGAACAATGCCGCCTTACTTTGTAAATCACTTTGTGTGATGTTTGACGATCAGGTGTTAGCAAAAAAACAACAGCAACACATCCATGAAATAAAAGGCGGTTTTGACATCAATCTTATGGCAGGCTCCTATGCAAGCTTACTCAAATTTGATACATCAGATTAACCCTTATTATTGTTGTTCGAACACGCGTCTAGATATTGTATGAGCAAGTCAGCTTGCCCTTCTCTCGAGTATTTTCTGATAGCTCTTTCATTGAAATGATCCATATTCGAAGTGCCTTGTTTATACCTAGTATATAAGACGTCAAGATGTTCGTTGAATTCTTTCATATTGTGACAAATAATTCCTTGACCGGTTTCGCGCAATGTATTTTCAACGATATCGCCATCAGATGGATACACGATAACATTCTTTCGCAGCGCAATATATTCATACAGTTTGCTGCCAGGAATCCCTTTTAAGTTATTGTGCGAACAAATCAATAGCAGATGCGATTGACCTTGTATCCGAATGGCTTCTTGTTTGTCTAACCGTTCGGTAAACTTGAAATATCCCTCATAGCCTTTAATGGATTGTGCTATCCTTTGCATGATACCGTGTTCATTTTTTATTCCGACAAAATAAACTTGCATTTGACATTCCTTTTTCGAATCAATAAATGAGGTAATGCCATCAAGAAATAATTCAATGGGCTGTGTTGGATAGATTGATCCGACATATGTGATAGTAAATAGGTCGAATGGTTTTGGTGTAGCGACATAATTTTCGGGCATATAACCATTGGTAAGCACCTCCCCGGGTTTGCCAATAAAACGACTTATTTTTTCTACATAATGTCCAGACACAGAAATAAAACTCGTACAAGTTGAAAGCCATCTTTTTTCATAATACCCATTGAATACATTGAACAGTTTTTTAAACGCCGACGAATGATAGACTTCACTAGTGCTCCAGTCGTCTCTGTAATCGGCAATCCACTTGATTGGTTTAAACTTGTACAAATGAAAGGCAATTCCAAAAAGCTCATATGGGGATGCCGAAACAATCATCTTGTCGATATCCTGTTCTTGTTTAAGTAGCGAACGCGTGTAATAATAAAACGATGAAAAGGCCGAACGTTTGACAACGATCAGATTCGTGAGATTAGAAATAAACGCAAGAATAAGATACAGGAAATAATATTTTGTGCCGTCTAGTTTGATAAAGGCCTTGTCTTTCAAGCTACTTGTATAAGGCAGGTAATGCACTTCGTAATCGTCGTGTTTTTCGATACGCACCTTGTCTCCAGATGATTGAAAAGCGGCGGTTGTGGAATTCGTAACGGGTAAGTCCCAGTTGCGGGTGATGATGATTGGATAGTAATCCCCTTTTTTTAAATACCGAGCCCAAGAAAATATGCGTTCAGACGGCGTCAGATTGCAGGGCGGAAAATAATAGGATAAGATAAGTACCTTTTCTTTTTTAGCCATTGGTTGGGGGCATACTTTTATTGAATAGATTTTCCGTCATCAGTAATTTCCAATTCTTATCGTCGCCTTGCGCAATTTCATTCCGTTTCGACATCTTACTCGAAATGATGCCTGCCGAAATTAATTGATGCTTGCTACCGATAATCTTCTCATTGATATTTTTATTTTCCATCCAACTTTTCTGTGGCGGTTCATACCCAATTTTATCTTTTCGCCAGGCAATTTCCGTAGGCAATAATTGGTCAAATGTGCTACGCATGATCCATTTTGTCCAGCCTTCTTTTATTTTAAAACTAGACGGAAGCGTGAATAGAAAATCAACCAACTCATGCGAAAGAAAAGGCAAACGTACTTCGCGGCTATGCGCCATACTGTTGCGGTCGGCATAGCGAAGAAGCTCCTGCAGCCCTTTGCAATATGTGCTGTGATAAAGACTTTCGTTTAATGATTCAAAATGATAGGTAGTTGAAAAACTTTGTTTGAAATACGCATTAAAAAAGTCGTCGTTCAAGAAAGGCGATGTAATGTGTTGATACTTTTCAAATGTCTTTCTAAGAAATGCTGTATCGATGGGGATATTATTTTTTATTCTGTTTTTCCATCCACTAATCACCGACGGATTGATATCGCTTCTGCCATGCATATCGTGATACGCTTGCATCTCTTTTTTATAGAAGGCCGAATGCTGCCGTTTCAATTCGTTAAAATAATGTGGGTAGTACGAGTGGTATCCTGCCAATATCTCATCCGCTCCTTGTCCATCTAATAAAACGGTCACATTATTTTCTTTAGCCATCTGCATCACCCTGTATTGCACATATATACTAGCACTTCCAAAAGGTTCTTCCTGATGATAGGCGAGTGTGTCAATATCCCTAATCATTTCATCGTCAGAAGGCGTTACAAAATGTGCTTCTGCATTAATTTTCGAGAGTACATAATCCATATACTGTCGCTCATCTTTCTTGAAGCCAGGAAAGACCGCACTGAATGTTTTCTGTTGCTGATTCGTGCTTTTGATTAATTCATCAATGACACATACCACTAGGCTGCTATCGAGTCCGCCGCTGAGGCTACTTCCAACAGGCACATCGCTTCGAAGCCTTCGCTTTACAGAGGTATAAAAAAGTTCCGAGAATGTTTCGTTGGCTTCTTTTTCGCTCATTGATGCGTTGCGTTGTTTCCAATCAATATCATAATATTTCTCAATATTGATTTCAAACGTATCTAATTTCAATTGTAGGAAATGAGCATGCGGAAGTCGGGTGCAATTTGTATAGAATGTCTCACTCAGGTCGGTTGGATTATCGAGAAAGCCGTACGACAAATAATTGAACAGCATTTTATTATTCACTTCTTTTGGGAGACCCGCTGCCCACAGGCATTTCATTTCGCTGCCGAATAAAAAGTGTTTTCCTTTTTCATAACTATAGAAAAAAGGTTTTTCGCCGAAGCGGTCACGTGCACAAAAGATGCTATTTTCTTTCGCGTCATAAAGCACAAACGAAAACATGCCATCGAGGTGTTTCAGACAGTCTTCCTTATGACGATCATACAAGGCCATAAGTACCTCTGTGTCGCTTTGGGTTTTAAAACTGTACCCTTGTTTCAATAATATTTCACGCAGTTCGATATAATTGTAGATTTCGCCATTGAACACAATTGAATATCGTCCTAGGTAATGCATGGGCTGATCGGCTTCATGACTTAGGTCTATAATCGACAGCCGTCTGTGGCCTATACCTACCTGTCCATTAGCAGCAATCCAATGGCCTTCTCCGTCAGGACCGCGATGACTGATTGAATCGGTCATCCTCTTTAGCGACTGAATCGTAATTTGCGCACTATCTTTTGAAATAATCCCGGCTATGCCACACATAGATATACTCTGCTGATTAGAATGGCCAAAGGTAATACGGCCACTGTGGTTTTAAATATGTTTTTTAATAATGTCCGTGATTTCTGCAGCGGCCATTCCATCACCATAAATAGGACCGAGATAATCGCCCGGATGTTGATGAATAGCCGTTTTTATCTGTGTCAAATCGTCAAACACCAGCGTATTCCAACCGTTTTGTAAGGTTTCTGTCCATTCGGTCTCACTTCGTAACGTGATACATTTTTTGCCGAGAATATACGCCTCCTTTTGAATACCTCCACTATCTGTGATAACGCACTCGCTAAATTTTTGATAGGATATACTTTCGACATAGCCCGTTGGTGGAACAAATGAAATATTGCTGAACGCATTAAGATCAATACCGTATTGCGACAGACGAGCTACCGTGCGTGGATGAATCGAAAAAATGACTTTTTTATCCAGCGTATTCAACGATTGGAGAATATCAATGAGTCGATTATTCTCGTCGGTATTATACGGACGATGGATTGTTACGAAATAATAAGGGTACTCGGCAGGCCTTTTAGTTTTTGGTTCCATCAGTTTAACCATGTCACACATTACATCACCACACCTAAAGATACGTTGATGCGTGATTCCCTCTTTTTGGAGGTTTTCAATAGACTGGTCGGTAGGGCAAAAAAGCAGGTAGGCAAATTCATCTGCCACGATACGATTTATTTCTTCAGGCATATTGCGATTGAAACTGCGCAGGCCTGCTTCGATATGTATTTGCGGAATGTGCATCTTAGCCGCCACCAATGCGCCTGCTAATGTGGAGTTTGTATCGCCGTATACGAGCAAGGCATCAGGGAGTTCCTTGTTGCAAACGGCTTCAATTTCCTTCATCATCATACCTGTTTGTTCACCTTGCGGTTTACTTCCTCCCATATCAAATAGGTAATCGGGGGCGGGCATATTGAGTTCGTTAAAGAATACAGCACTCATATTCTCGTCATAATGTTGGCCGGTATGTATGGTCAATGCCGAAAACTGCTTTTGCAATTCGAGTTGCATAGGCGCATGTTTAATAAACTGAGGGCGGGCTCCAACGATAGATAGTATTTTTTTCATATATTCATAGCGCTCGTGGTATCAACTGACAGAATCCCGAAGGAGCGTAAATAACATTTTTTTGCAAAGATATTCTTTTCATTCTTTTTTCTATCATCTGAAACTATTACCTTCGCACCCGAATTCAAGAAACAGCATGATAGCACGTCTTCATATGTCAATAAAATCAGTACTCTTAGCCACATTACTCTTGGTAATGGGCAACCAATTTGCATCGGCTCAAGAGCCTGTTGTCGAGGCGATGCCTTCTGGACACACTACAGAAACAAAGGAAGAAGGCAAATTAGACATCAAAGGAGAGATCTTCGGGCATATCAGCGACTCGTACGATTGGCATCTTTTCAATATCGGTGAAGGTCACGAGGCCATACAGGTGTCTGTTCCATTACCTGTTATCTTATTTAATACGACACACGGATTCACGGTCTTTTTATCAAATAATTTTCACCATGGTCATGAACCCTATAATGGATATGAACTTTATGTTGAAAATGGCAAGCAAAAAATTCGCGCACAAGATGAAACATCTTTTTATGATATCAGTATCACGAAGAATGTATTGTGTATGTTCATCTCAATTTTTATTCTTTGGTTTGTAATGACGGGTGTTGCTAAAAAGTACAAGAAAAACGGTATTCACGTAGCGCCTACAGGCATGCAAAATGCGATCGAACCTATTATCGGATTTATACAAGAAACAGTAGCCAAGCCTTTTTTGGGTAAGCAATACGCACGTTTTATGCCGTTGTTGTTGACGTTGTTCTTTTTCATTTGGACCAACAATCTATTGGGATTATTGCCTTTTGGCTTCAACCTGACAGGAAACATAGCTGTTACCTTATTATTGGCGCTTGTATTCTTTGTTGTGATGTTATTCAACTCCAATAAATATTTCTGGGGTCATATTTTCAACCCACCGGGCGTACCAGGATGGGTAAAAGTAATTTTGGTACCTATTGAGATCTTGAGTAACCTAGTTATCAAGCCTGCCGCCTTGGCAATACGTCTTTTCGCCAATATTTTTGCAGGACATACGATCATCATCAGTATCGTACTCTTAATTTTCATCTTTTCAGGCCTTAGCAAAATCGCAGGTATCATTTTTGTACCCGTATCTGTCGGCTTCACGGTCTTTATGTTTTTCCTAGAGTTATTGGTAGCAGCTATTCAGGCTTTTATCTTTACAAATTTAACCGCAGTATTCATTGGTCAAGCCATCGAAGAGCATCATCATGATGACGCTCACGGAAATGACCATCATTAATTCGTTATTAAAAACCAATATATAGTATGTCAGTATTAACAATTTTATTAGAAGGAATCGCATCAGCGGGTGGTGCAATCGGCGCAGGTATAGCAGCTCTTGGAGCTGGTGTTGGCGTGGGTCAAATCGGTAAAGGTGCATTGGAATCAATCGCACGTCAACCTGAAGTTTCAGGTGATATCCGTTCTAACATGATCCTTGCTGCAGCCCTTGTTGAGGGTGTTGCACTGTTCGGTGTAATCGCAGGTATCCTTGCTATCGTAATGTAATCATTGCGTAGCCAACGAAAACAAACTACACGCAACGCAAAGGGCAGCGCGTGTAGTTTTTAACCTTTCATCCCGTGCAATCTGCAGGATGACAAACAGAAAAAATCATCACGAGGTTCATCAGTAACCGATGTGATTAAACAAATAAAATAGAAAAAATGGATTTATTAATTCCTGCCTTTGGGCTCTTTTTCTGGACGGCGCTGGCCTTTTTGATCGTCCTGTTTTTATTGAAAAAATTTGCCTGGAAACCTATCCTTTCTGCATTAGACGAAAGAGAAAAAGGAATTGCAGACAGTCTGACAAGTGCTGAAAAAGTACGTTCAGAAATGAGTATGATGAAAAGCGAGCACGAAAGCTTGTTGAATCAAGCTCGTGAAGAACGTACCTTATTGTTGAAAGACGCTAAGGAAACACGCGACAAGATTGTCAACGAAGCAAAAGATGCTGCAAAGGAAGAAGCTAACAAGATTATGATGGAAGCCCGTCAGCAAATCGAATTTCAAAAGAACGCAGCCATTATTGATGTAAAAAATCAGATTGGCACCTTGGTTATTGACGTAGCAGAGAAAGTGTTACGCAAGGAATTAGCGAATAAAGACGAGCAGAATAATTATATCAAAACATTAGCTGAGCAAATCAGATTAAACTAGAATACTATGCAAAACCCTCGTTTAGCCGCACGTTATGCCAAGTCGTTGATGGATATTGCCATCGAACAAGGCAAGCTGGACACGATGTATCAGGATATGCAGGGCATTCATGCAATGTGCGAAAGCAGCAGCGAATTAGTGTCGATGTTGAAAAGCCCAATTGTGAATGCTGATTTAAAGAATAAAACATTGAAGGCCTTGCTTGAAACCCGTGTGGATGGTGTAACAATGAGTTTCATCCGCTTGGTCATCACGAAAGGACGTGAATTTTTTCTCCCTGAAATCGTAACCTCTTTTGTAACACTGTATAAGCAACACAACAATATCAATGAAGTGGTGTTGACGACAGCCGGTCAGATAGATGAGGAAATGAAAGCAGCTATCTTGACTAAAATTCAACAACAGTTCAAGGGTATGACTATTGAACTAACAACGGTTGTCAACGAAAAGCTCATTGGAGGCTTCCTATTGGAAACCAATAATACGTTATTCGATGCGAGCATACTTCGCGACCTAAATGATATTAAAAAACAATTTTTGAAAAACGAATACGTACCAGATCTTAAATAACGAAGTCGCTGAGAGAGAAACACGATCAGCATACGCATTCAGCATACAACACTAATAACAATTAAATTTAGAAACTATGGTAAATATAAAACCGGATGAAATTTCAGCAATCCTTCGCCAGCAGTTAGGCAACTTCAATTCTGCTGCCGAACTTGAGGAGACAGGAACCGTGCTCCAGGTTGGAGACGGTATCGCCCGTATCTATGGCTTAAACGGTGTTCGCTCTGGTGAACTTGTTGAGTTTGAAACAGGCGTACGTGCAATTGCCTTGAACCTTGAAGAAGATAATGTGGGTGTGGTAATGATGGGTGACAGCGCAGGTATCAAAGAAGGAAACAAAGTACGCCGCACAGGCCGTATCGCTTCCATCAAAGTTGGTGAAGGGATGGTAGGACGTGTTATCAACACCTTAGGTGAACCAATTGATGGCAAAGGTCCTTTGACTGGCGAACTATATGAAATGCCTATCGAGCGTAAAGCACCAGGTGTTATCTTTCGTGAGCCTGTAAAAGAACCACTTCAAACAGGTATCAAATCGATCGATGCGATGATTCCTATCGGACGTGGTCAGCGTGAGTTAGTGATCGGTGATCGTCAGACTGGTAAATCAGCTATCTGTATCGATACCATCATCAATCAAAAAGAATTCCATAAAGCAGGTAAGCCTGTTTATTGTATCTATGTAGCGATTGGACAAAAAGCCTCTACAATTGCTCAAGTAATGAAAACATTACAAGACAATGGCGCGATGGAATATACCATCATCGTGGCTGCCTCTGCTGCCGATCCGGCGCCGTTGCAGTTCTACGCACCATTTGCCGGTGCTGCCATCGGTGAATTCTTCCGCGATACCGGTCGTCCTGCATTGATTGTATTCGATGACTTGAGTAAGCAAGCGGTTGCTTATCGTGAGGTATCCTTGTTGCTTCGTCGTCCTCCAGGACGTGAAGCCTATCCTGGTGACGTATTCTATCTGCATAGTCGTTTATTAGAGCGTGCTGCTAAGGTAATCGCCAAAGATGATATCGCTCGTCGTATGAATGATTTGCCTGATTCAATCAAACATCTTGTTAAAGGTGGTGGTTCATTAACAGCGCTTCCGATCATTGAAACACAAGCCGGTGACGTATCAGCGTATATCCCAACAAACGTAATCTCTATCACTGACGGTCAAATATTCCTTGAGTCTAACTTGTTCAATGCCGGTATTCGTCCTGCGATCAACGTAGGTATCTCGGTAAGTCGTGTAGGTGGTAGCGCACAAATCAAATCCATGAAGAAAGTGGCAGGTACACTGAAATTGGATCAAGCACTATACCGAGAAATGGAAGCCTTCTCTAAATTCGGTGGTGATTTGGATGCGGCTACAAAATCTATCCTTGACAAAGGTGCACGTAATGTTGAAATTTTGAAGCAAGGACAGTTCCAACCGTATGCGGTTGAGAAACAAGTTGCGATTGTTTACCTCGGTACCAATGGGTTGTTGAACAACGTACCAGTTAAAAATATGAAACAATTTGAAGACGCCTTCCTATTAGAAATGGAAAACAACATGCCGGATCTACTTCAAGAACTTAAGAAAGGAAACCTTCCTGAAGAAGGCATTAGCAAAATGGTGGCAATGGCTCAAAGCCTGATCCCACAGTTCAGCAAATAAGCCTTCAAATACATACTTTACAATCCCACACGACAACGTGTGGGATTTTTTTATGCCCTTTAAAATAAATTGCTAGGGTTGAAATTGTGTCAACACTTGACGCACATTCGCTAGATCATCATCACTAAAATCAAGGTGGGTGACAAGTCGTATCTGATGTTTCCCGAAGGGCGATGTTTTTAATCCAAGTCTCGACCATTGATCAACAATATCATTCGCCAAAAACTTCGGATCAAGACGAATGATGACAATATTTGTTTCGATTGGAAGAATCTCGGTTACAATATTTAATTCAGAAAATAGTGTCCCCAACTCCTGAGCCCTTCGATGATCATCTGCTAATCGATCGAAATGATGATCCAAGGCATAGATACCTGCGGCAGCAATATAGCCGCTTTGTCGCCATCCACCGCCGAAGCGCTTACGTATGCGTCGCGCTTGATGTATGAAGGCTGAATTACCAAGCAATACTGTTCCCATTGGAGCACCTAACCCTTTGGAAAGACAAATAGTAATCGAATCAAATAAGGCGCCATGTTCAAGAGGCGATTCCTTGGTTTCAACAAGCGCATTGAATAGTCGCGCACCATCAAGATGCAGCCGCATGTTATGCTTGATACATAGTTGCTTGATTTGTTTGATTTCCTCGATCGCATAAATCGAACCGCCACCTTTATTCACTGTATTTTCTAAACTCACCAAGGTCGATACAGGGTAATGCACATTATCAGGTTTAATGACATCTTCGATTAATGAAGCGGTTAGTCTACCCCGATTACCTTGAAGCAAACTCACCGATGCCTGTGCATTGGCCATGATACCACCGCCTTCATACAAATAGATATGAGAAAGCGCATCACAGATTACTTCTTCACCAGCTTTCGCATGGGCGGTAATGGCAATCTGATTGGCCATAGTACCCGAAAGGCATAATAAAGCATCTTCATAACCAAACATAGCGGCACACTTCTGTTCAAGTGTCTTGGTCGTTTCGTCTTCTTCAAATACATCATCACCCACATTTGCATTCATCATGGCATCAAGCATGGCAGGTGTGGGCTTGGTAAAGGTATCGGAGCGTAATTCGAGATTATACATGAAGGTAAACTTACACAATGAATGATACATTTTTCAATCAAAGCGCATATTTTCAAGCACGCTT
>Ga0209596_1002279_pt1 | contig 15883 bp, 19 predicted proteins | sample M_130807_MF_Meta_FD_187314 | JGI IMG/M metagenome (GOLD analysis project Ga0209596, IMG submission 187314) | Freshwater microbial communities from Lake Montjoie, Canada to study carbon cycling - M_130807_MF_MetaG (SPAdes) (version 2) | ecosystem: Environmental > Aquatic > Freshwater > Lake... | reverse complement strand
AAACTAGCAGTTTGACTATTTACAGAATTAATTGCATTTGATGCATTACTAGCTGTAATAAATTGAGTACTTGGTACAACATTATTTGTCCAACTTGATGTTCCTATCAATTGTGGTGAAGAAAGTCCAGCATTAAAAGCTATTTTATTATTAAATTGTATATTGGCATTACCATTAGATGATATGGTATTTGTCTCTGCATCACCTTTTAAATATGATGCGGTATCAGCATTACCCGTAGGTGTCAATGTCGGTGCTACTATGTTATATATACTACTCATATGTTATTTATAAATTATGCCGGCCCTATATATCTCACATTTGTTCCATCAATCCAATTTGATAACGAATATCCCGAAGCACCAGAACCATTATAAAATGTGAAATATAAAGTATATTGTCCTGTTGCAGTGGGTGTCCAGGCGCCCGAGGAATTTACAGTTATACCATTTCCACTGCCCATCGTAACTTTTAAAGTGTCACCTACATAAATATATAAAATATTATCTATATATGGACTAAAAAAATTAATTATGCTTGTGGAATTTATAAAAACTTTAACTCCAAACATTAACCAATCAACCTTGGCAGTAACAGTATTTATGGATACTTCTCCAGCTAAAGTAGGAACTTGATATTTAGGTGTTCTTTTTGTAACAGTAGTAGATGCATAAACATCGGATGGTTTTGTAGTACCTTTTACCCATTTATAATCATAATTTGTATCCAATCCTATCCAAACATTATAACTTGGCATGATATTCACGAAAGTTGTAGGAACCCAACTAATGCCATCATACTGTAGTAGTTGACCTTTTGTTGGAGGAGTTGCTGATACTGGTATACGTTGAATACCAATTACACTATTATTATTTAATTGTCCAGTAACATCACTACCATTACCACCTATAGCATATTGTCCTTGTGCTATCTGTGTAATAGCAGTACTAGATAATGCATCTTGTGTAGCCTTAATATAATAATTTAATGATATGTTTACTGGACGAGTTTCTATACTACCTGTTAAATCGGTCTTAGGTGTAAATTGATTTGTATTTCCGGTTCCTGCACCATTATTATTGATATATCCGTGGGTATTGCTCCATCTAATTTCACTTATACTGTGTTGATGACTTTTAAACTCATCAGTTTGCAAACTAGCAAATGTTCTACCACTTCCACTATCATATATAGATGCTGAATTTGGTGTGCCATTTTTATTACTATCATTATAACCACGAACAAATTGTCCTCTTAAATCAGGTACACTAAAATGTGTAGCATCAACACCATCCGTTTGTGTCCAACCACCTTGTCCATTTGGTTTATATCTTAATCCAAATGATGCGTAATTATTTGAAATTTTAGTTTGTCTAATTGCATCTGCCAATTCAGGATATCCATTTGCACCTGATAATGGATAATATGTTCCATCACAATTTAAATATCCTCGCGGTGCCGTAGTATTTGATGCAAATGCTATAACTGTTCCAATTGGAGTAGCATCGTAATAAGCATTTACATTGGTTGTTCCACCATTGCCACCATTTAAAGCATAACTAGCCGTAAGTGCATAACTACCACTAAGAGAATAACTAGCACTAGTAGCACTAATTTGATTTCCAATATTTGTATATAAACCACGTTGATTTACAATTAAGCCAGTGTCATAACTTAATCTTATTAAAACTGGTTTTGAAATTTGTGTATGAGTTGTATCACCAATACTTGGGTCATTTGGATTTAAAGTACCTGAACTAGATAAGAAATATACCATGCCAGTAGCAGGATTTGGATTTGTAGGACCAAAATAAGATGGTATATTATTTTGAAAATCTACCACTCCACCATATCCAATTGTAAATACACTATTACTTGATGTGGAAACAACAATTCCCACCACTTCATTAGAACCACCAAGACTATCAAATGTAGATGACGCCTTTACAAATAATTTTGAAGGAGCATTACTATTTTGATAAATAGCATCACCAATACTAAATCCATGTGCCGTTTGTGTAATTATTTCACTAAAATTACCAGAAGTTCCTCCACTACCACCATTTAAAGCATAACTGGCAGTCAAAGCATAAATACTGCTACTAACAGTTCCATCTACATTACTTCCATTTATATAGCTGGCAGAATCCGAATAAGTTACTCTAATATTATTAGGATTTGGATATGGAATATTAAGAGCTACACTAGCAGTTCCATTTAAATTCCCAATATAACTCCCTGAATAACTACCTGTATAAAAATCCCCATACAATTGTACATAATCAAGTACGTCTGCTATAGTGGTATTTTTAGTTTCTTGATTCGCAATGTCGGTTATGAACAATAAATCATTATCTTGATATTGTTCCACGGGATAATATGCTAAATCTGTTATTTTTTTATTGGACATATTTAATCGTTATATATAGAATAAATAGTGTTTAAGATAAGTTTTTTAATTTTTTAATGATAAATTTCACTAATTGACTACGAACTATATCATCTTCTGTAAATTTGAATGTAAAAACTCCATTATTTCTACTTTCTTCATCCGTAAGACAATCCATCATTTTAACAAATCCACTGTTTTTTATATCACTTTGTTGAGGGTCACCTAATATAAAAAGCTTACTAAATTCACCTACACGAGTTATTAATGTAAATAACTCCTTATATGTCATATTTTGACTTTCATCCATTACTATAGCTTTAGCATTCCAACTTAACCCTCTTAAGAAATTAATAGGATGTCCCTGAACCCGTTGTTCTTTTATCAATGATTCAATTTCTGATTTGGGTAATAATTCTTCTAATTTATCCATTAAAGGTTGAACATATGGTGCAAGTTTTTCACCTTCACTGCCAGGAAGATAACCCATACTTTTCTCACTACTCTCAACAACACTTCTTAAATATATTAAATCACTAACTTTTTTATCACTTATTAATTGAAGTGCCGACATTACCGCTAAAAATGTTTTACTTGTACCTGCTGGACCAGAAATGAACATTATTTTAACATCTTTATTTGAAGCCAATTCCAAGAATTTCTTCTGGTTATCCGTTAAATCACTTCTTTTACGAATATTTAACGATGATTTAAATTTAGAACTTTGATATATAATTGGACTTGAATCTTTGGCATAATCTGAATTGGTATTATTGTTTGGTTTGAACTCCGTATTTTTTAAATGTTTATTCTTTTTGTTTTTTTTCATATAATGAAGTCGATTTTATTAACTTTTTTTCCAATTTCTTAACCCTAGGACAAAATTCATACATTTCTTGTTTAATATAATATTGATATACATTATCAATATTTTCTTTGAATTTGTCAAATGATACCACAACCACGAAATCAGAATTAACAAACTGAAATATCTCCACGAATTTTAATTTCTTATTTAAAGCATATTCTATACCGTTCAACACTTGTTCCACCATCAATGACTTATTGTCGAGAATGAACCCTTCCATCTCTTTAAAGTTATTCGGTAATAAATACGATTTATATGCCTTTTTTGCCATACGTAGATAAATATGAAAAGGTTTAATATAAAAATGAAAAAACATCACTATATTTCTATAATGATGTTATATGTTTTTATTTAAATATTTATTATTTAGATTTTTCCACAATTTCTAACTTACAACTAGGAGAATGATTGGTAATTACCCTGTTCCAGAAACCATACTCATCAGCAGCATCCTCTTTATTACCATACTCATTTTCAGACACTTTGAATCCGTTTCTAACAACAATGTACTTTTTTACACTATCTCCACTTTTCTTTTTTCTAATCATAATATACTTTTTTATATTAATATTGTATTGGTTTTAAAAATAACTTGTAATGATAACCACTCACTACTTCTTTATATTATCAGACTTATCTTTCTTTGTCAATGCTTTTTTATCCTTGTATGGACAATTTTTACATCTATTATGACAACAGTACCCTCTATCTAATAAAAATTTCTTACTTAATGGTTGATACTTACTCATACAGATACAGGAGCACTTAAAACTGCACCACTTTGGTAATTAATTAATTCCGTATCAGTATACTCCCAATCAAATATAGATGTAAATTTATCCGTTTTAATAGTCGGTAAATCATATGTTGTTCTATTTAATAATTCTTTAGTTTGTTCTATGTGATTTGAATATAAATGTACATCCATCAAAAATCCAATTAACTTACCTTCTTTTAATCCAGATTCTTTTGCGAGTAAATGTAACAAAAGAGCATAACTTGAAATGTTAGCAGGAATACCCAAATACGTATCACAACTTCTTTGATTCCATGCCAAATTCAAATATCCATCAATAACCGTAACTTGCCAAGAATAATGACAACTCGGTAATGCAGCATATGGTAATACTAATGGATTCCAAGCAGATACTATCATCCTTCTATCCATTGGATTCTTCTTTAATGTATCTACTACATTCTTTAATTGATCAACACCTTGATGATAATTAGGTTCTTTGAAATTCCTCCATTGAGTTCCATATATCAATCCCAAATCATCCTCTGCTGCCATTTTCTTTTTGGTTTCTTCATCATTAGCATATGGAACTTTTTGCGGATTACACCAACCATCCCAATAATGACATCCTCTATCCTGTAACCACTTTTTACTATTTAATCCTTTAATAAAGAATTCAAGCTCAACCTTAGTAGATTTAAACGGTAATTTCCTACTAGTCAATAACGGAAATCCTTCAGACATATCATGTTCAAACATAAAACCAGCTATAGTCAAACAATCAACACCAGTTCTATTACCCTTCCATTTACCCTTTTCAAGTATAGTGTTTAATAATCTAAAATATTCTTTATCAACATTATTCATATTTAAAAATTAAATTCTAATTGATGCTGATAATTGAATAGTAATTCGGGATCATCAAATGACATTTGTTCATGATTAATTTTAGTAGGGTCATACCACTGTATAGTAGAATATACTTTTCCATCCTTTTCAATTAACCATGACCAAGTTGTTAATCCATAAGATGCATGTAAATCAAGTTTTCTATCTATAATAGTTGTTCCTTTACTCCATTCTTCAAATTGTTGTGTGGTCATATTATTTTAAACACCAAATCCAAATTTAGGTTTTTCTTTTTCTTTATGGTTATTATCATCATCAATATTATAAATTTCAGCCAAACTCATAGGTTCAACAACATCAAACTTCTTTTTCAATTTATTAATAAGAGCTTGTGCATCTACAATAGATAACTTGTTAAATTCATGCTCATAATGTAATCTTCCTTTTCTCAATAATGCCTTATCAACATTTTCACGAGCGGTATTAAACGTCAATATAATACTCAAATTTAACATACTACCAAGAATACCATCACCAATATTCAATAAAGATGACACCAAAGACTCATTACCCAATCCCTCCTCACGACTAATTACAGCCTTCTCAGCATCCTCCAATACCAATACACTATTAGGATTCTCAAGTAATACAGGAATAATATTAGGACTAGTCAATGTATCAATAAATGTCGTCGGTATAAAAATAAACTTTCTGTCACCACCAAATTGTTTAGCCAAATGCTTAATATATGTAGTCTTACCACTACCAGCAGCACCATGAAATATAAATAATCCATTGGTATTAGTCTTTAACTTCTCAACAATAATCTTATGGTGAGTCTCAAATTCTTTACCATAATTAATACCAATATCAAGCTTCTTACTAAACTTGTCATCAATGGGGATTTGCTTAACCTCAATACCATCACCACTGTTTATCAATATACCAAAAAATGTATCCTTATCATAATCTGTCTTTTTAGCAAAATCTTTATAAAATTTCTGAATCACATTCTCCAAACCAGTATTGTCAAAACTACTAGCATTAAATTGTATATCACCTTTGTCATTCGTAAGTTTAATTATTACAGGAGAAGTCAAATTAATATCATCAAGCTTCTGTTCTATAATATATACAGCCACATCTTCCACATTCTCATCATATGAATAAGGATTAAAAAATCTAGACTTTGACTTTTTAGAATCATCTTTAGTCAATGTCTTGCTGTCACCCAATAATACACAATTTTTATTAAGATATTCAAATACCTTACTATCCACCTTCTCAATACTCCTAACAGAAGGAATAGAATTTGCGGTTTGACTGCTTTTAAACAAATACCAAGTCAACCCAGATACATCTAAATAACCAGGATGATTGTTTCTATATGCTGTTTTACTATCTTCTGTGTAAGTTATATTCATATTTCAATTAGTATACTTAATTACTCTTCCAAAGTCAAACTCTTTTACAATTTCTTTTTTGCTAAATTTATCCTCAAATAAACTCATATATGTATCACCCTCATACTCTTTATCAATATGAGTAACATAAAACTCGGTTATATATGGCATAAATAATTCATATATAGATTTACCACCAGCAACTATAACATCACAATTATGATTAAACTTGATTCCTTCCACATAAGCCAAAGCAGTCTTAACATTATTAACAATTAATATATTCGACGGATGAACAAATAACTTAGTAGATAATACCATCAATTTTCTGTCTTTTAACGGCGGTAAACCTTCATATGTAGTCCTACCAATAAGAATAGTATTATATAACGTAAACTCCTTAAACCATTTCAAATCCTCCTTATAATAAAATGGCAATTTACCATCCCTACCAATACACCGATTACTAGACATAGCTATTATAGCCTTCATACAATATATACATTGCCATTAATCATAGTCTTTACTCCCAACTCCATATCCAAAACCTTAAAATCTGTCTTAGCCTCAAATAACATCACAGAACTATGCGTAGAACTCTCCTTCCACTTATCATTGTTCTTATTAATACCAACATCATCCCATTGCTTATGCACAACTATACTCTTTATACCAGATTGCAATAACCCCCTACAACAATCCGCACACGGTAAAGCAACACAATATAAAGTAGAACCAGCAGTAGATACCCCATTCCTAGCACAATTGTAAATAGCATTCCTCTCAGCATGTTCATAATAAAAATACTTGATAGGTCGCTCATCACGCACATTTACATCATCACTAACCCCTCGCGGTATGCCATTATACCCCTCACTAATAATAATATTGTCCCTAACCAATACAGCACCAATCTTAGTATTAGTATCCTTACTCTTACTAGCAATCAAATACGCATGACGCATAAATAACTCATCCCAACTCGGATTATGCCACTTTTTATTACTCATAGTTTTTTCAATACTTAACACTGCTAGTCAAATGCCACCTCTTACAATGCTTACACCTATAAACACGTAACTCATCAACACCACCACATGACTCATATTTAAGACGCTTAATCTCATCATACGCATCACCCCTACTACTAAACTTCCTCTTGCTACCACATACAAACTTACTCATATTAAAATATATTATATATTATAAAAATAAAATGTCAAGAAATTAAGGGCGGTGTGGAAGGGATTCGAACCCTCACTCCCCGATTAAGAGGAGGCAAGTTTAGCAAACTTGTGCAGCCAACCGTATCTGCCTCCGACACCATAAAATTAAATACAATCTACTTTTAATTCGGAATTTTTTTTCAATAAATTATTTCTTTTTTTCCTACCTAGTCTATTTTTGGATTTAAAATTTGGAGTGATAGAATGACAATTTGGACATAACAATTTTAAATTTTTAGGATTATTATTTAAATAATTACCATCGACATGATTCATTTCTAAAGTAATCGGTAAATTCATCCACGTATCGTTTTTACAATTCTCGCATTTATGTCCACGAATACTTAATAAATATCTTTTAATCCAAACACAAGTAGCAATACCACCCGTGACTCCAGAAATTTCTCCATTTAACCATTTATTTACTTTTTCTTTATATTGAAAATCGTTTTGACATTTTAGACTGCAATATTTTATACCATTACTTCTTTTTACAAGACCGCAATTTATACAAGTTTTAAATGAATATACATTAGGCATAGGTTTAATTCGTTAATAATAAATATATTGGATTAAACCTAAAGATTAATTTTAATAAAATTATTTTGGCGGTGAAGAGAGGTATCGATCCCCATACCCAAAGGTACCAACAGATTTCAAGTCTGTGTTATAGGCCACTATAATTTCTTCACCAAAACTGGTTGGCCATCAAGGATTTGAACCTTGACAATGACCTTCAAAGGGTCTTATGCTACCGTTACATCAATGGCCAATACTAAACTAATAGGGTGGAGCCATTCGGTGCTGCCCCGAATCCTATGCATTGCAAATGCATCGTGCTACTGTTATCACTATGACCCCATAATATTAAAAATCATTTATCATACAATGTTTCAATTTTTTTTGTTTTGTATATTTGTTTTACATAATCAATATACTTTTTTATTTGATTCTTTTCAATGACAATAATTTTTTTTGGAAAATATTTTTGTTTATTTTCAAATTCTTTTTCTTTATATCCTTTAATTTCAATATAACTTTCTTCACTATCTAAATAAAAATCTGGATAATATTTTCTATTTTCACCTTTCGAATTTATATAACCGAACCATTCCGTGCTGCGTCTAAATGGAATATTATTATCTAAATTATAAATTACCCAAGCTAATTCATAAGTACTCTGACAATGAATTCCTTTATACCAACCTCGTTTAGATCTTCCCCCGTTTAATCTAAATCCTCCCGATTTACCTTTCATATATCCAGTTCTTTTAATCCATTCATTTTTACATTTTCTACTACAACAATTTTTATTTGGCTCATTTTCATATCCAATGAAGATTTTATTACAACTTTCACACTTTTTTTCCGTTCTAGTTATCAATTCATTATAATGTCCTGATTTCCATAATTTTTTAGTATTTATTGAAAGTTCTTTTTTTTCTTCATCTGACCATTTTTTATGTCCTCCATTTTTTTGAGTATATATTGATGCACATCTGATAGAACAATATTGATTATTGTTTTTACATTTAAAATCAATGGAATTTAGACAATTTAAACATTTCTTTGGATTTTTATAATAATTATCTATTCTTTTTTTATTATTATTTTTTATTATTTTTTTATTATAAGCACAACTGCATTTAACAGAACAAAAATGAATGAATCGACCATTTTTTTCATTTCTTCTTATTTCATATACACTTTTTCCAAATTCCAAATCACAATTTTTACAAATTACTAGTATAGTTTTCATATATCAATAAATAGTGTCCTCGGAGCGTAAAACATTAAACGAACTCATTTATTTTCTTTGATTTTTTGGTGCGGTGTATCGGGGTCGAACCGATATTATTCCTACTTGGAAGGAAGGTGCCATAACCAATTAGGCGAACACCGCATTAAATTATAAATCTGGTCGGGACGGTGAGACTTGAACTCACAGTTTCCTGTACCCAAAACAGGCGGAATAGCCATTATCCTACGTCCCGATTTAAAAAAGAATACCACAAAGAGCCGCCTCCATATATTTCTATAACAGTCTAAGCAGAGTTTATCTCCTAGTTTCATCACAATGATGTTTACTTCTTTGTTAGCAGGGTGGGCGATGAGGGACTCGAACCCCCGACTTTTTCGGTGTAAACGAACTTATCTAACCACTGATATAATCGCCCATTAAATTTAACGCTAATAATCAGTTTATATTCATCATATATTTTTATTATTAACCAATCTCAGTTTTTCTAGGTTAAACACGATAGAGTTACAAACCTTTAAATCTTTAAGTATAGTACCACAATTTTTTTATTATGTCAACTATTTTCTATAAATTAAAAACCCCTCTTGGTTTTTGACTTCCAAGAGGGGTATTAATCACGTCCTTGGCGTCATTTTAAAATAGTTCCTGATGGTTGGCTTTGAGGCGAACCATTTGTATTATTTGATTGTGGTATGATATTATTCATATTGAGTATATATATGGTTCAAAATAGATAATCTGTTATTTTAATTTAATTATACTCATAACTTTATTAGTTATCTGTATATGATGGTAATTTGTCATATTCTAAATTATATTTTTGACAAAGTTCCATTGCTTTACCATATGCGGCGTATTGTTCTGGAGTTTTAGGTTTATCTGTTGCTAATGTTTTTAATTTCTTTACTTTTTTGAATATTTCTGAAGTAACGTTTTCGTATACATATTCAAGAATTTCGGGAATATCTTGTTCTATATCATCTATTGATAAACCACCGAACTTTTCATTTAAAGCAGTTTTGAGTTGGTCAAAATCTACATTTTTATCTTTATCTTCTCTTAACATCTGTAATTGGTCACTGGCTCCATCATACTCGTGTAATAGGAAATGAAGCATATTAAGAATAGGAGTTTTCTTATCTGGAATAAATACCGAAAGATTTTTTAGAGCTTCTTCTGGTGTCAATCCTTTTTTAATACCATTTTCAATTAACAATTTTCTTTTTTCAGTACCCTCGTTAATTTCTTTTTCATACTTTCGAGCATATTGTTGAGCAGCTGACATTATACCAGCTTTGTCTTTTTCAACATCTTTTTTCTTTTGAGCCATCCTATTAACGAAATCGCCATCGGTGCTGTTAAGAATACTTATTAGTGAATAGTCATTATTCATTTAATTATAACTTATTTTTATACCAGTTTTAAAATGCTGAAAATTAACCTTTTAGAAGTTTCTTTTTCGTATTCTTTTTCTTAGATTTAGGTTTTGAAGATTTTAAATTATTATGAGTACAATTGAGATTAGATTTACATTTGATTGCAGGTAAGTCTACAATGACAGGAGCACTAAATATTGATTTTAAATATCCAAGTATTTTTGTTATTAATGATTTCATATATATAAGTATAATCAAACCGTACATTTATACGCTATAAAAAGCAGTGTGGCACGTTCACCCAAACCCTTACGGAATCCTCCTATCGGGTGTTTGATTAAATAAGAATGTCTTGAACCTATACAATTTAATGTAGGAAGGTGTTCAAGACAATAAATGGTGGACCTGCGGAGAGTTGAACTCCGGTGTTGAATAAAATAACATAACTGACTACGTGTGTAGATAATTTAAATTTACTCATGATGATAATAAAATATATCTAAAATATCATCCGTAAGATTTATTAAATTTCAATATACAATCTAAATCACTATTATATATCTAGTCCAATGTTTGACGTGATTGATAATTATCAGACTTCCTTACCAATCACGGGTAACCTAATTAGGCTACGGCTTCGTTTCCGACCATTTCTGGTTCGAAAACATAGGATGCTACAGTTTTAGCACTTGATTTTTGATTACATTATTTAAGTGGCCAAGCAATCTTCCACTACACGCCAATTAATATTGACTTCGTTCAGTCGATACCAGTACAGGCCCATAAATTTTAAAAGAACTATATATAACTATACCACAAAACTTATAAATGTCAATAAAAAACCGTCAACTTTTTTGTTAACGGTATTATCTAATAATTATCTTTCGTGTTTTGCTATGTCTGCCCAAGTAATTTTATCAGGAGGATAATAAACGTCATCTTGATCATCTTCATATGAATCAATATATGGTTTAATTGGATTACCATCATCATCAGTTACCACAAAATATTCATAGTAATCATAATCAATATTTGAAGCTATTCTTTTAGCCAATTCCTGAATTTCATTATCAGTTTCATATCTATCTTTATCATGGTGATTGTCAAAAGATACATAGATATATTCATCACCAATTGGATGAATTTCTACGGATATAAATTTATTATAAGATTTTTCACCTTTATGAAATTGAATACCAGTTCCGATTTTAAGTTTAAATATTAAATCGGCTATGGTTTTTTCGTCGTGGTTAACAAGTTTCTGTGGAGTTTGTGATAATGATGATTCTTTAATCAATTTAAAATGATTACCGCCAACGTTTTCAAATAATTTCTTTTTCATAATATATAAATATTGTATTAAAAACAAAAAAACCGCAAATATTTGATTATATTTGCGGTTTTTATAGGGTAACAATTACGCCACCTCCACCACCGTATTATCAGTCAAACACGGAAGACTAATTGGGGTGATATAGGGGTAACGCTCCCCTTTCTCTAGTTCCACAAACTAGGGTAATAACTTTTATACGAATACCACCATTAAAATCATCCCCAAATTGGTAGCTATACAAGGAATCGAACCTTGGTAAAGACCTTATGAAAGTCCTGTATTCCCATTATACGATATAGCTATTACTAAATGGAGCCAAATGTCGGAATTGAACCGACGACCTTCACTTTACAAAAGTGTTGCTCTACCAACTGAGCTAATTTGGCGTTAACGGTCATATTATTGATTCTGATTATGACCATCATCAGAAACCATCGTGGTATCATTAATAAATACTAAAACCCACTGCGATTTTAATATATAAATCTGGTGCTCATATTAGGATTTGAACCTAAAATTAAACGTCCGTAGCGTTTCGTGATAATCCAATTTCACCATACGAGCATAATTTTATAAGCATAAATGAAATCAATCCATTATATACCTATTAAAATTATTTAATCTTGAGGAGGAGGATTATGACCTTTACCACCCTTATCACCCTTTGAAGAATTATTTTCATGTGATGATCTAAACGCTTTCACTTCTTCTTTAGTAACAAATCCATCCTTATTGGTGTCAATCTTATCAAAATTTTCATTGATACGACCATGTGATTCATCCTTGGAAATTTTACCATCAGTATTAGTATCAAATTTTTCAAATACTTGATTGATATTTAATTTCGGTGGAGGTACACCATTTGTTTTGCTATTTTCATCAGGAGCAGCACTTGTAATCATACTTGATGCCACAATTAATCCAATTATATTTAATATTTTTTTCATATTTTTTCCTTAATTTTTAGTTCGTGGAAAATGTTCCCACATTCATACATATATTCAAAATTATATAAAAATATCAATAAAATCAACTAATTTCTTCATCTAAACTAAAGGTTGGTGGTCATAGTAGGAGTTGAACCTACGACCCATGCGTTATCAACACATTGCTCTAAACCAACTGAGCTATATGACCATTATGGATGGACGCAACAGGATTAACCTGCAATAGTGTGTTTACCCGCGACACACATAGGTGATGATGAACTCAGTTATATAACTAAGTCTGCGGCTCATAATACATCATACCACCCGTGACTAATTTCCACCATACGTCCAAATTAATAAAATGGTGGGAGCAATAGGACTCGAACCTATGTATGCCGTTAAGCAGGGAGATTTACAGTCTCCAGCAATTGCCGCTATGCGATACTCCCAAATTAACTAAATATAAAAATGGTGGGTCTACTGAGAATCGAACTCAGGATAGTCGGTTAAAAGCCGATTGGTATGCCACTTACCTATAAACCCATAAAATATTATCTTGTCTCCCATGACTATACTCTTTCAAGTTTTAAGGAGTCAAGGTACGTGGAGATTGCAAGATAACTGGCGGTTATGAGGAATTACGATATCCCAACCTTTTCGCAGACAACGAATTGCTCTTCCTTTGAGCTACATAACCAAATTGGCTCCACCCCTCTGATTTGAACAGAGATATCACATCTTAACAGGATGCATCATTACCGATTATGATAGAGTGGAAACATATGGTTTTTTCAATCTGTCCATCAACAGGGTTGATAATTTATACGATATTACCAAACGGTGGTAGTCTATTCGAGGCTCGAACTCGATACTATATCTTGAAAGGATATCGTGATAACCCATTCACCAATAGACCATTAAAAATTTTTAACCTATCGTTGGTGGCAAATATATTATATTCACTGGCGACTCCATTTTTTATTGGACCGCCTCTACGTTTAGTTGATTATCGGTTCAACCCTATCTATAAAACCACTTAATAAAAAAACCCGTCACTATTTCTAGGACGGGTTTGACAATCTTTTTATACAAAATGTCACCCGTCACTTCTATCATAGAAGCGTTCATATTTCATTGTTGTACTATTACTTTTCATTTACTTTATCGTTCTTTCAATTGTTCACATAGAATATACTATGTTTCTTATTTTGTCAATGACTTTTTAAACTTTTTTTATCAGTATGTCAGCCACAGACATTATTTACTATGTCTATAATTATATTATGTTTTAATAAAAAGTCAAGAATTATTTAATTTAAAATCAACTTTCTTCGGAATCAGCGCATCTGTTACATTGATAGCCTTTTTGATGTTCCCATGCACTTAGAGCGTTTGGAGTTTTGCAAGTTGGACATGAAAAGCGGTTTTTATTTCTTTTGTTATATGATGAAATTTGACCATCATAATTGGCTCTTTCACGTTCATCGGCGTCGTAATCTTCATTCTCAGTAACACGTAATGGCTCTCTCTTGTGCATTTTTGGTAGTTTTTTAATTTCACTTTTTTTAACCAAAGAGTAACCTTTGTCATTTCCAAATTGAACAGATATGTTATCATTGTCTGTTATAGATTTAACAACACCCTCTTTACCCTTAAACTTACCTTCTAATCCAATTACACCATCACCTACTTTTAGTGACCCAAACAAATTGCCTATAAATCCATCATTAATACCACTCACAGGTTCACCCATTGATGCAGATGATTCACTCAACTTGTCAATCTTACCTTGAATCATTTTCTTGTATGCATCAACAGAACCGTAATTCTTCTGAGCAAATTCCTCTGGTGGATTTTTCAACAGTCTACGAAGTTCATCTTTATCCGCCATTCTCTGATGAGTGTCATCTTCTTTGTCTTGAAGAACCTTTGCCGCATTACGATAAAGCTGTGCATTCTGCTTTACCAAATTACGAATCGTATCATTGCCAGATTCATTTTTAATATATCCTTTACCACCACAAATTTTACAAGGATTTACCAATTTTACACCATTGCAATGAGAACATTTGTTTTTATTTTTATAATCATTCCAACGTTTTGTTCGATTTGCCCACGGCTCTTTTTTTTCATCATTACCAGAGGACGAAGATTCATCAAAATTAGGTTTTTCATCACCAGTATCATCACCTTCATATTCATCATCATTATATTTCTTTTTACCCCAATGATTTTCAGAATCTCCACTACCACCACATGTTTTACATACAGTTCCATCAGCACTACCTTCACCACTACCATTACAAGCATGACAAATATCACCACTTTCATCTAATCCAAGATGTGGTTCATTTGGTTGTTCTTTTCCTAATACATCCTTTTCAAAACTTCTTCCCGGTTCATTTTTATCACGACTCATTATCCATTTATTAATATCACTATCAACCATCTCACGATATGGTGTAAAATCAGAAGTTGCAACTATTTTACCACTATCAATATCAACGAAATTATGAAATATCTTAACATTATCATCTTCATAATCCCTCTCAGGTTCATATCTAACTTTATGCGGTTTACCTTCTTTATCATCAATAGTATAAATTGTCTGACTGACCGATTCTTTTAATAATTTCTTATGCTTATTAAATGTAGTCTCAAATAATTGTTGGTTAAATTCTCTTTTCATATATTCAAATTCTTGATTTCTTCATTAATTCTATTTCTAATTGGTTGCAATAAAGCATTAACTTCTTTAATGTCCATAACCTCAGTCAATGGCCATTCAACATGTCTCTCTAAAGAATCCATAGCAAATCCCAAAACCTCTTCTTTAGTATCTCCCCACTGACTATCAATCTTTTCAGCGTCAATCTCAGCAATACTCTCTTTAATCAATTGTTTCAATTCATTCTTCGTCATAATATTTTAAAAATCAACGGTAATAGTTTTAGATTTTTCATCTACGGTAATGCCTGTAGGAACAAGTTGACTACCTTCACTTCTTTGACC
>Ga0209596_1002278_pt1 | contig 15886 bp, 10 predicted proteins | sample M_130807_MF_Meta_FD_187314 | JGI IMG/M metagenome (GOLD analysis project Ga0209596, IMG submission 187314) | Freshwater microbial communities from Lake Montjoie, Canada to study carbon cycling - M_130807_MF_MetaG (SPAdes) (version 2) | ecosystem: Environmental > Aquatic > Freshwater > Lake... | reverse complement strand
TGCCCGAGGCATTGGTGGTTGCCCACTTCGTTCCATTCCACACGAAGGTCAGTTGCTTGGAGTCCGTCTGTTCCGAGAGCGTGGTGATGCCAGAGACCAGTCTCGTCGTCGTTGAGCTCGTGGCGATCCCGCTCGCATTGATTGTTAGGCTCGCGACGCGAACTTGCAGCTTCCCGGACGCGCCCTGATCTAGCACCGTATATGGGAGCGCGCTACCGTTGATGGTTTTGAGGTCATAGAGACCTGCGATGACATCTGGGGTCGGGGCAGGGGCAGTGGCCGAATCCTTGCCTTTGCAGGCCAGCAACGCTGCCGTTGCGAATGCGATAAACAGTGCGCGTTTCATTGTTGATTGGATTCAGGGTGAGGTACTGCCTATCCATGGGCAGGCGAAAGCCACACTCTGTTGATACGACACTTTATCAGCGACCGCTAGAGGCAAAACACAAACACCCCGACCGGTTGGCGGGGTGTTTGTGTTTTTTGGTCCCAGTGAAGGCAGCCGCTACCGCAGCACCGGCATCGTAAACGAGGCGGCATCAGCGCCAGATGGCCAGCGGGCAGTCACCGTTTTGACGCGCGTGTAAAAACGCACCCCGTCCATGCCATGCTGATTGTGATCGCCGAACGCCGAGGCTTTCCAGCCACCAAACGAATAAAACGCCATCGGCACAGGGATCGGCACATTAATGCCCACCATCCCGCACTGCACGCGATGCGCGAACTCGCGCGCCGCGCCACCGCTGCGCGTGAAGATGGCTACGCCGTTGCCGTACTGGTGCGTGTTGCACAACTCCAGCGCCTCATCGGCACTTTGCACACGCACAATGCACAGCACGGGTCCGAAGATCTCCTCGCGGTAGATCGACATATCCGCGGTCACGTGGTCAAATAGCGTGCCGCCCAAGTAGAAGCCCTTGCCGGTGGTCGCGGCGTGCGTGCGGCCATCAACAACTAATGTGGCACCTGCGCGCGCGCCTGCTTCGATATACCCCGCGATCCGATCCCGATGCACAGCCGTGACGAGCGGGCCCATGTCATGCCCGTCGATCAGTGGGTCACCCACCGTGAGCGCGCGCACCTGGTCTGTGAGACGTGCAACCAACGCGTCGGCGGTTGCATCACCCACCACGACGGCCACAGAAATGGCCATACAGCGCTCGCCTGCCGATCCGTACGCAGCGCCCATCAACGAGGTTGTGGTCATGTCGAGATCGGCATCCGGCAACACCACGAGATGATTCTTCGCGCCGCCCATTGCTTGCACGCGCTTGCCGTGCCGCGCCGACGTCTCGTACACATGCTGTGCAATCGGTGTGGATCCCACGAAGCTGACCGCCTGAATCCGCGGATCAGAGCAGAGCGCGTTCACCGCTTCGGCGTCGCCATGGAGCACATTCAACACACCCGGCGGTCCGCCCGCCTCCACAAACAACTCCGCTAACCGCACCGCCGTCGATGGATTGCGCTCCGACGGCTTGAGGATCACCGCGTTTCCGCACGCGAGCGCGGGGCCCAACATCCACATGGGCACCATCGCCGGGAAGTTGAACGGCGTGATCGCGGCCGTAACGCCGAGCGGCTGCCGCATGGAGTACATGTCAATGCCGCGCGCGACAGTATCACTGAATTCACCTTTCATGAGATGCGGAATGCCGGTCGCGAACTCCACCACTTCCAGCCCGCGCTGCAGTTCGCCTCGCGCATCGGCTAGTACCTTACCGTGCTCGCGGCTAATCCCCGTGGCGATTTCCTCGGTGTGCGCAATGCAGAGCTCGCGCCAGCGCAGCAACACCCGCGCGCGATCGAGCGCTGAGCGAGCACCCCACGCTGGTGCCGCAGCGGCTGCGTCGGCGATGATGGCTTCAATGTCGGCCGTATCGGCGAGTGGCACCTCGGCCGCGACCGCTCCGGTCGACGGATTGTACACGGGCGACCAGCGTGTCGTATGGGCGGCGTGGCGCACTCCGGCGCGCACGTGAGGAATCTGCGGGATTGACATAGCTCGACCGTGGAAGCGAGAAAAGAGTGCCCCGCCGCAGACATATGCGGCAGGAAAGGTTCAGGAGTTAGGACAAGGCATCGGCAATCGCCACCGCGACATCCTTTGTGTTGGCCGTTCCGCCGAGGTCAGGTGTCCGCGGTCCGCCGTCATGGACCACGCGTTCGATCGCGCGAACAATCCGATTGTGTGCGCCGGTCATTCCTAAATGGTCGAGCATCATCGCGCCGGCCCAGATCGCGCCGATTGGGTTGGCGATGCCACGCCCTGCAATGTCTGGCGCCGAGCCATGAATCGGCTCGAACATCGAGGGATGCAGGCGCTCAGGGTTGATATTGGCCCCAGGTGCGACCCCGAGACTCCCAGAAATCGCGGCGCCAAGATCGGTTAGAATATCGCCGAACAAGTTGGATGCCACGATCACATCGAGTGTGTGCGGATGCGTGACCATACGGGCGGCCAGTGCATCCACGTGATACTTGCGCCACTCAACCGCGGGATAATCGTCTGCGACACGCTCCACGGCTTCATCCCAGAGCACCATGCTGTGTTGCAGCGCATTCGACTTGGTGGCGCTAGCGAGCAACTTCCGTGGACGACGCGCGGCGAGTTCGAAGGCGTAGCGCGCAATGCGATCCACGCCGCGTCGCGTGAAGACACCGGTCTGCTCGGCGACCTCATGCGGTGTGCCCGCGTGCATCCGTCCGCCAAAACCGGCGTACTCGCCCTCGGAGTTCTCGCGGACGCAGACCATGTCGATGTCCGCCGGCCCACGACCGGATAACGGACCCGGCACGCCGGCCAAGAGTCGCATCGGTCGGAGATTCACGTACTGGTCGAACCGCTGGCGGATGGGCAGGATCAGTTCCCACACCGATACGTGATCGGGAACACCGACCGCGCCGATCGCGCCGAGGTAGATCGCGTCGAAATCCTTGAGCCGATCGAGGGCGTCCGCGCTCATCATCGTGCCGGTGCGCTGATAGAACTCGCAACCCCAGGGAAAAAGCTCAAACTCCAAGGTGCACGACTCTGTGCGCACGGCCTGACGGAGCACGTCAATGCCGGCGGGAATCACTTCTTGGCCAATGCCATCACCGGCAATGACCGCAATACGAAATGTTTTCGATACGCTCGTCATAGAAACCCTCTACATGCCCGGCGGTGTAAACCGGCCATCCTGAGCAAGCCATCCGCCGTCGGCGTAGATGATCGTGCCGTTTACGTAGCTCGCCGCATCGGACGCAAGGAAGAGCGTCGGGCCCACCATCTCTTCGGGCTGCGCCCAGCGGCCCAATGTGGTCTTTGCCGCATAGGCGTTATACCACTCGGGCTGAGCTTTAATCGGTGCTGTGAGCGGCGTTTCTGTCACGCCCGGGCCGACGCAGTTGACGCGCACGCCGAAGGGGCCAAACTCGCATGCCGCACCCTTCGCGAGCTGCAGAATTCCGGCCTTGGTCGCGGCGTAGACAGATTGTCCGGGCTCCACCACAGATGCGCGAATCGACGAGAAGAGCACGATGCTCCCGCGTCGCTGTGCCACCATAATGCGGCCCGCCGCGCGAATCACATTGAAGTTGCCGGTAATGTTCACATTGACCACGCGCGCAAGCTCCTCGTTGGTGTAGTCGAGGATTTTCTTGCGCACGTTGATGCCGGGCGTGCAAATGAGAATGTCGAGCTTGCCGTGGGTGGCCACGATTCCGTCAAGCGCTGCGTCGACCGATGCCTGATCTGTGATGTCGATCACGCCGCTCTGTACGCCGTTCCCGACCGCGGCGGCAGTCGCAGCCGCTGCGTCCGCTTTGATGTCGAGGCAGTAGGTAATGGCTCCCATGTCGGCAGCGCCTTTGACCACAGCAGCACCAATGCCAGACGCACCGCCAATGACGGCGGCGACTTTGCCAGAGAGGCTAAAAATTCCGTTGCTAGACATGGTCCGAGGTTTACCGAGATAAAGATGGCGATCCGGTCCGGTCCGATTTGCTCGGGCCGCCCATGATGCGTCGAATAGTATACGCGACGAGGAACGCAACGATCGCTGCCGCCAAGCCGCCCATCGCGGGCGTTACCCCTGAGAGCGGCTTGCCGCCGTGTAGCAGTTGGAAGGCACCGACCACAATCGTCCCGCTCACAATCGATGCCAACGCTTCCGTCGATGACGGGCGATCACTCATCAGGCCGGTCACAATCGGCACGAAGAGCGTTACCCCCATGATCGTGTAAAAGATACTGAGCACACTCACGACGCCAGCGGCGACTAGCGCAATCCCGATGCCCATGGCACCGGCCAGCACCGCGGTGATGCGCGTGACCCGCAACATCTGTTGATCACTCGCGCCAGGGTTGAGAAAGCGCTTATAAAAGTCCTGCGCCAGCGACGTGGTCAGCGTAAACAGCACGGCATCTGCCGCGCTCAGTTCTGCCGAGAACACCGCGGCCAGCCCCAACGCACCGACCGCCACCGGCACACCGGACATCAACAGCGTAGGCAAGGCGAGTTCCGGTTGCGCGAGATCGGGGAAGCGCACACGAGCAATCATGCCCAGCAACACCGGCACGAAGGCGTAGGCGCACAGCGCCAGTGCGTTGAGTCCGACGCCGATCCGAACCGATCGGTCATCGCGGGCGCCGTAGATTTTTTGCAAGAGCCCCGGCGCGACAATAAATGCAGGGCCCAGCATCGCGAGATATACGAGGCCAGAGGTCCCGCCGTGCCACGGATTCCAATAGTCAGCCGTGGGCTGCAAGGCACGCACCACCGTCCAGCCACCCGCCGCGGCCAGCGCGACAGGAATGGCAATGGCAAAACCAACCACCTTTACCGTGAGCTGCACGACGTTGACATACGCCGAGGCCAGCAATCCACCGGCGGCGAAGTAGATAGTGATCAGCACGCCCGCGAGAATGCAGCCCCAGGTTTTGGGCACACCCGCGATCACATACAAAATCCACGACACCGCAATGAGCTGTCCGGCCAGAATGAACGCCGATCCAATCCAGAGTAGCGCGGCAATGACACTGCGCACCGTCACGCCGTAGCGGAACTCGAGATACTCACCCACCGTGTGTAACCCACGCTCAGCGGCGACTCGGCGGATAGCTGGCCCAATCCAGAACGCCAGTACGAATGACCCTAGGCCCGCCGAGAGCACCCACCAGATGGCCGAGAGTCCGTTTTGGTAGCCCAGCCCTGTGGCACCGACGGTGGATCCTGCGCCGATATTGGCGGCCAGCATGGTGCTGAAGATCAGCCCGGGACCAAGTGAGCGGCCAGCCACGAAGAAATCGCCAGAGTTCCGGACCCGCCGTGAGATCCACGCCCCAAGGCCCAGTTGGGCGGCGGAATAGAGCAGAATCAGGACGAGATAAGAGGTCATGATTGGCGCCGGAGAGAGGGCCGTCCGAGCACACAGGAACGGACCAACGTAAAGGTTCTGACACATAACCTACGTGCGCAGACATTTTCTTGACAAGCCACACCGGCTTACCCCAAGTTTACCCTGTGAATCTTACCGCGCGCGACATCGACCGTGTACTTACGGCCATTGATGAGGCGACCGAAGAAATGGTTGACTTCACGGTGGCAATGCTGCGTATCCCAACTGTGAACCCGCCAGGTGATGCGTACGAAGACTGCGCGCGGCTGATTGGCGCCCGCTTAGGCGAATGCGATTTTGCGGTGGATTATCCGGTGGCCGACACGCGTCCTGAGCACACCGCGATGCACCCGCGCATGAATGTTGTTGGGCTGCGGCGCGGCCGTACGGATCGGCCGTTGGTGCATCTTAATGGCCACTTCGATGTTGTTCCCGCTGGGGCAGGATGGACCATGGATCCCTTTGGCGGCGTCGTGAAGGACGGGCGCATCTACGGGCGTGGCTCGAGCGACATGAAGGCCGGGATCACCGCGGCGATTTACGCTGCTGAAGCGATTCGGCGTGTGGGCATTCCGCTGGTGGGCTCGGTGGAGATCAGCGGTACCGTCGATGAAGAGAGCGGTGGCTTTGCCGGCATGGCGTATCTGGCACAGCAGGGCCGCCTCAGCGCTGATCGAACCGACGCCGTGATCATCACAGAACCCACCGATACCGATCGCGTGTACATCGGGCATCGTGGGGTCTACTGGTTTGAAGTCACCACACGCGGGCGCATTGCCCACGGCTCCATGCCATTCTTGGGCGTGAACGCCATTGAACACATGGGCGTCATTCTCGACCGGATGCGTCGTGAGTTGATGCCGGTGCTTGGCGCACGGACCACCGCGATCCCCGTACAGCCGCCGGGCGCGCGCCATGCCACACTCAACATCAACGGCATTGCGGGCGGGCAATCGGTGGATGGTATTCAGACGCCATGTGTCGCTGATCTGTGCCGCGCGATTTTCGACCGTCGTTTTCTGGTTGAGGAAGGGTTCGATGCGACCCGCGCCGAGATCGTGGAGCTCCTCGAGCGCGCGGCCCGTGAGACCCCCGATCTGCTGTATGAACTGCAGGATTTAATGATTGTGCATCCGGTGCAAACGCCCGACGGCGCCTCCGTGGTGTCAGCGCTCGACCACGGGGCGCAGCATGTGCTTGGTCGCCCGTTGCTCAAGGCGGCGAGTCCGGGCACGTACGACCACAAGCATGTCGACCGGATTGCCGGCGTGCCCAACTGCGTGGCGTATGGTCCCGGGATTCTCAACCTCGCGCATCAGCCCGACGAATACTGCACCGTCGCCGATTTGGTGCAGTCCACGAAAGTGCTCGCGCTCGCAGTGCTGGAACTGACCGGTACGAACTGAAGGGTAGGAACTGACCGGCAGGCAAGAATAGCACCACGCCCGACGTTGTTCATGCTCCACACGAATGACTTTCACCGCTCGCTTTGCACGTTTCCTCCACGAGGTTTCCATGCAACAACTTTTTCGATGGCCCGTGCTATGTCTCACGGTGTTGGCGGCGCTGGGGCAGGCCACGCCAGCCCTCGCGCAATCCGGCGGAACGATTGTCGGTAAGGTGACGGACGAGCGCTCCGGCGTGGCGCTGGCTGGTGCGCAGGTCAACACGATGGTCGATACCAAAGACCGCGCTGGGCGCTCCGACCAAGACGGTCAGTACCGCCTCCTCGACGTGCCGGCGGGAAGCCGGACGGTCACGGTGCGTATGATCGGCTATGCGGTCAAGACCGCGACGGTCACTGTTGTTGCGGGGCAGACCGCCACGCTCAACGTGGCGCTCGCGGTGCGACCGCTCGACCTCGATGCGGTTGTCGTGACTGGCCAGGGCGGTGAAATCTCCAAGCGCCGCATTGCCACCACGGTCGACGTGGTGAGCCGGGAAGTGATTGAAGCCTCGCCAGCCAAGCGCTTGGACGAGTTGCTCCAGACCACGCTCCCCGGCGCGCAGGTGCGCATGACGTCGGGCCAGGTCGGCACCACGTCCATTATGCGCACCCGTGGCGTCACGTCGGTGAGCAACAACTCCACGCCGGTGATCTATGTGGACGGCGTGCGTATGGACAACCTCAACACTATCGCGACGCTCGGCATGAACGTCTCGGGTGTGCGTGCGCAGGGTGCAGCCACCAGCGCGATTGCTGATCTGCCGATGGATAACATCGACCGCGTGGAGTTCATCCCCGGCGGTGCCGCCACCACACTGTATGGTTCCGATGCCGCCAACGGCGTGCTGCAGATCTTTACGAAGCGCGGTGCCGCCGGCGCCCCGAAGATGTACTTCGAGGTGCGTGACGGGTATGACACGCCACAGACGCAGTTCAATTTCTTCAAGGCCACCAAGGACCTGATCTACCGCAATGGCCGCACGCAGCAATACTCGGCGGGCGTTGAGGGCGGCACGAACGGGTTTACGTACAGCTTGTCGGGCAATGTGCGGGCGAGCGAGACCCAACGTGTGTACGGCGACAATACAGCCTTCGGGTTCCGCAGTGCCGTTGGCGCCAACGTCGGCAACAAGGGCAAGTACCAGGGGTCGTTTTCGTACAACGAATCGGACACGCCGCGTTTCCGAAATGGCAACGCCGGTGGCTACACATCGCTGTGGGTGTTGGAGTCGGGCCGTTCGTCGGCCTTCGGGTTCAACAACAACATCGACAGCCTGAACGCCACTGACGCTGCCGCGCTCAAGACGTTCGTCAACAACGCCGAGCGGCTGCAGAACAACCGGGTGTTCACGCGCTCGTTCCAAACGTCGCAGCGGCTGGATTTTGACCCGTTCCCCGCGGTCAAGGCCCACGTCACTTTCGGGCTCAATAATCGCTTCAGCAAAGAGCGGGCGATTGTCACCAATGAGTTCCTGATCGCCACCAAGGCGTATCCCGCCGGCACCACCGATCGCGGGTCGATCTCAAACTATGAGCGATCCTTTACGGGCTTCACGCTCGAAGCGGGCGCCCAGCACACCGCCTCGTTCGGCAACGACCTCTCGGTGATCTCGTCCGTGGGCACGCAGTTGTTTCGTAACGACGACGTGCAAGTGCAGTACACCGCCACCAACGTGCGCGACGGGCAGGAAACGCTCGCTGGTGCCGGCGTGACCGCGTCTACAGATCTGGCGTACCGCGTGGCCAACTACGGCATCTATGGCCAGAGCAACATCAGCTGGCGCGAGAAGTACACCGTCGAGCTCGGTGTTCGCTTGGACAAGAACACCGCGTTCGGTGCGAACACCGGCGCACAGACGTACCCGAAGGTCGGGTTGGTCTGGGCATTGGGGAACGAGGACTGGCTACGGAAGCTCATTTCCGAGAGGTACCTGTCTGATATCCGCCTGCGCGCGGCGTACGGCGTTGCGGGACAGTTCCCGCAGCCGTTCGCCAATGACCGCACCGTGGCGATCAACTCGTTCAATGGCCAGCAGGCGGCGACCTTCGGTCAGCCGGGCAACCGCAACCTGAAGCCGGAACGTACGGCCACCACCGAAGCCGGCGTCGATCTCTCGTTCCTGCAAGAGCGGATCACCATGGGACTCGGCTGGTACTCATCCCGCACGGTAGACGCGCTGCTCAACGCACCGCCGTCGCCCTCGACTGGTGAAGTCAGCCAGATTACGAATGTCGGCGAGATCGCGAATGACGGACTTGAGCTGCGAGCCACGGTCACGCCGCTGAACACCCCCAACTTCCGTTTGTCGCTTAATGCGTCGTACAACACGCTCCATAACAAGGTCATGAAGCTCGGAGGTACGCCGCCGTTCGCCATCAGCGGGTACGGCGCCAGCACGGTGCAGGGCATGGTGCAGGAAGGCTACCCCGTGGGTTTCCTACGTGGTGCGAATGCCATCTTTGACGCCACTGGGAAGATCACCGAGATCAAGCAGCTCGCGTACCTCGGCAAGCCGATGCCGGACAATTTCGGGAGCTTCGGCGCGCAGCTCGGTATTGGATCGCGCTTTACGCTGAGCATGAGTGCCGACTACCAGTTCGGCGGCCAGACGCAGTCGTTTGACCGCGCCTTCCGCTACCTCTATGGGGTGGCGGGCACTGACGCCTATGTGCCAGCGGCAGCGCTCGCACAGGCACCGTACAACGGAAGTCGCGCGGCGATCTGGCAGCAGGTGATGAATCGTTGGGTGGAGAACTCCGATTACGTATCCGTCCGGACCATTACAGCGGATTACCGCGTACCAGGAAGGTTCCTCCCGGGCGTGGCGAAGGACATGCGGATGTCGTTCTCCGTCACCAACCCGTATCGATGGGCCGCCTCAAGCTTCGATCCTGAGACGGACCTGTCGTCGGCCCTCACGCAGGGTGGTGCCGCTGTTGGCGGATATAACTACGCCACAGAAAGCAGCCCCCGCAGCTTTCTCCTCACTCTTCGCTTCGGATTCTGACCATGCGCCGACATAACCTGCCGCGGGCCATGCGCCTGCTTGCGCCGACGCTGGCCGTCATCATTGCCGGCGCGTGTAGCAACTTTCATCCCACCGATGTTAAGAACCCCAACCTCACCGACCAGCAGTTCCTCAACACGCCCGCCGCTGGCGCTGCGTGGTTGCGTGGGACACAGCGTCAGTTTTTGACCACGCTCAACAGCGTGGTCCAAAACAGCGAGCTTGTCTCGGACAATTATTTCAACAACTATACCACCAACAACCAGCAGTTTGACGCGCCGAACATTCTGTACATCGACCCGGAAGTCACGTCGATTCAGAACGCGATTGCCCGCTTGCGCTACATGGGCACCTTCGGGCTCGACAGCGTGTACCCGCGCGATCCGCTCGTAACGGTTAATGACAGAGCCGAAATCCTCTACTATCGCGGCGTAGCCTCGTTGTGGGCCGGTGAGATGTATGTCGGGTTGCCGGCGGTTGCGAATGGCGAAGTGGTGGACTGGAAGACGCACCTCGCCAGCGCTATCACCGACTTCCAGCAGGCGCGCACCTTGTCGACGGACGTTGCCGCGAAAAACAGCTATACGCTGGCCATCGCGCGCGCGAACTATCGACTTGGAAACAAGGCCTTGGCGGTTTCGGAGGCCACCGCGTTGCTGGCGGCGAATCCGACCTTTATCCGCAATGCGACCTTCGATGCGGTCAACGGGCCGTCCAACAGCATGCAGGGTGTGCTGACCAGCTCGGTGAACAACTTCCAGCCGCTGCCGCGTCTGGATTTCTTGGATCCCAAGTATCCCAACCGCGGCACGACGGTGGTGAGCCCGATTGCATTCCTCAAGGCTGAGGAAGCGCATCTCATCATCGCCGAAGGGTTGCTGTCCGATAACAACCTCGTAGCGGCGAAAGACCGTCTGACGCAGTTGCTGACGCTGGTGAAGTCGCGGACCGTAGAAGCCGTGGACAGCCGTCTGCAGCTCCGTGGTCGTGCCGGTGGAAAAACGAACTACCCCAACACCGCCGACTCCAAGGTGTCGTTCGCGGTGGGGTCGCCACTCCTGGATGGCTTCGTGCTTGCTCGGACAGCCACGACCATGGTACCGACGGTCTCTGGGACGTCGGTGACGGCCGCGCAGATTGCGGCCGCCGCAACGATCGACGACGCACAGTATCTGCTGTATCTCATGCGTCAGGAAATCTTCATTGCCGAAGGCCGGCGCATGGCTGACCTCGGCATCCGCATGCCAGTGGCGCAGACGGAAATCATTGCGAACGCCAACACGAAGGACGGCGCGACATACACCCTCGCGGTGATTCCGTCATTCATCCCAACGGCGTTCGGCATGGACGGCTTTACGTATGATGCCACGGCGAAAACTGCGATCATGAAGTTCGACATGAACCGGGTGCTCGTGGCGAACAAGACGGCTTCCCAAATCTTTCCCTTCAAGTGACCACTGGACTTTTCGTGACCTCGTTGACGCATTCGTCCGCCACCCGCCCCGGTTTGGGGCGGTGTGGTGGTCTGCGGGCGATGGTACTGCTCCTTCCTGCGGTGGTCTTCACGACCACGCTGCACGCACAGCAGCCGACCGCTGCACGTCCGGCCGGACAGGCGCCCGCGCGCATCACGCAGGTTGGCCCCGGGCCGACCAACTCAATCACCGATGTGCCGGGGCTCCTCGTTGGGCAGTACTCCAAGTTCGGCGACGGCTACCGGTCAGGCACGACGGTCATCCGCACCGAGCGTGGCGCCACGGCAGGCTATAGCCAGATGGGCGGCGCGCCTGGCACCAAGGAAACCGATCTCCTCAAGCCCGGCGGACAGGTTCGTGCCGTGCAGGCGATCATGCTGAGTGGTGGGAGCGCCTTCGGCTTGGACGCCGCGAGTGGCGTCATGAAGTGGATGGAAGAGCACAACTTTGGCGTGCCCGTTGGCGGTGGCGTCGTACCTATCGTCCCAGCAGCCATCCTGATGGATCTCGGACGCGGTGGCGACTTCAAAAAGCGCCCCGATGCCGATTTTGGCTACAAGGCAACTGAGCTTGCGTCGAGGGATCCGGTGGTGAGCGGACGCTTCGGGGCCGGGACCGGCGCTGGTTGGGGCATGGGCACGGCCAGCGTCAAGTTGTCCAACGGCTACACCGTGGCGGCGTTGGTCGCACTCAATCCGGCGGGCTCGCCGGTGGACCCGCGCACCTGCTTGCCGTACGGGATGTACCTCGAACTGGCGAACGAGTTCAACCTCGTGCAGCCCACTGCGCAGGAGTGCACCGCCACGTCAGGCGGCCGCGGCGGCCCACGGGACGGATCCGTGGATGCGCCGTTCAACACCACCATCGCGATCGTCGTGACCGATGCTCCGCTCGAAGATCTCGAGGCCGAGCGGATGGCGGTGATTGCGAACGATGGCTTGGCGCGCGCGATTGTGCCGATCCACGGCATTGGCGATGGCGACACCGTGTTTGGGATGGCCACCACGCCACCGAGCCACAATCTCACCAACCAGGAACTCGGCGCCATTTTCAATGCGGCCGCCGATGCGCTGGGACGGGCGGTCATTCACGCCGTCGTTGAATCGAAGCAGATGGGCAACAGCCGAGTCGGCTATTGCCAGCAGTACCCGAGCGCCTGCGTCAAACGGAAGTAGCTAGTTCCGTACCGATTCTCATAAACCGAAAGAGCGCCTCGTGATCCGTCGTACCTGTTGGCTTCTGGCCACCATCCTCCTGACGGGCGCGACCCTTTCGGCGCAGTCGACGCCTCGCCCCCTCGTCATCTACTTTGTGGATGTCGAGGGCGGCCAGGCGACACTGATCAAAACACCCGCTGGCGAAGGATTTCTGATTGACGCCGGCTTTCCGGGCGGCACGGGCACCTTTCAGTCGACCCCCGGCGCCCCCGAGTCCGCACGCGACGCGCAGCGGATTTTTGCCGCCGCGCGCGACGCGGGGCTCACGCAGATCGATCACCTGATGCTCACGCACTATCATGCCGATCATGCTGGCGGTGTGATTGAGCTCGCGCAGTTGATGCCTATCCGGCACTTCATTGATCACGCAGCGCCCACGGCAGAGGCTGAGGTCGTGGTGCCAGGGACGCAGGCGCTCTACGACGCTTATGTCGCCTTGCGCGCCAAAGGCACGCACACCGAACCCAAACCTGGTGACCATCTCGCCATCAACGGGCTCGACGTTGTGGTGGTGTCCACGGCCGGCGATGTGCTCACGACGCCGATCAATGGTGCCGGCGCGGCGAACCCAGCGTGTGGCAGTGGCGGTGTGCCCGCGCAGGAGAAAACCGAGAACCCGCGCTCCACGGGAATCTGGCTGCAGTATGGCAAGTTCCGGTTCCTCGACATCGGTGACCTGAGCGGCCCGCCGCAATATGCGCTCACCTGTCCGCGCAACATGATCGGTGAGTCCGACGTCTACCTTATTGCACACCACGGCGGCGCCGACGGTTCCGATCCTGCATTCTTCAGTGCCGTAAAACCGCGGGTCGCCGTGTTCAACAACGGGCCGCGCAAAGGGGCACAGGCCCCAACCTTCGCCACGCTCGCCCAGATGCCCAGCATCGATGGGTGGCAGCTGCACCGCTCGCTCAATCAGGGAGTGACCAACCTCCCCGACGAGCGCATCGCGAATCTCGACGAATCCACCAGCGCGTGGATCAAGATCACGGCGCAGGATGACGGGTCGTTTACTGTCACCAACGGCCGTACGGGACAGACCAAGGCCTATCCGCGCTAACTGATCTGTGCTAACTGACCTGCGGGCGAATGATCGCCATGCGTGACACGGTGAACTCCTCGGCGGCAAAACGCGGCCCTTCGCGACCGATTCCCGAGTCCTTGACGCCGCCGTAGGGCATAGAGTCGGACCGGAACCCAGGGACTTCGTTCACGACCACGCCGCCAACTTCCAGCGTGTTCAATGCGGCGAAGGTATTGGCCAGCGACGCGGTGAAAATGCTCGCGTGCAGGCCATAGCGAGAATCGTTGACCAGTGCGAAGGCCGCGTTAATGTCTGTGACCGTGCGGATACACATGACCGGGCCAAAGATTTCCTCGTTCCAGACGAGCGCTCCCGTCGGCGGTTCAATGATGACCGTGGGCTCAAAGGCGCCGCCGCGGAGCGTGCCACCGTGGGCAATCACAGCGCCAGCGGTAACCGCTTGCGCAATCCAGTCGGCGACGCGCGCCGTGCTGGCTTCATTGATGAGCGCCGAGATGTGCGTCGCCGCATTGCGGGGATCGCCCACGACCACGGCGGCCAGATGCTTCTTGAGTGCGCCAATGAACGCATCGGCCACGCGTTCGAGGACGATGACCCGTTGCACCGAGATGCAGGCTTGGCCGGACGCGTAGTAACTGCCGCGTACGGCGGCGGCAGCGGCGGCTTCGATGTCGGCGCTCTCGTCGACGATGAACGCCGAGTTTGACCCTAACTCGAGGAGCGTCTTGCGCGGTGCCGCCAACTTCGCAATTGCATGGCCCACACCGGCAGACCCCGTAAAGGATACGGCACCAATGCGGGGATCAGAGACTAGAGTGGCTCCGACGACAGCGTCGCCGGTGACGAGTTGGACGATGCCTTGCGGGACGTCGAGCGTCGCCGCGATTTCACGCATGATGTGAATCAGCCACAGCGTGGCGAGCGGCGTCTGTGGTGCAGGCTTGATGATGATCGGACAGCCTGCCGCAATCGCCGGTGCAATCTTGTGCGCTGCGAGCAGCAGGGGGTAGTTGAATCCGGTGATGCCGACGATGACGCCGATCGGCTTTCGGATCCAAAATCCAACCATGCCAGTGCCGCTCGGGAGGAGATCCAGCGGAACCGTTTCGCCGTGCAGTCGCGACACTTCACCCGCGGCTGTTTCGAGCGTCAGGATGGTGCGGGCGACTTCGACCACACAGTCGCGATGCGGCTTTCCGGTTTCGAGGACGAGCAAATTCTCGAACTCTGCGCGGTGCGCGGTGATGGCTGCACACGTGCGCGCCAGCAATTCTTTGCGCGCGTAACTCGAGAGCGCTCCGACTTTCTGACGGACCGCTAAGGCGTGATCGAGCGCCGCATTGGCATCGTCCGTACTGCCGACGGGGCTGTCGCAGACGCGCGATCCGTCGAAGGGAAAAATGACCGGGGCGGTTGTTTTTGCAGCGCGCCAAGAATCTCCAATGGGGAGTCCCGTTGGAAAGGATGGAGAAAACAGCGTCATAGAGATTTCGGCAAACGTGAGGTGAATCGCCAGCACCCGATGAGCTGGGGTGGTGGAGGCTCCTGAAAATTGCGCCTCGTACTGTGCGGGGGGCAAGTAGCCTTCACTCGTACGGGACAAGACGAGGAGTTCCGCTATGACGGCCTTGCGTGAGCTCCGGCAGCTCCGGCAGCTCCGGCAGCTCCGGCAGCTCCGGCAGCTCCGGCAGCTCCGGCAGCTCCGCCGGGCGTTCGCGTCCAGATCCAGCCTTCGACAGCAGCGAGGGACAGATCTTCCGGCGGCGACGCCTGACCCAGAAGAAAATCCTTCGCGCAAAGCAGGCAGACCGCCGAATCTAGGGCGTCGGCATTTTGCTCGAGGACTGTCACGTCCGCGGGGAGCACGAATTGGTGCCGAAGCGCCGCGATAATCTCCTGTCGTTCCTCGACCTGATCCGGGTTCTTGTACCGCGAGGAACGAACACCCCACACGCCGAGGGTGGCGGCAGGATATACCTCGATCGCGGAAATCCCGACCGTGAGCGCTGGCGACCAGGCGAGGGGAATAGGTTGCCCGAGACGTCGGCGGAGTTCGCCCAACAGGCGCAGCGCGGCATGTGCTGTGCGCGCAATCCGATCAGCGCCAACATCCAGCGGGGTCTTGCCGAGTGTGCGCTGGGTGAACCGGTCGGTCGCGCGCCGAAAGATGTCGTTCGGCGCGACAAAAATTTCATCGCCAGCGCGGTGGTTCGCGAGCGAGACGCCGAGGGGTTGCGGCCACCCGAGTGGGGCATCGAGGGCTAAGAGCACGGGATCTGTGGAACTGATCCACGACGCAATGTAGTCCGCAG
>Ga0209596_1002276_pt1 | contig 15888 bp, 14 predicted proteins | sample M_130807_MF_Meta_FD_187314 | JGI IMG/M metagenome (GOLD analysis project Ga0209596, IMG submission 187314) | Freshwater microbial communities from Lake Montjoie, Canada to study carbon cycling - M_130807_MF_MetaG (SPAdes) (version 2) | ecosystem: Environmental > Aquatic > Freshwater > Lake... | reverse complement strand
TGTGCGACCCGCGCGCCGTATTTCGCGCCTCGCGGAATACATCCGGGCACCCAAGGCGATCCTAACACAAGCTGACGTCCGATGTGCTGCGCGGGGGCGCGCAGCACTGCGCGCGGGGCGCGCGCTCTCCCCGGATGCACACTGTTCCTTGGAGCGAGAAACTGGTTTTTTGACATGGCGCGGCTTCCGTGAAAATCGAGGTTCAAAAATCTAACATCCATGTTTTTCAGGAGGTTCATCGCGGCTCAGTTCACGTAGCGGAATTCCGCTGAGGCGAAGAGCGCCTGGCAAAAAGTGGCCCACGCGAGCTGCGCGGCGGCGTTCTGATCGCCTTTTTTCAGCGGGACGAGCGCCTTTGCCTCGTTGATGAGATACTGGTCCGCGCGCTTGCGCTCCTCGGCGGTCGAGGGGCGGCCGAGCGCGAGATGGTAGGCGTAGTTCAGCCGCGTGGGGTAGTCGGCCTTTGTCGTCAGGATGCGCTTCGCCATCGCGTTTGCCTGCTCGCGGACGAAGTCGTTGTTCATCATGAAGAGCGCCTGCGAGGGGACGTTCGTCGTGTCGCGCGAGGCGACGACGAGGCTCGGCTCGGCGAAGTCGAAGACCTCCAGCACGTCCGGCACGAAGTCGCGCACGATCGGGAGATACACGCTGCGGCGCTTGCCTTCGTAGCCCGAGAAAATTTCCGGGCGGATGCCTTTGCCGATGTAGCCGTCGCCGACGGATGCGACGACGGAGCCGTTCGGCGGCGTGGCATCGAGCTGGCCGCTGGCGGCGAGCATGGCGTCGCGGATGGCCTCTGCATCGAGGCGGCGCTGCGAGGCGTGCCAGAGCAGGCGGTTGTCGGGGTCGGTCTCCTGCGCGAACGACTCATTCACGCTCGAGAGCTGGTAAGTATGACTGAGCACGAGCGAGCGGACCATTTTCTTCACGCTCCAGCCGTCCTTCGCAAACTGCACTGCGAGCGTGTCGAGCAGTTCGGGGTGGCTTGGCTTCTCGCCGGTCGCGCCGAAATTATCCGCGCTGCGCACGAGGCCCGCGCCGAAGAGGTGCAGCCAGATGCGGTTCACGGCGACGCGCGCGGTGAGGGGATTCGTGGGTGCCGTGAGCCAGCCTGCGAGTTGCAGGCGGCCGCTCTCGCTCTCGGAAATTTTCGGTGCCTCGCCATTCGTGAGCACGGGGACGAAGCCGCGCGGCACCATCTCGGTCGGCTGATCGATTTCGCCGCGGATGAGGATGCGCGTGTCGGTGCGCTTGCCCTCCATCACGCCCATGCAGAGTTCGCCTTCCTGCTTGATCGGGGGCTCGTAGCCCTTGCCCTTCTTTTTTTTCGCCGCTCCCTCGGCAAATGCGGCGATTTTCGTTGAAGCCGTCGTCGGCGTGGCGGTCGTGGATTCGGTCACCGCGCCTGCGAACCGCTTCTCGATCCGTGCGAGCGCCTGTTCCTTTTGCGCGGGAGTCATCTTCGCGAGGCGCGCGGCGATTCCTGGCTTGTTCGCAGCGAGTTGCTGGAGGCGTGCGTCCGCAGCCGCGACGGTGCCTGCGTGTGACACGGGCGGTGCCGCGGGCGCGGGCGTGGTCGCAGCGGTCTGGGCGGAAGTCCTCGCGCCTTCGCCAGAAAGCGTGAGGAGAGGAGTGCCGTTGCGATTTTTCCCACCCGCCGCAGCCGTGCCGAAGTAGGTCTCGGTGCTCTTGAAAATTCCCGCCATCGCGTAGTAGTCCCGCTGTGCGATCGGATCAAATTTGTGGTCGTGGCAGCGCGCGCACGCGACGGTCACGCCGGTCACGGCGCGCGTGGTCACGTCAATCTGCTCGTCCACGAGATCCATGCGGAACTGCTCCTTGTTTTTTTCATTCAGCCCCTTCGGGCCGAGCGCGAGGAAGCCGGTGGCGATGAGGTGGCGGTTCTTCTCCGCATCGCTCGTGTGCGGCAGCAGATCCCCGGCGATTTGTTCGCGGATGAATTCATCGTACGGCTTATCCGCATTGAACGATGCGATGACGTAGTCGCGGTATTTCCACGCGGCTGGAAAAGTGAAGTTCCGCTCCTTGCCGGTGCTCTCGGCGTAGCGCGCGACGTCGAGCCAATGTCGGCCCCAGCGTTCGCCGAACTGCGGCGACGCGAGCAGGCGGTCCACGATTTTTTCAAATGCGTTCGGCGACTTGTCCTTCACGAACGCCTCCACTTCGTCGGGCCGCGGCGGCAGTCCGATGAGATCAAAATACACGCGCCGGATCAGCGTCGTGCGATCCGCGTCCGCGACGGGCTTGATTTTCGCAGCCTCCTGCGCGGCGAGGATGAAGCGGTCCACGTCCGTGCGCGCCCACCCCTTGTCCTGCACCCCGGGCGCGGCGTGCGCCTTCGGAAGCTGGAATGCCCAGAATTCCTTCGCCTTCGCCGCATCCCATTCGCGCTTCGCGACCGGCTTCATGGCGAGCGAACCGCCGTTGCGCGGATCGGGCGCGCCCATTTTGATCCACTGCTCGAATTTCGCGATCACGTCATCCGGCAATTTTCCGCCCTCCTTTTTCGGCGGCATCTGCATGTCGGAATCTTCGTAGCGGATGGCCTTCATCAGCAGGCTCTCCACCGGGTCGCCGGGCACTACGGCGTGGCCCGACTCGCCGCCCAAGCGGATGCTCTCGCGCGTGTCGAGCGACAGGCCGCCCTTCTGCTTGCCGGACTCGCGCGAGTGGCAGTCGTAGCATTTCTGCGCGAGCACCGGGCGGATGAATTTCTCGAAAAACTCCACGCCCGCCGGGTCCTGCTTCTCTGCGGTGACCGGTGCATCCGGCGTGATGGCTGCACCGGCGAGCGATGCCGTCGCGAGGAAAAAAGAGGAGGCTGCGAATTTCATGGGGGCGGTGCGTTGGGTTGCAGTTTGAATAGCGGTGCGCGCGTGTCTTTGGACACAGGATATTCATGTAGCCTTTGCATAGGGATTCTCACGTCCCAGTGCCGGGGCCAGCGCACCGCCACAGCCGCCGTCCGGAATCCGGATCGTTGACGCGATTGTCATGCTGAAATGATGCGCCGGGCGCGATCGGTTTCGCGTCCAAAATGAGCGCTGCTCCGTCGCGCCGCCGGCGCAAAGTAGCGCAGCTCTCCAGAGCTGTGCGGCATGTGGGCGGGACGCAGCGCAGCTCTGGAGAGATACGCGACAGGGCGGCGGCGGATCATTTTGGTGTTCGACTTCCTGGCGCGATTCGCTCAGGCAATCCACCGTGATCCGCCCGAAGAACCCCGCTGTGTTCGCGCAACTCGCGCTCTGCTTTGCCGCCGTGCTGTCCGCATCCGCCGCGGAGATCAAGTCGCCCGCCGAGACGCACTTTTTCACCGGCGCGCAGTCGTGCGCGTCGAGCAGTTGTCACGGCGGCGGCACGGGCAGAAATGAATTCCTCGTCTATCAAAAGAAGGATCGTCACGTGTTCGCCGCGGGCATTTTGGGGAAGGGGACTTCGCTGAAAATCGCCGAGGCGCTCGGCCTCGGCGAACCGACGAAGGCCGCGCAATGCACGGTGTGCCATTCGCCGATGGAGGCCGTCGCGGCGACGCGGCTCGCGCCCGAGATGAAGCAGACGCCCGACCGCGGCGTGAGCTGCGAGGCGTGTCACGGGGCGGCGGGCGAGTGGCTGCGTTTTCACACGCGCAAAGATGCGACGTATCAGCAGATTCTCGCGACGGGCCTGCGCGATTTGATTGATGTCGGCGGACGCGCGAATGCGTGCGTCGCGTGTCACCTGAACCTCGACGAAAAGATCCGGCAAGCGGGCCACCCTGAGCTGTTCTTTGAACTCGACGGCCAGGCCGCGCTGGAGCCTCCGCACTACGTGGACGCGCGGCCTTCGATCGGCCCGCGCTCGTGGATCACCGGCCAGGCGACGGCGCTGCGTGAGATGAGCTGGAAGCTTTCCACGGCGCGCGACGAACGGCTGGCCGTGCGCTGGAAGGCGCTCGTGTGGCTGCTCCAGATGACCGAGGCCGGCGCAAAGGAACTGCCGTCCGGCGAAGATTTTTCCGCGATGCAGGGGGCGGCAGACCTTCTCGCGCGCAAGGTGTCGCGCGAGGTCTGGACGAAAAATCAGATCACGGGGCAGCTCAGAAAATACGCTTCGTCGCACAAAGAGTTCAGCGACGCAAAAGCGGATCGCACTGCACTCCGGCGGCGCGCGGAAGTTCTCGTGCCCGCGATGGACCGGCTATGGGCGGCATTGAAAAAGGAAGGCGGCGTGGTGACACCCGGCTTTGAGAAATCTCTAAACGCGGTGAGCACGCTCTCACACGAAGGCGACGACTTCGCCCCGGCGGAATTTGCAAAGGCGCTCGGCGAACTGGAAGCGCAGATCGATTCGGCGCTGAAGCCGTAAGGAAGGAAGTTCATGGCGCGGCGCGAGTGGAGCGCCGTCGTCCTTGGCGGCCAGCTTCGGCGTCGGCGCGGGATCGGGGAACAATTTCTCCAACCCTTCGCGCCGTGCGCGTGCGTGTCCGCTGAGGCCGTTGAGCTGCGCGATGAAATCTGCGTTCAAATCTGCGTTCATCTTTTCCCCGAGCGCCGCGCCGGGAAATGCAAAGCCGACCGCCGTGCCGCCACGACACGCGCACGATGGATTGCTCCGGCACCGTCGTCACCACGCGGATGCGGAATGTGAGCTTGTTAACCTCGCCTGAGCCGCGCGCGACTTTGTCGCCGAGATCCACCTGATCCTGTGCGAGCAGCGGAGCCGCGGCGAAAACGAGACAGGCGCAAGGCAGCAGCGCGATGTGACGGTGGAAGAAGGGCGGGGGATTGCGATGGACGGGCATGGCGGTCTGCCGATGCTGCTCCGTTCGTCGGAAAAATTGAGATGACCCCGCAGTGTCCTCAACACAATCGCCACGAGGCTTTCGCCCGTTCGTAACGTGTGTTTTCGGAATCTTCGGCGTTCTTTGTGACTTATGAAGACAAGACTCAGGCAACTCTGGTATCTCGCCGCCATCGCCGTATTCCTCGTTTGCGCGCTGGTATCCGCCGTGCGGGGCATCTTGCGACCCGGAAAGACCGCCCGCTTGGATCCCGCGCGCGCGCACGGGCAATAGCAGACTGTTGGAAAACCGATGCGGCGCGATGTAACGCGGGCAATCCTGCCCGCACATCGGCGATGCGGACGGCATTGTCCGCGTTACCCTAAAAGCGGGAATGGAAACCACGGATGACACGGATGGCACGGATAGGAAGGGACTTGCCGCCGATGGGGTACTCACCCCGTGGGTGAACGGGTTTTCGCCCATCCACCGGCCTAATCTTCTTCATCCGTGGCATCTGTGTAATCCGTGGTAAATCTCATCGCCGTTTTTAGGATTACACCGCGTCTCGGACATTTTGGTCACCGCACAGCTAGTCCTTCGGAATGATGTCCGCAGGCAGCGAGGGATACTTCTTCTGAAGGCGTGCGATGTCCTTCGCCGTCGGTGCACGGCTTCCGTCGCGGTTGTCATCCATCTTGGGCATCGTCATCACGGCCCAGCGCCCATCGCTCAGATGCAGCAGATAGCCGTCATTTTCGCCGAAGGAATCCTTCGGGTCGGACGATTGCGGCTCCGGGTATATCCACGCCCAGCCATTGTGGACCTTCAGATAGTTCACGCGAAAGCGTTCCACCGTAGCCGCCGGGAGAACGAGGCGGGCGCTTTGAATTGCGGATTGGCGATTGCGGATGGCGGATTGGAAAGCGTGCCCGCCTCCTGCCCAGACTGTGTGAAAAGTCCGCGTGCGGCGGAAAACAGCCGTCCCGGCTGTGATGGCAGGCGGGCCTCCGGCCTGCCGTGCACTGTGCCGACAGGCTGGAAGCCTGTCTGCCATGACAGGCGAGGACGCCTGTCTTCCGGCCTGTCTTCCGGCCCTCGGCGACTTTTCACACAGTCTGTGCCGTCGGCGGCTACATAGCGCGTCGCCTCCATGCGCTTGCGGGCGTGCGTGGCATCATTGCGATACGGGTGGTCGGCTCTCAGTGCCTTCGCCCGGCACGCCTCCACCCTCCATCAGAACCCGAGCCCCTGCTGCTTGGCCTTCGCGTCCGGGTGGTCGCGGAAGAAGACCTTGCCGTCCACGCCGCCATCCGCGCCTTTCTTCTGCTCGACGGGCCGCGCGCTGTGTGCGGCGTCCCGAAGGGACAACAGGAATGTAGCCGGTGTGTGGAGTCCGCCGGAGGCGGACGAAACCACCGGATCATCGGTAAAAATGGCGTGCGCCCGGGATGGGGCGCTGGAACCGGGTGCAAATGTGGCGCGCGACCAATTCCCTGCGCCCCTGCCGGGGCGCATGGCCGTGGGGGGACGGTGATCCGGTGGTTCCGCCCGCCTCCGGCGGGCTCCACACACCGGCTACATTCCCTTCAGCCCTCCGGGCTGAGAGGCAACCGTTGTTCGTTCCACCACGCTCACAGCATCTCCGTCTGCTGGTGCCCCTTCGCCTTCGCCTTCGGGGCCTTCTTGAAGGTCTCATCCACGGCCACGTTCCCGCTCGGGCGCTCGATGGCGACTCCGGCGAGGAGCTGCCCGATGGTGCAGCCTGCTTTGAAAATAGCCCAGCGCTTCAGCGCTGGGTTTGACGATTCGCAGAATGCCAAAGTCCCGTCAGGGACGAAAGGAGGTTCCGCCGTCCCTGCGGGACTTTGTTTTCCTTGGACGCGATTTTCCCAGCGCTGAAGCACTGGGCTATTCTCGCTCTGCGCGGCGGCTGCTCGCCCTTCCTTCCGGCCTCCCTATTCCCCTCCGCCTCCTCGGCGGTGCCGTCCTTTTCCTGGAAGAAGGCGTTGTAGTTCTGCGCGCTGTTGAAGGGCGGGTCGAGATAGACGAGGTCCACGGACTCGCTGGGGACGTAGCGGGTGAGGATGTCGAGGTTGTCGCCGTAGTAGAGGGTGCCCATGTGCGCGTGGGCGTAGCAGACGGGCGGGCGCTTGGCGAGGGACTTTGAGGGACGCGATCTTTCAGCGCCCGCCAAGGGATGCCGGTCAGACCCGGTTACCGGGATTCCACACGATGTTGCGCAAAAGCTGGAAATGGCGGCGCAGGATCGGTATCGGGGGATGCTGTCAGATGCGAAGCGATAAGAATCCAACAATGCGTGCCACAGTGTTCATCCTCGGAATCGTCTCGATGCTCCTCTTCTCCGGCTGTGCGAGCCAGTCTCAGAAGAGCGAGGAGAAGCGCGGCGTGGCGGCGATGGGGATGCAGTCGGGCATCCTCGGCGGCTCGTTGCAATACGGGTTGGGGTTTTGAGCAGGTAGAGAAATGTAGCCGTCTCCGATGACGGTGCGTCAGCGCCGGTGGAGCGCGCCGCTCCGCGCGCGCTTCGGCGGCTGCAAGCGAGGCATCCAGCACACGCCGAAATGCGCGCGGAGCGGCGCGTTCCACCGCGGTCACTTCGGCAGCTTGCCGGCCTTCAGCCACTCCGGGGCGAACTTCGTGAAGGCGATCTGTTCGTGGGTCGCCTTCTCGCCGCATTCGATGAGGATGCCGACGAGACCGCCTTGCAGACGTGTCATCGCGGTGTAGGCGCTCGGGCCAGACCAGAGGAGCTGCGCGTGCGGCCGGGACTTGCCTGCGTCTTCGCTGATCCGCGCGTGGACGCCAGTGCGCGCGGCGCTGATCGGGTGCGTGAATATCCAGTCGAACTCGCCATTCGATCCTGAGCGGAAGCAGCGGTATGCGCATCCCTGGCAGTAATTTTCCGCGAGCGGCGCGATGCCTTCGGCGGGCTTCCATGTCTCGCCGCGATCCTTGCTGATGACGAAGGTGCGGTGCTCGCCGTGGCCGCTGATCGTGCGCGCATTCATGAGCAGCATGTGGCTGTCCCACGCGATGACCTGCGGCTCGCTCGTGTGATCCGAGGCGTCTGCGCCGAGTTGCCATGTCTTACCGTGGTCGTCGGAGAAGCGCGATTGCGTGCGATTAGCGCCGTGGGCTTCTCGATGCCGAGGGCTTTCTTCACCGCGCCGTGCCACTGCCGGGTGTCTATGTCATTGGTGAAGGCATGCATGCCTTCGTCGGGGCCGGCCCAGTCGCGGTGGGCGAGGAGCATTTGCTCGCGTTGCTCGCCGAGATCATAGCTGCGCTTGAGCAGGGCATCGCGCTCGGCGGGGTTATCGCGAAACACTTTCACGGCCACGGTGAATCCCATCTTCACGCCGAGTTCGGTGAACTTCCGGTAGTTGTCCAGCAGCTCCAGCAACACGCGCGTGAGTCCCGCTGCCGCGATGAGTCCTCCACATTCTGCTTGAGTCCATGGAGGGCGGGAGAGTATGGAGCGCGCTCAATTGTTCCGCGAGCCCGGCGTGAAGCTGCCCTTGGGTTTCATCGGTGAGCCCTTGCGCGGGACGATCCCACTGTCCGGGAAAGTTTTCGCCACCACACCCACCCACTCACCACATGAAAACCGACACCGTCGCCGTCCTGCGCACCGCACGCAACCATCGCAAGAGCAACAAGCCCGCGCTGCGCCGCCGTATTCTCAGCGCGGGCATTGCCGCCGCCCTGCTCGGCATCTGCGCTGCGCCTTCGCACGCGTTGCCGCTGTCCGCCGGCACATGGAACGGCGCGACCGACTCGCTCTGGAACACTGGCACGAACTGGTCGGGCGGCGTGCCGACCGGCGCAAGTGACGTGATCTTCCCCGGTGTGATTCCCGCCACCGGCGCGATCATCACGCTCAACACCGGCGAGCTGGCGAACACGCTCGCGTTTTCCAATAGCTACACCTTTAACAGCAACAGCCTGACGCTCAGCGCGGGCACGGTGGATGTGGCGTCGGGATTCACCGCCACGATCAACTCGACGCTCAACCTCAGCAGCGGCCTCACCAAGACCGGCGCGGGCACGCTGGCGCTCTCGGCGATTGGTTCCGTCTCCGGCGGGGTGGCGGTGAACGCCGGCACGCTGCAGCTCGGCGACGGCACGCTGAACAGCATCACCAGCATCGCCACGACGACGACGGTGGCCGCGGGCGCGACGCTGGACATGGGCGGCTTTGCCACCACGATCCTGAATCTCCAGGGCGCGGGCACGATCACGGACTCCAATGTCATTGACCCCGTGCTGACGCTCACGAGCGGAACTTTCTCCGGCGTGATCCAGGACGGCGCGGGCTTGGTGTCCGTGCTGAAGAATGGCACTGCGAGCGACGTGCTCACGCTTACCGGCACGAACACCTACACGGGCGGGACGGAGATCAATGGGGGCACGCTGAGCTTTGCGAATGGATCGCTGGGCACGGTCGGGACGATTAATTTTACCGGAGACTCCACGCTCCGGTGGCACGGCACGAACACAGAGGACGTCTCGGGCCGCATCGTGCTCGATGACGTGAATGTGACGTTCGACACGAACGGGAACAACGTGACCTTGGCGCTCGCGCTCGGGATCGGCGACGAGGCGGGCGGCACGGCATCGGTGACGAAGACGGGCGCGGGCACGCTCACGCTGCTCGGCGCGAACATCTACACGGGTGGGACGAACATCCACGCGGGCACGCTGAGCTTTGCCGATGGCGCGCTGGGCACGACCGGCCAGGTGCGGTTCACCGGCACGTCCACGCTCCGCTGGGAGAGCGGCAACACTCAGGATGTCACCACCACCAACGGGATCTACCTTGAGGATGGTGTGAATGCGACCTTCGACACGAACGGAAACAACGTGACCTTTGCCAAGGCATTCACGCTCGGCGAGAGCCAGCCGACCGGGACCGCGGCGATCACCAAGGATGGCGCGGGCAAGCTCACGATTCTCGCTGCGAACGGCTACACCGGCGGGACGACGGTCGCGGCGGGCACCCTGTTTCTCGGCGACGGCTCCACGCCCGGCGCGTCGCTCGGCACGGGCGATGTGACGGTGAATGCGACCGCAATCTTCCAGCTCGACCTCGCGAACGCGGAGGTTTTCGCCAACAAGATCGCGAACAGCGGGCATGTGATCGCGGATGATTCGCCGCTGAGCAACTACACGATGTCGGGCGTGATTAGCGGCGCGGGTGATTTTACGAAGACGGGCGGGAACACGGTGACGCTCTCCGCGCTGAACACCTACACAGGGCCGACGTATGTGCAGCAGGGCACGCTGATGGCCGGCATCTCGAACGCGGGCGGCGCGGGCGCGACGGGACCCGGTGCATTCGGGCAGAATTCAGCGGTGTTTGTGAGCAATGGGGCCATCCTTCAGCTCAATGGTTTCAACGTGGGTATCGGTTCGCTGAATGATGCGCCGACGCAGGTGCAGACATCGGCGATCGTGCAGAACAGCTCGGTGACACCCGCGACGCTGACCGTCGGCGGGGGTGGCGGTTCGGGGTACTTCAGCGGGATCATCCAAGACGGATTGCTTGGCATCTCACTCGAAAATACCCGCCGTCCTTCGGGATTCCAGCAGGCACCGCAGACTCCCGCACCGCTCTCGCTGTGGAAGACCGGCGAGGGCACGCAGACGCTTGGCGGTCTGAACACCTACACGGGGACGACGAAGGTGGACGGCGGCTTGCTGCGCGCGGATGTCTCGAATGCGGGCGGCATCGGCACGACGGGCCCCGGCGCGTTTGGCAATAACTCGGCGGTGACGGTGAACGGCACCGGCACGCTCCAGCTCGGCGGAAACGACGTGGGCATCGGCTCGCTGGCCGGCGATGCGGGCGGCATCGTGGAGAACAGTTCGTTCCTCCGATTCCGGAGCGATTCGGCGATCATCTCGGAATCCACCACCGCGACGCTCACGACCGGCGGGAACAATGCCGACGCGACATTCGCCGGGACGATCCGCGACGGCGTGCGTGGCGAGAGCGGGAGGCAGTCTGCGAAAAAAAATACCGCGCCGCTCTCCGGCCCTCTCGCCTTTTTCAAGACTGGCACGGGCACGGAGACGCTCACCGGCACGAACAGCTACACCGGCGGGACGACGCTCGCGCAGGGCACGCTGGCGGCGGGCAGCATGAAGGCATTTGGCTCCGGCAATCTCACGATGACGGGCGGGACGCTCAGGACCTCGGGTGGCCCGTGGGTGGTGGACATCGGCGGCGGGAACATCAGCTTCACCGGCGGCACCTACATCGCAAATGTCGGCGGCAATCTGCCCGGCGTGAATCATGACCAGTTGCGCACCACGGGCAGCGCGAACATCTCCGGCGGCACGTTGAGCCTCGTTCAGCAGAACGCCTTCCGCCTGCTCTCGGGCATGAAAGTCACACTCGTCTCCGCGGCGGGCGGCGTCGCGGGCGGCACCGCGGGCGGCACTCCGGTCCCGGCGGCGAATGTCACGGGCCTCGCCGCGTTCAGCAATACGCCGGTGCTCATCCCCGTAGTGAACCTCTACACCACGAGCGTGATCCTCGAGGCGATGCAGGGATCGTTCACCGGTGTCAGCGGGCTCACGCCGAACCAGAAATCCGCTGCGAAAGCGCTCGACAGCCTCGCCGCGATCACAGGTGGCCACACCGGCGTGATCAATGAACTCGACTTCCTCAACAACCAGGACCCGAAGGCGCTGCCCGCGCTGCTCGACAAGATCGGGCCGGACGAACTCACCGCAATCTTCCACCTCGCGAAGTCGCTCGCGAACGTCCAGAGCGCAAACATCCTCAGCCGCCTCGACGAGATCCGCGCCGAGCTGGAGCGGATCCTCTCCATCAACAGCGTGAACGTGCTGGGTAGCCCGGATGGCAGCTTCCAAGGCCCGGCCGGGCACCGCGGCAAGCAGGTCGCGCCCGCCAATGAAGAACGATGGAGCCTGTGGATGGTCGGCAGCGGCGAGTTCACCCATGTCGGCAGCACGGTGAATGCAGCCGGCTTCAACCTCAGCTCCGGCGGCGTCACCGCCGGTGTGGACTACCGCTTCAGCAGCAAATTCGTCGCGGGCATCAGCATCGGCTACATGAACACCAGCGGCAGCCTCGCGAACGGCGGCAGCGTGGACGTGGACGGCGGACGCGTCGGCGCATACGCCACGTATTTCGACCGCGGCTTCCATGTGGACGCCTCGGTGAGCGGCGGCCCGAACAGCTACCGCACTCGCCGCGTGACGGCAAACAACACGATTGCAACCGGCAGCCCCGAAGGCACCGAGGTGAACCTCCTGCTCGCCGCCGGCTACGACTGGAAAAAGGGCGCGCTCACCATCGGCCCCGACGTCAGCTTCCAATACACGAACGTGCAGCTCGACGGCTTCAACGAGACCGGCACCTTTGCCCCGCTCAGCGTCATCCGGAAAAATGCCGAATCGCTCCGCAGCTCCGTCGGCTTCCGCGCCGCTTACGACATCAAGGCCGGCCGCGCCCTCATCCGCCCCGAAGTCCGCGCCGCATGGCAGCACGAATACGGCGACACGACCTATTCGCTCACCAGCAGCTTCGCCACGCTCGGCGGCAGCCCCTTCACCGTCTTCGGCCCCGCCACCGGGCGCGACAGCCTGCTCGTGCGCGCCGGAGTGAACGTGCAGTGGAACGACCGCTTCTCCACGTATGCGTACTACGACGGAGAACTGCTGAGGAAGAACTACAGCTCGAACAACGTCTCCCTCGGCGTCCGCTGGAAGTTCTAGCCCGCCTCGGCCGATTCCCGCGCAACCGCGCGAAGCCTGAAAAAGTCACCGCAGCCTCCCGGCGCACGCAAGCGCCGGGAGGCTCGCGTGTTTTCCGGGCTCTCATTCCCGCGCACGGAATGGGCTCCCGGCGTCCGGAACCGCCACGGACGGATAAGCCGTCCGCCCGAACTCCAATTCTCAGTCGAACATTGTGAACACAAGTTTGCTGTGTGACTTTCCTTGCCGAGAAGACGAAGCTCCGAACGCGATATGAACCAGCCTGCCCAACCACCAGCGACGATGAAGCTCCGGCAGTGGCTTTTCCTTTCCCCGGCACAGCGCAACTTGCGCAGAGTTCCGGGACGTGTGCGGGCGGGTGATTTCCAAAACCGATGACGTTGCAAACTCAACCACCGCATCCGCCGGCATGGAAATGCCGATGGCTGATCCCATCCATCGCCGCATTCTGCATGGCCGTGACTGCCGGTTTCGCGCAGACGGAGAGTCCTGCCGAGCCGCTCGTGTCTGAGAAGCGCGTCGTCGTGGACAAGACGCAGCAGATGCTTTTCGCCTATGAGGGCGAGCGCGTCGTGATCCAGAGCCGGGTGAGCACCGGGCGTGCGGGATGGCGCACGCCCTCGGGGAATTTCAGCGTCGGGATCAAGGATCGCATGCACTACTCGCGGTTGTTCGACAATGCCCCGATGCCGTGGAGCGTCCAGGTGAACGGACACTACTTCGTCCACGGCTTCTCGTACGTGCCCGACTTTCCCGCCTCGCACGGCTGCGTCCGCCTGCCGACGAATGGCGACAACCCCGCGAAGCGTTTCTTCGAATGGGTCGAGCCCGGCACGCCTGTCACGATCACCGGCGAGTGGGTGCCGAAGCCGCGCGTCGTGAAAAAGCCGACGGCGAAATAGGACGCATCAAGGTGGAACGCGTCGCTCCGCGACGCGTTTCGGTGTGGAGTGCGAGGCCTGCAGCGGGAAGAAGCGTGCGCGGAGCGACACGCTCCACCGCGCTGGCGCGCGTCCAAGGCGAGCTGACGGAGTCCTTGGTGGCCAGGCAGTCGCCACGATGGGTGCGCGTTGCGCCGCTTGAGCGTTGCACTTTCATCTGCCCGATGCTAACCGATCACCCATGCGTGCCATCCTGCTCCTCGTGCTCCTGATTGGGTTCACCGTTGTCGCTGGGGCAGGGGACAGCGCGCCGTATGTGACACCGGCCGTCGGCTCCGCGTCGCGGAAGCAGCTCATGGACACGCTCCGCATTCCCGCCGAGGAGCACCTCGGGCAGGCCGTTGTGTTCAAAGTCAGCGCACTGCGCGTGATGGGTGACTGGGCGTTTTTCCTCGGCACCGCCATCCAGCCAAACGGCAATCCCGTGGACTTTCGGAAGTCGAAGGCCTACCGCGAAAATCCGCGCGAAACAAAATCCGAAATCGAAGCCGGGATGCTCTACGGCGGCGTGGACGCGCTGCTGAAGCGGGAGGGAAACCGCTGGCGGATCTTGGTGATCACCTACGACGCGTCGGACGTCCACTGGAACGACTACGATCAGAAATTCGGAGCGCCGCACCGCCTCATCGCCGATCCGATCCGGTAGAGCGGTTAAAGAAATGGCGTGACCGTGTGCCGGGATCCGAGTTCACCGGCGCGGAGCGCCAGTGGAACGCGACCTCCCGGGCGCGTTTCCCGGATGGAATGCTTGCACTCCGCCGAAGAAGCGCGCCCGGAGGTCACGCTCCACCGGCGCACCGCGCCTCCGTGATCGCGGCCTCTCAGCCGCCAATGCCAGCCCACAACAACGGCCATGGTTTCTTGTTGAAATTCCGAAGTCGGATTTTTCATCGCGAATGCGGAAAAATCTCACGCAAGATCGAAGAGCAGCGCCTCCGCATCATCGCCTGCGACGATGAGAAGCGTCCCCTCATCCTCGGTGCTCGCCGCATCGCCTGCGGTCAGCGCGACGCCGTTCACGCTCACACTGCCGCTGATGATCTGGAGCCACATGCCGCGTCCCGTATGCACGCCGTGCGAGACGGCTTGCCCGGCACGCAGCCGCACCCGGAATACCTCCGCATCCTGGTGGATTGTCGCCGAGCCGTCGCGTCCGTCGGGCGAAATGACGAGCACCTTCGCGTCGCCATCGTGCGCGGCGTCGGGATGCCACTCGGTGTAGGACGGCTCCAGCCTGCGCTCGCGCGGCGTGATCCAGATTTGCAGCAGATGCAGCGCGTCCTTGGCCGATGGATTGAACTCGCTGTGCGTGACGCCCGAGCCCGCGCTCATCAATTGGATATGTCCCGGTTCCAGCACGCGGCCATTGCCCATGCTGTCCTTGTGCGCGAGCGAGCCCGCGACGATGAAGCTGAAGATTTCCATGTCGCGATGCGGATGCGTCGGGAAGCCGCCATTGGGCGCGACGTGATCCTCATTGATCACCCGCAACGATCGAAATCCCATGTGCGCCGGGTCATGGTAATCCGCAAAGCTGAACGTGTGGTGCGAGCGGAGCCAGCCGTGCTCGGCGAGCCCGCGATCGGCGGATTTGCGGATGGTGATTTTCATCGGCGGAACATCACGAGCTCCCGGGAAATGGCCAGCCGGTTTTCGCTGGAGCCCGGTTTGCACCGCGGCCCTGCGCAAGCGTTGTGCTTGTCGCCGGAATCACCGCCGTCTGCTATGTCTGCGAGACCAATCCTGCCATGACCACACCCGCCGCCCATCCGCGCGATCCGCTGCACGGCATCACGCTGGAGAAAATTTTGAACGTGCTCGTCCAGCGGCATGACTGGGAGGAGATGGGGCGGTGCATCCCGATCCGCTGCTTCCAGTTCGATCCGAGCGTGAAGTCGAGCCTCACCTTCCTGCGCAAGACACCGTGGGCGCGGCAGAAGGTGGAGGCGTGGTTCGTCGCGGAGCTTCCGCTGGAGGAAAAATGATCGCAGGCGGCGCGCTCAAAAAGTAGTCCGGGGCTTTAGCCCGCAAGACCTTGCAGATTCAGGATCCGCGTCCAGTGCCGGGCGGCATTGCGAGATGAAGTTCGATACTGCTTTGCGCGGCGCGGCCTTTTCCCGGGCATGGAGCAGCGTGCCCGCGGAGAACAGCGCGATGAGTATGAGGATGTTTTTCATGGGCGTGGAAAATGAGGAGGCCGATCCTCCGGATCACTCGAAGAGAACCCACGGTGCTTTCGGGAACTTTTCACGCGCTGCCTCGCTCGCGCCGGTGTCGCCGGCGAAGCCCCAATGCGCGACCTTCCACGCACCGTCCGCGTCGCGTGTGAGCAGCGCAAAGAAATCCAGTTCGAGCAGTTCGGCGGCATCCCGCTTCGTCGGCTTCTTGCCGTCC
>Ga0209596_1002273_pt1 | contig 15893 bp, 11 predicted proteins | sample M_130807_MF_Meta_FD_187314 | JGI IMG/M metagenome (GOLD analysis project Ga0209596, IMG submission 187314) | Freshwater microbial communities from Lake Montjoie, Canada to study carbon cycling - M_130807_MF_MetaG (SPAdes) (version 2) | ecosystem: Environmental > Aquatic > Freshwater > Lake... | reverse complement strand
CTGAGAGTGAGTGCTGTTTTAGCCACCCACCCTCCTGTTTTTTAGAGAACCTCTACTGCATGTACCTCTAATTGGTAGCGGAACTCATCGTTACCACCAGTCTTAGACTTAGCAACCCATTGCGTTAGTCGTCCAGTTAGTGTCACTGGTGTGCTTTCAGGCTTACCCTGACGAGCCTTGTCTAATGCGACTAGAGTCTCGATTACCTCTGGGTCTGTGGCTTTGATGCCTACGCCTACTACATACTTTGGTGAACCTACTGCGTCACCGTTACTCATGCGTGGTACATCACGCTGGCTAATCCAGCCAATGATTTGTGTACCGTATTCGTTTGTCTTTATGCTTTTGTCAGTGAACGCCTTGATTGTGCCACTAACAGTTAGTGTATTTTGTAACATGTCTTTCTCCTTGTTTAGTAGTTAGTTGGTCAGGGTTGCCCCTGTCACCAGGACAGGGGTACCCTGTTGTTCCTATATTAAGTTGTTTTCCAGTGGTTTGTCACATGACTGACAGTCGTTGAATAGTTTGGGTGTGAGGATGTGACACCATTGACACTCACGCTCGCGTGAGAGTTGGGTGTAGTCCTCAAGTTCCCAAAGTTCTTCGTATGTTCCACCATCGTGCAGTTGCACGATTGGTGGTGTGAACTCCTTGCGTATCAACCATGGGTCATCCTTATCTATGAACTCAACTGCCATCGCAACGAGTTTGCATTCGTCGTCCCAGTCTTCGGTCATCTTAGCCTGCCAGCGTTGGACACCCATGACTATTTCGGATGCCACCCAGTCACTGCCAGATGGCTCATCAACCCTAGACATTGAGTGTTTGTATTGCATACTGCCCTCGTCCACGAGGTCGTGGGCAGTTGCATCATCTCGTCCTTCTTTGGTTTCAACACAAGTCTGGCACATGCTTCCACCCTGGAAGCCTGCCAGTTTGTCTCTTTCAATAACCATACATTCGTAACACTGTGAGGTTATGTTTATACCGATTGATTCGTTCATTTTGTTAACTCCCATTCTGGTGTCCACATTCTTTTTTGGTCTCCGTAGTAGCAGTACAGACATATGTATTCATCGTCTGGTAGTGCTACCATATTGTCACCGAGCCATGAGTATCCAGACTGGCATTCAACGCATGTGTATTTTGGCACTGTCTTTCCTTTCGTTCTGTATCCACCCGATGTGAATACGCGTATATCAATACTCCTAAGTCACTCAGACAGCGCATATGCGCTGGATGCGGGGCGAGGCTGAGGTACGAAGACTCGGCAGATGCGTTGGGTGTAGGCGAAGGCGACTAGATTCTGAAAGAATCGCCGAGCCGCAACCCACGCTGAGAGAAATCGTGACTGTTTTGCTCTGCTGAATAGGCAGAGCAGGGAACGATTTGACGACGGAGTATGATAGGAGCATTGCAGGAGCATGAGTCCGAGCATGGCGTAGCATGGCGCATGAGCGACGAGCGAAGCGGAAGGAGCGAAGTAGACAGGCTCGACAGGCTGGCGAAAGTCGAGCGCGAATGCGCGAGCAAAGCCCTATGGTGGCGGATGATGGCGAGACGCCCGAAGGGCTTGAGGCAGCGTCCGACAAGCGAACGGAGTGAGCGGCCAGAGACGCGTGGTAACGCGGCGGGGCGATGACGGTGCGACGCTTAAAGCGCCGAAGCAGCAGGCGTGGCATAGACACGCCAGATGCTTGGACAGACGCAGTGCGGTAGCAGGGCTGAGGGTTTACCAGCCATTGCCAGGGCAATAGTTTATAAGCGGATAGGGGTGGCAGTCTCATCTGCCAATAGAATATTTTTATTCTATCAGCCCCCCGCAGATATTTAGTTTATTGACGGGCAGACAGTATGCAGCAACAGTTACGCTGCTATAGCAGAACTGCACGGCAGTATTGATAAATCTGTGGGTCAGTATGACCCCAGGTTTATTAATTTGCTTGTCTCTTACAGTTGGTATCTCTACCTAAAAACATTTCTGTATATAGTTACAAGGGGTATATTACAGTCTGACCAGCACTTATATAAATACTTTAGAATAAAACGTTCGTTTTACCTGTTTGAACGGATTAAGTATATATAGAGAGTAAAATAGTTCAGAACTCTTTTTAGAGAGTTCTTCACTCTGTTACAGACTACTGTACAAACAACTATCTGTAGGGCGGGGGGACTCTGCCACAAAGGAGACAAACGTGGCAACACCAGCGCACAAAGGATTTAAAAAGGGTGGAGAGCACCACCTTGCAAAGGAAGTAACTCAGGCTAAGGCAGATGTTCTTGCTAGGGTCAAAGAGGGTGTACCTGTCCAAGCCGCTATGGTTGCGGCGGGAAAGAAACCAGATACGGTCCGCCAATGGATGAACCGTGACCCTGAGTTCGCCCGTGCCTTGGAAGAAGCCAAAGAGCAGGGTAGTAAGCAATCCTTTGACTCAATGGGTCTTGAAAAAGAATCTATCCCATTTGCCGATTTCTCTAAAATGTTTTTTGACCAGACGGTCTTTCCTCATCATCAAGACTGGGTAGACCTACTAGAGGGTAATGAACCTTCTTGGCTTCACCCTTCTATGATTTATGAGCCAGGCGAAAACAACCGCCTGTTGGTGAACGTGCCACCTGAGCACGCTAAGTCCACGGTTATTACCGTGAACTACCCGACTTACCGCATCGCTCTCAATCCTAACATCCGCATCATTGTGGTATCGAAGACATTGAATAAGGCACGCGAGTTCGTATATGCTATCAAGCAACGATTGTCACATCCCCGCTGGCTCAAACTGCAGACCGCTTACGGTCCTGAGGGCGGTTGGAAACAAGACGCTGATACTTGGCGTACCGATACTGTCTACCTTGGGGGCGATGCGCGTAACTCTAGCGAGAAGGACCCAACCCTTCAGGCGTTAGGTATGGGCGGTCAGATTTACGGTGCCCGTGCCGACCTCATTATTCTTGACGACTGCATCACTACTGCCAATGCCCATGAGTGGGACCAGCAGATTAACTGGTTGCAGAAAGAAGTTATTACCCGTCTGGGCAAGAATGGTAAGTTACTAGTTGTAGGGACACGGATTGCTGCAAATGACCTTTATAAAGAACTTCGTAATCCTAAGCATTGGTCTGGTGGTCGGACTCCGTTTACTTACATGGGCATGCCTGCTGTACTTGACTATGCGGAGGAAACGGAAAATTGGACTACCCTCTGGCCTGAGTCAGATGTTGCCTGGGATGGCGACTCTGATGTACCTAAAGAGAACGGGTACTATCCCAAGTGGGATGGTCCAGCACTCTTCAAGAGACGCAGCGAAGTTACACCTTCGACATGGGCTTTGGTTTACCAGCAAGAAGACATCCAAGAAGACTCCATATTCCCGCCTGCACTCGTGCAAGGAGCGACCAATGGGATGCGCAAGCGAGGACCGCTAAAGGCTGGTGCTGCTGGACATCCACCTAAGGTTGAGGGTTTACATACTGTAATTGGATTTGACCCTGCTATGGCAGGTAATGCTGCATTTGTTGTAGTTGCATACAACAGAGCAGATGGAAAGATTTATGTGTTGGATTGTGTCAACATGGAAGAGCCAACACCACAAAAGATTCGGGCGACAATTGAAGAACTGGTTATCAAATACAAACCGCAAGAGTTCCGCGTTGAAATCAACGCCCACCAAAAAGCCTATTCCCTTGACGAAGAACTACGTGGGTGGCTCGCTGGATACGGCGTACGCCTTGATGCTCACTTCACAGGGAAAAATAAATGGGACACTTCTTTTGGCGTTGCGTCAATGTCTAACCTCTTTGGCACAGTCCGCGAAGAGAAGTTCCAAAAAAACAATATCTTAGAACTACCTTCATCTGAAGGTTCTGAGGGTATTAAAGCCTTAACTCAGCAACTACTAACGTGGAAGCCACAGACTAGAGGTAAGACCGATACCGTCATGGCTTTATGGTTTGCTGTTATTCGCATCCGCGAACTAATGCAATCTAATAGCCGAACATCACAGTATGCAAATAACCGATGGGCAACTCGTGCTCAGATGAATCAACGCCTGGCAGTAAACCTCGATGAGATGTTTGCAGAGCAATGGCAAGAAAACTTCGGATAAGGAAAACAATGGCATTAACAATAGAGCAGGTAACGGCACGGGTTGAATCCCTGCGCTACCGCAATCACGAACGTGATGCACGTAACCTTGATGTACTTGCTGTACGTAAAGGAAAAATTGCTCAGGTATATCCTAACTTTTTTCCAGAAGGTGTTGATGCTAACGTAGTAGCAAACTTTATTGATATTGTTGCTCGTGACCTATCTGAAGTTATGGCTCCGCTTCCAGCGGTTAACTGCTCTGCAGCCAATCAAGTATCTGATAGAGCGCGTACCTTTGCTGATAAACGTACTCGTATTGCCTCTAATTATTTTCAACACTCAGACCTAGCAGTACAGATGTACTCAGGTGCTGACTGGTACTTAACATATGGATTCGTCCCATTCATTATTGAATTAGACGATGAAGCAAAACTGCCACGTATCCGCATAGAAAATCCTATTGGGGCTTACCCAGAGTTTGACCGCTATGGACGTTGTGTGGCATTTGCTAAGCGTTACTCTCTAACACTTGGTGAACTAGTATCTCAGTTTCCAGAGTATGATAGAGAACTACTTGGACCAGATGGATATAAGCAAGACCTTAATGCAGTAATTGAAATGGTTCGTTATTATGATAAAGACCAATCTATCATTTATGTACCACGCAGAAGTAATTTAATTCTTTCTCAGGCTGCTAACCCACTTGGTAAAATGATGGTTGTTATTGCACGTAAGCCATCTATTGATGGTGAACTACGTGGACAGTTTGATGACGTGCTTGGTATTCAGTTGCTGCGCAACCGATTTGCATTACTTGCAATGGAAGCAGCAGAGAAGTCAGTACAGGCACCAATTGTTCTACCACAAGATGTGCAAGAACTTATGCTTGGTGGAGATGCTGTCATTCGTACAGCCAACCCAGCAGGTGTACGCCGTGTAGAACTTACTTTGCCACAGGGTGCATTTACTGAACAAAACATTCTTAATCAAGAACTACGTGTTGGCACACGATATCCTGAATCTCGTACTGGAAACATAGATGCTTCTATTGTTACTGGTCAAGGAGTACAGGCTCTTATGGGAGCCTTTGATACACAAGTTAAATCTGCACAAGCAATTTTTGCTGCAACACTTCGGGACATTATTAGTATTTGTTTCTGCGTAGATGAAATGATTTATCCCGAAGAAAAAACAATTCGTGGAGTAGATTCGGGTTCACCTTATGAAATTACATACAAGCCAACTAAAGACATCAAGAATGATTATTCTGCTGATGTCCGTTATGGCATGCTTGCTGGTCTTAATCCAGCACAAGGTCTTATCTTTATGCTTCAAGCACTTGGAGGAAAACTCATCAGCCGAGATATGGCTATGAGAGAACTACCATTTACAGTTAACGTAACACAAGAATTAGAAAAAATTGAAATTGAAGAAATGCGCTCTGCGCTACTTGGTTCACTTACGGCATACACACAAGCAATTCCACAGATGGCTACTCAAGGTCAGGATGCTTCAGATGTTGTCCGTAAGATTGCTGCGGTAATAAAGGCTCGTCAAAAGGGACAAGCATTAGAAGATGCAATAGAAGCAACCTTTGCTCCGCAGCAACAGGTTCCTCCTGCTGGTGAACCAACTAATACGGTTGAGCAAATGTCCCCTGCTCCCGCTGGTCCGCCAGCAGGAGGTTCTCCAATACCAGAAGCACCACAGGCTAGACCAGATTTGCAAACAATGTTAAGTAGTTTAACTAGTAGTGGTAAAGCACAAGGCACAGCAAGATTAAGTCAACAACGCCAAGTAGGCTAAGGAGTAAATCATGGCAACACCTCGCAAGAGAATGGTTAAAATAGTTGCTGATGAAAGTTATTCTAAGTTAGACCAGTACTCAATTCAACTACATGAATTTTATAAATCATTACGCAAAGCAGGATTTACAGTAGATAATGCTTTATATATTCTTTCTGCAAAGCAAGCGTATCCTGAATGGATGCAAGATATATCACCTGAAGATATTAGAAAACACATAGAAGATGAGGAGGACGAATAATGGTACGTGGAGGTTATCGTCAACCTAATAATCCAGCACCTGTATCAGGTCCTGGTGCACTATCAGAACGAACAGACGGTGGTGCTACTGAAGGTATGACACAACCAGTTCAAGATTATACTGGTGGTACATACGGCAATAATAAATCAATGCGTCAACAGCAAGAAGGTGCAGACCTTTATGCTGCATCTACACCACCACCAATAAATGTTACGCCACTTAGTGCTCCTACAGAATTTCCTAACGAACCTGATTCACATGGTGCATCATGGGACCCTAATACTCCTGGCATAGATACATCTATGGTTAAATCTGTACAACCAATGTCACAAATTAGTTTTGTTTATCGCATGATGCAAAATGACCCATCTGGTAAATACGAAGCCATTTACAATAAACTGAATCTGGGATAATGACTCCGAGTCCACAACCTTCAATTGTACCTAAATTACCAGTACCACGTATTAATACGTCATTGGTAAATAGTAACCCACAAATGTATGCTGCTTCATTGGCTGCTAACCCCACGCCAGAAGAAGCAATGTATGCAAAAAATATTATGGGTTTAACAAATTTAGATGAAACATTTAGTAAGAATCCAAATCTTACAAATGCTCGTAAAGAGTTTTATAACCTTGACCCATTAATTCGTCAAGGTCTTATGATTATGAATCCTGGTGCTGACTATCAACAAAAGTCACCAAGTATTCTTAAAACTTTTTATCAAGGTGCATTGACCACAATTGCTTCACCATTTAAAACGGTAATTGCTGCTGCAGGTGAATATAGTAAATTAACTAATGTTCAATATAAAATGGTACGCCAGTTTCTTGACACAGGTAAAACCGATAAAGAAGCATTTCAATATATTCTTTCTGCAAAAAATTGGGTAGATACATACCAAGGTAAAAATTCTTGGGACGAAGAAGCCAATAAAGCATTAGGCGAAAAACATGGTAGTGCTATGAGCACTCTTGTTAAAGGTATTATTGATGGCAAAAAACCTGGCGATATTATTCGTGAATATGGAAACTTAGCCGCCGATGGCGGAGCAATGACACGTGCTGTTATAGCAATGTCTAATGGTGATAAAGAATATAAAAATGCTTATTCTGAATATAAAGCCTATCAAGTTAATCCAGGTAATGATTTAACTAACTGGGCTAACAGCAATCACCCGCCTTCAGATGGTGGTGTGTGGGGTGCAATTATTCCTGCTGCTCTCGCAGCAACTCATCCACTTTCTATTGTATCTTCAATGGCAGAGGGTTCTGCTATTTATACACGTGATAAAGTTGCAGACCAATGGTTAGTTAAAAACCCCAACCCGTATGGTAAAGAAACATTTATCTCACCATCTGGTGAAATTAATGCTTGGTATCAAGTAGCAATAGACCCATTGACTTGGCTTACTGGTGGAAGTACTAAGGCTATTCTTGCATCTGAGAAACTAGCAGAACAGTTTACTAAAGCATCACAAAGCAAAGGTGTTATTCAGGCTGTTGCTGATTTGGCTGAAAACCCACAGTGGGCAAAGCGTCAAGAAGATTTAGCATTTACTGTTAGTGCATTACGTGATGCTCGCATTCGTGGCAATGATGTTGAAGCAGGATTTATTCGTAATGATATTACTGTAAACTTTCCAGAAGTAAATGATGAGTTATTTTTAAAACGTCTTGTTGACGTTAGAGTTCTTAATGATGAAGAAAAATTAGTTCCTGTAACTGATTTAGATACAATGGTTAAGTTCTATCAAATGGGTGAACATACTAACTATATTATTTCAGGCAAACTAGAAGGCAATATGTTCTATCGTGAGAACAATGTTTTGCTAGAACGCCGTACACGTCAGTACACTGATGGTATTAAATCAGCCTATGACCAAGTGTTTAATGGCATTGACCGCAAGATTGTTTCTGGAGATAAGCCTATTCCTGATAAAGTCTTTGAAACACAAAAGGCTTTTGAAGATTATTTTGCTGTACCAGTTGAGCAACGCTTTAACCAACTAGTTTTACCTAAAACAGATAGCACGCTTAAGGCTTTAGGTATTAAGCAAAAGAACATTCAACGTGGTGCTGCTGAATTAATGGCTAAGCACCCAGCAAATGTAATGCTCTATACCGCAGATGGTCTTGTTGAAAAATCTGGTTACGCCTTGCGTGACTACTTCCGCCTTATTACTGGCGATAAAGTTCAGGCTAACATTCTTGTAGAACGATACCTACGTGTATCTCCTGATGAACGTTTAAATATGTTAGCAAGCATGCTTAAACTTTACACAGATAAACTAGGCATGGCTTCTATCCCTGCTGGTTTAGAAAAACAACGTGTAATGTTAGAACAACTGCTAGGTATTAACCGTGGTATGGGTGTTGTTCCTTTTAGTGTGCCAGCACATCTTGCCAAAGAAGGTACAGTAGAGATTCCTCTTGGTGCATCACGCATTACTCACACAACTAAAGGCATTAGCATGCCTAACTTTGATGCAATTACTAAAGAGATTTATGAACTACATGGATTCCATAGCAAGTTAGTGCCACACCTAGCACTGAATGGCATGACTCACAATGTTGCATTAAAAAACATTGTTAATACATTTACATTTGGTCTTTTGTTTCCAAAGGTAGGTATCAAGGCTGCTGTTGATGATGGCACACAACTTCTTATGGTCACTCATCCAAAGAATATTTACGATACATTCTCTGGTAAGGGCAGTGCTATGCACAATGCCCTTATGCGCTACACAGGTAGTGATAAGACTCAAGGTATGGTTAAGTCATACATGCTTGATAAGATGGGCGTTAATCCTGCCAAAGAAATCTCGGTACCAGTACGTAAAGGTTTACAAGAACGTGTAAAAATTGATGCTGACTACACATTACCTAATGGTAAAACTATTAAATCTGGTTACTCTATGTCAGCAGAAGAGTTTTATAACGCCACACCAGAAGAACGTCTTGCTGAAATGGCAATGGTTAAGTTAAAAAATCGTTTAACACCAGAAGAAATGGATGACTTTGGTATCCATTTAGTTAATAACTCTCATACTATGGAGGGTTTGGCTAAATCTACTATTGCTAACTCATTTGGCGATACAATGCTTGATGGTTCTTTGGCTGCTGAAATCTTTGGCAAGTCAGAAGTAACTAAAGCAGCAGAAGCATACGGTGAAAAGAGCCGTTTTACTGGTAAGCCAAGGGGTTTGAAAGATACTGGCAAATATTTAACAGATGAACAAAACCTTTTAACAGCGTTTGACCGTTCTGTTGTGCACCATAAAGAATATTTTATTGCATTTGGCAAGAATATGTGGACCACACCATTTAAAACTACAGTTGATTTTGGTTCAGCCTTTATTAAGTATGATGCATTGCGCACTGCTAAGCAAGGTGAAGCCTTTGTTGATGACATTATGCAGCAAATTGGCTGGTCTAAGAATGATTATGGCAAATGGGTAACACGTGGCAAAGTAGTTAAAGAAGATAAAATTAATGGCGATGTAATTATCAGCGCCGCTAAGTCTAAAGAATCTATTACACAGTTTAATACTTTGTTCCGTCAGACAACAGAGTTAGAAAATGCTGGTAAAACTGCTGCGCAAATTAGCGAAGGCTTAATTCGCAACATGATGCATGAAATGTACACAATTTTTCATGGTAGTGCTGATGGTTTTAATGATGAACTTCTTGATTACATTAAACAAAAGATGTCAGAACAACAGGCAAAAGTTGCTAAGCGTAATGATTGGGAATCATCTGATTACTACATGCGCAAGTATGCAAACAAACCTTTAATACCTAAAAGCCCTGAGTACTTTAAGGAAAAGGCAGCATACGAGGCTCTAGTTACATCTCCTGCATATGCAGTACGCAAAACTCCTATTGACGAGTTTCAAGTTGTAACCTCTAAATACCCATTATCAGGTGAAATAACTACATCCTATGACTTCCCTAATCTGCCTACCACAGTTGAAGGTCACTTCAAGAAGTTAGGCAACATTGGTTGGGAAATGATGGACCGTCAAATTACTGACTTGGTTCGTAGCGATGCATTCCTTCTTAAGTTGCTTGAGCAACGCAAGAGAATGCGTCCAGACCAAAAGCAAATGGTAGAAGACTTAGTTGCACGTGAAGTACCACGTGGTGATGCAGAACTACAGGCTAAACTGTTCTTTGATAACCGTGCTAAAGATAATGCTGTTAATGATTTGCTTAAGTATGCAGATAATCCTGAAGTGCGCACAGCATTTGCATGGAACATGCGTGGTGTAGGACGTTTTATTCGTGCTACTGAAGACTATAGCCGCCGCATGATGCGTTATATGTCTACTCATCCAGACAAGGTTCTTTATCGCGTAAGCCACACAAGTGTGGCTATGGATGGTACTGGTCTTGTATATGATGATAGCAATGGCAACCAATACGTAATGGTTCCTAATGATGGAATAATGTGGCGCACAGTTGCTCCAGTATTTGCAGCATTGATGAATCCATTAAAGGCTGGAATTGAATTAGCACAGGGTAATTGGGACTTCTTTAAGCAACCAGAGTGGAATCAGGCATCATTAAAAATTTCTATGCTAAACCCTTCTTACTCAGAAGGCTCTGGTCTTTATTCTCTTACTGGTCCTACTATGGCTATTCCTGTATTAGGTGTTAAACAACTATTAGGTTTATCTTCTAACCCAACATTAAAGAAAATAAGTGAAGGTTTAGATAACTGGATATTAGGAACACAGTCTGATAACACAGATTGGGCTCGTGCTACATTTGCTGGTGCATTCTCAGGTACATGGAAAACATTTGATGACAGTGCAAAGAATAGTATTACTGCTAGTACAATTGTACAGGCAGCAGCAATTCTTCAAAGTGACCCAAAGACTGCATTAAACTTTAATGACTATGGTGATGAAAAGAAAGTAACACAATATCTTGACCGCCTTAAGTTAGCAGCATTAAATGTTATCCAAGTTAAGGCTGCATTTAATACTATTTCAGCAGCACCTATGGGTTCTAATCAACCAGGCATTACACCTGAGATACGTCGTTTAGGTCTTGTTACCATGCGTCAAGAGTTTAGTGATATCTTACGTTCTGTATTAGATAACAATGCTAAGTATGGATATAGTCTTTCAGACCCTATTGGCACAGCAGTTGCTATGTTTGTTGGTAGTTATCCAGATAAGTTAGTTTTTACTGTAAGTCCTAATACTAAGTCTGCACAGTTAGCGGTCTCTTATACACAGGAAACAAAAAACTGGGTTATTAATAATCCTAAACTATTACATGATTATTCAGATGTAGCCTTTGTATTTGCTCCACATACAGGTAAGTATGACCCATCTGTAGTTAAGTTCTTAGAAGCAAGCGACCTTGTTAAGGGTGCTGACAATCCATTTGATGCTAATAATGCAGCATTAAAGAACTACTTAACTAATCTTGCTGCTGTAAAATCACGTAATGATTACTATAATATTGACCGTGAAGCACAGCGCCTATTGACTGACCCTAACAACCTTGACCGTAACCGTCCTGGTTATCGTCAAGAAGTACTAGACAATGCTAAAGGTAAGAAGATGGATATTCTTGCTGGCAATATAGCATTACAGCACTCATTAGGTACATCTGCATTTGCTACACGTCAGACATTAAAAGAACGTTTTGAGCATTTTGACCAGATGATTAATGACCCTGAGCATAAGAAAGCATTAGCCGCTGGTCCTGTATATACATTGCTTACACAAATAATGAACCCAACTAAAAGAGTTATTGCTACATTTGAAGATATGAATGTACGTCAACAGTTTGGTGCACAAGAAAAACTAGATGATAATTTAACAACATGGCATGCTCGTATGAATAAAATTACTGCAAATAATCCTATTCTTGCCGAAGCATATCAATCAATTCTTAAACCATATGTAGATGATTTATATACTATTCCAACAGCAGCAATGAACAGAGGTAAATAAACTATGGCTAAAACACCCAAGCCAACACCTAAGCCAACGTTACCTGCTGGTGTTGCAGCAGCAAATGCTGCAGCAAATAAGTCTCGCCCACCAAGTATTCCACCTACTCCTGTTGCTACACAATCAGCAGCACCTATAGTTGGTGACAAACCAACAGGTCTTGAGCCTGTAAAAATTGGGTCTTCTACAGACTGGAACCAGTTTCTTAATGGAACTCTTGTTCCTATTACTGTTGGTCCTAATGGTACAACTATTGAACCATATGTTTCTGGAACAAAACCTACTAGTACTAATCCTAATCCAGGTCAGATTGCTATTCTTCCTAATGCAGATGGCAAAGGATTTTATACAGATAGCGTAGATGCAGTAGCAGCACAGTCAATGCTAGGTATTAATGCTGGAAATATCCAAGCATATAAATTAAAACTGGCTGCATACTATCCATCTACAAAAGAATTTAAACTTTCTTATGCTACAAGTGATAAAGATGTAGCCTTTCAAAAGGCTATTAGACGTGCTATTAATGAGGCATCAGTTGCTAACTTTGGCTATGGTGTTACTAATGCTAATGCATTAAAAGCAAATCCAAGTGCACCTTTACCTGTTGGACTTTATGATTTTAATTCATATGTTCTTTCACGTCCAACTGTTCAACAAACTACAAGTACATCTCAAAGTGATACTGGGTTAACAACACGTGAAGATGCATTAGCCGAGTTTTATCGCACAGTACAATCACATGTTGGTGACCCAACATTGGTTAATAATTTACCTACGCTTGCTGAGGCATATTGGAATAAATTACATACTACTGAGTTGAATCGTGGAAGTACAAGAACAACGGTTACTGACCCATTTGGTACAGGTAAATCTTCTGGTATACAATATACCCAATTATCAGAGCAAGACCGTCTTGAAATGCGTATTAATTTTATTGTTAAAGGTGGTTCTGCAAAGGATGCCAAGACAAACAAGACTATTACTAGTACTGGTATCAAGGGTGTTGACTATCAAAAGTTACAAGATACTGGTGGTCTTATTGGTGATAACTATACTAAGTTGCTTGAACACTCATATGATATGGGTGTACCAGTAAACAAAGATGACCTTGTTGCACGTGCTGCTAAAGCCCTGCTTCCAGGAGGTTCAGCAGATGAACAAATTAAATCATTGACTCAGGCTGCTAAAGTTTATTATAAAGGTCTTACACCGTACATTGATAGTGGATTAAAAGTTAGTGACATTGCTTCTTACTATCAAAAAACTCGTGATTCAGAACTTGAGTTAACACCAGGTTCAACAAATATATTTAATGACAATGTGCAAAAAGCAATTAATGGTGAAAAACTACAGGACCAGAATGATTATCTATTAGGCATTCGTACTGACCCAGCATGGCGTTTTACCAAGAAGGCTAATGAATCCTCAGCAGGATTCCTTGATGCAGTCCTTAAGACATGGGGAAAGGTGGGCATGTAATATGGCACAGACAGCAGCCCAAAAAGCATTAGCAGCCGCTAAGGCACAAATTGCAAAAACTGAAGCCAGTCTTGCAAATGCTCAAGCAGTACAACGCTCACTTGCTATAGGTGATAGAGCAATGGATGCTCAGTTAGCAGCAAAGGCTGCCGATGTTCCATATACAGTTAAAGTTGGCACTACTGGTTTAACTCAAGCACAGTTAGATGCACAGGCTAATGCTATTGCTACTGCTAAACAAATTGGTGGTACCGTAATTGCTAATCCAAATGGTCCTGGTGTTAAGGTTGTAGCACCTACTGCTCCTGTTATTAAAAAGAAAGTACCTGTATTAGGTGACCCTGATTATGTAGCCCCAGACAATCCTGCTGACCCTGCTTCTGGTCTTATGACTAAAGAACAATGGGATGCTATTCAATCTAAGACTGCAGAAGAAGCAAGACTTGCTAATGAAAAACGCGATGCATTTGCACTTATCCAGCAGGCAATGCAAGGTTATGGATTTAGTGCTGAAGAGTATGCTCAATTGTCTCAATACATTGAAAGCGCATTAATTAATCCTAAGATTGGGCCTAATCAAATGGTGCTCGAATTACGTGCGCTACCTGTATATAAGGCTCGTTTTGCTGGTAATGAAACACGTATAAAGAATGGGCTTAATGCATTAAGCGAAGCCAATTATATTGAGCAAGAAAACTCTATTGCTCAATATCTTAAAGCAGGCGGAGTATCTAATCTTGGTACTCGTTCTACATATGCTAAATTAATTGGTGGAGCCGTATCTCCAACTGAAGTAGGCAAGCGTGTTAACATGGCAGTAGACCGTGTGACAACAGCAGACCCTGCAATTATGAAACAAATTTATAAATACAATCCTAATATCTCACAACAAGATTTAGTAAGTTATTTTCTTGACCCAGATAATACTCTTCCTCAATTGGAAAAGAAAGTAGCAATGGGTGAGATTGGTGCAGCCGCTACTCAAGCAGGCTTAGATGCTGGCTTTGGTCGCATTGAAGACTTGCAACAGTATGGTGTTAGCCGTGGTCAAGCAATTGCTGGTTATGGAAACATTGGTCAAGTTCTTCCTATTGCTGGAAAACTTGGTGATGTTTATTCTGAGTCTGGTGTTACATATGACCAGACTGCAGGTGAATCTGAATTTTTTAAATCTAATGCAGCAGCCATGAATAAACGTGAACGTTTAGCAGCAATGGAACGCGGCACATATGCTGCTTCTGCAGGTAATGCACCAGGTGCATATAGCACTGGATACTTAAAGAAGTCTTCAGCAGCAGGCTTAATATAAAATAGATTCCTATGTGACCGACCAGCCCACATAGCGTATAAGACTGGTAGTAAGAGCCAGGCTAGTTCCCCGACTAGAATCTGAGGCTTGCGATTCAAACGAATAGAAGGGTGGGTTGCTATGAGCAACAACTACTGGGATGAAGACGAAGACGACCAAGATACCGACAACGAAGTGCAGATGGATGGAAGTGACTTACTTAAAAAGTTACGGAAAGCCAAGCGCAACGATGAAAAACGTATTAAGGAACTCACTGAGCAACTTGAGGGATTATCCAAGTCGCAGCGTGAGCGTACAGTCAAAGAGGTCCTAGAACAGAAGGGTGTCAATCCAAAGGCACAACGATTAATCCTAAAAGACTTGGATGATATTACCGAAGAGTCAGTTAATAACTGGCTTGAAGATAATGGAGACTTGTTTGGATTAACCAAGCCAGAGGTAAACGAAGAACAAGAACTAAATCGAGCAGCCTTACGGCAGCAAGATGTAGTTACTCAACTTGGTTCGACCCCTGACCGAGCAGAAGATTTATTAAGTCGAATTAATAATGCGGCATCCGCAGAAGAACTCAACTCTATTATTTTCTCTCAACAATAATAAATACATAGTAATTTCACAACTCACCTAGGAGGTGAACAACAATGGCTAATGCATATACATCGTCCACGGGTAACCTCGCTGGAACCGCTGGTGCTGCAGGTCTCGTCCAAAAGGCGTATGACCGTCTACTAGACTTTGCGTTGCGTTCAGAACCCCTAATTCGTTCAGTCGCTGACAAGCGTCCAACAAAATTAGCAAACCCTGGCTCAACCGTAGTTCTACAACTATACGCAGATTTGTCTGAACAGGCAACTGCACTCACAGAATCAACTGAGCGTGAATCAGTACAGATTGCTGCTCCAACATCAGTTACTATTACTCTTGCTGAGTATGGTAACTCTGTCCTTGTTACACGTGCTTTGGAACTATTCAGCCTTGCTGACGTAGACCCAGCAATTGC